>Ga0256829_1000435_pt1 | contig 43026 bp, 40 predicted proteins | sample 131447metaG_FD_185979 | JGI IMG/M metagenome (GOLD analysis project Ga0256829, IMG submission 185979) | Hydrothermal vent microbial communities from Lau Basin, Pacific Ocean - 131-447 | ecosystem: Environmental > Aquatic > Marine > Hydrothermal vents | place: Pacific Ocean: Lau Basin | collected... | reverse complement strand
GATGAAGAGAAAGAAAAAATAGAAAATATTTATAAAAATCAATTATCAATAATAGATAAAGAAGAGATGTATGCTCTTGTTAATTTTCTTTCAAGCAAAGAGCTTGTAAAAGATTTGGAATTAAACGGTAAATTTTATAAAGCGGGCAGTAAAATTGCTAAAGAAGATTTGCAAAATATAAATAAATTTTTACTTTTAAGTCTGGTTGAATATTTTGATGACAACACGGCAAGTGAATTTGAAAAAATCAAAGCAAAATATCAGGCTGAAAAAGAAAAAATAAGAAGTGAATATGATGAAAAAATAGAAGTTCTTGAAAGAGACGATATTTTAAAAAACGGTGTTGCTAAAATGGTAAAAGTTTATATCGCTAACAAAAGAAAAATAAAAGTCGGTGATAAAATGGCAGGTCGTCATGGTAACAAAGGTATTGTAAGTATTATTGTTCCAAAAGAAGATATGCCTTATATGGCTGATGGAAGGGCTGTTGATGTTGTCCTAAATCCGCTTGGGGTTCCTTCAAGGATGAATATAGGACAAATTTTGGAAGTTCATTTAGGACTTGTCGGTAAAAATCTTGGAATGCAAATAGAAGAGCTTTTAAAAGAGCAACAAAATGATATGATGGATAAACTAAGAACTAAAATGAAAGAAATTGTAGAAGTTGCTCATTTTGGGGAACATTTTAAAACATTTCTTGATAATTTGACAAATGAAGAATTATTGAAATATGCTCGGGACTGGGCTAAGGGAGTTAAATTTACAACACCTGTATTTGAAGGTGTAAATGATGAAGAGTTTAAAAAACTTTTTGAACTTGCAGGTATTCCAAGTGATGGTAAAACTCAATTATTTGACGGTAAAACAGGTGAGCCTATAAAAGAGAGAGTAAATGTCGGATATATGTATATGTTAAAACTGCATCATTTAGTAGATGATAAAGTTCATGCAAGAAGTATAGGACCATACTCTCTTATTACTCAACAACCAGTCGGAGGTAAGGCTCTTTTTGGTGGACAAAGATTCGGGGAAATGGAAGTTTGGGCACTTGAAGCGTATGGTGCGGCATATAACCTAAAAGAAATGCTAACTACTAAATCAGATGATGTTGAAGGTAGAAATAAAGCTTACAGAGCATTAACAAGAGGAGAAAATGTTCCTATTGAAGGGCTTAGCGAGACATTTTTTGTTTTAAGTAAAGAGTTAAGGTCTCTTGGACTTGATTTAGAGTTTTATAAAAAGGAAGAAGATAATGAAGAGATTTAAATATACTAAACTTGCCTGGGATGAAGAAAACAGACCTGCTGATATTGATGCTGTTCAGGTAAAAATAGCAAGTCCGGAAGAAATCCTTTCCTGGTCTTTTGGTGAAGTTAAAAAACCGGAAACAATTAACTACAGAACACTAAAGCCTGAAAGAGACGGGCTTTTTTGTGCTAAAATATTCGGACCTATTAATGATTATGAGTGTCTTTGCGGAAAATATAAAAAGATGCGTTATAAAGGTATTGTTTGTGAAAAATGCGGGGTAAAAGTTACAAGCTCTAAAGTCAGAAGAGAGAGATTCGGACATATTGAACTTGTGACACCTGTGGCTCATATATGGTATGTATCTAACCTGCCAAGCAGAATAGGAACTCTTCTTGGTATTAAAATGAAAGATTTAGAAAGAGTGCTTTATTATGAAGCTTATGTGGTATATAAAACCGGTGATGCACCTGTAAAACAAGGTGATGTATTAGTGGAAGAAGAATACAGAAAACTTGTAGATATTTACGGCGACAGCGGTTTTCATGCCGAAATGGGAGCTGATATAATTAGAAGAATGTTAGAAGAACTTGATTTAGCGGAAATGTATCATACTCTAAAAGAAGACCTTAAAAATACAAAAAGTGAAGCTAAGAAAAAAGATATTGTTAAAAAACTTAAAATCGTTGAAGGATTTTTAAATTCAGACAACAGACCTGAGTGGATGATTATGTCTGTAATTCCTGTTTTGCCTCCTGATTTAAGACCTCTTGTTCCGCTTGACGGAGGAAAATTTGCGGTTGCGGATGTTAATGATTTGTATAGAAGGGTAATTCACAGAAACCAAAGACTAAAAAGACTAATTGAGCTTGATGCCCCTGAAATTATTATTAGAAATGAAAAAAGAATGCTTCAAGAATCTGTTGACGCTCTTTTTGATAACGGTAGAAGAGGAAATACAATTAAGGGTGCAAATAAAAGACCTCTAAAATCTTTAAGTGATGTTATTAAAGGGAAAACAGGTAGATTTAGACAAAATCTTCTTGGAAAAAGGGTTGATTATTCAGGAAGAAGTGTTATTGTAGTAGGACCTAATCTTAGAATGGACCAATGCGGACTTCCTAAAAAAATGGCACTTGAATTATTTAAACCGCATTTAATAGGTAAACTTGAAGAAAAAGGTTATGCTACAACTATTAAACAGGCAAAAAAACATATAGAAGATAAAACACCTGAAGTTTGGGAATGTCTAAAAGAAATAGTAGACCAGTATCCTATTCTTTTAAACAGAGCCCCTACGCTTCATAAATTGTCTATTCAGGCATTTCATCCTTTATTAATTGACGGGCATGCGATTCAGCTTCATCCGCTTGTGTGTGCGGCATTTAACGCAGACTTTGACGGTGACCAAATGGCGGTCCATGTTCCTTTAAGTCAAGAAGCGATTGCAGAAGCTAAGCTTTTAATGTTAAGTAGTATGAATATTCTTTTACCTGCAAGCGGTAAAGCAATAGCCGTTCCTTCTCAAGATATGGTTTTAGGGATTTATTATCTTTCTTTAGTAAAAGAGGGGGTAAAAGGAGAGCATAAACTTTTTGCAAGTCCTGAGGAAGTTTTAATGGCATTTGATGAAGGAGTTGTTGATTTACACGCAAAAATCAAAGCAAGAGTAAAAGGCAATGTAGTTGAAACAACTCCGGGAAGAATGATTTTGAATTCTATCGCTCCTGAAATTGTGCCTGTTGAGATGTATAATAAAATTATGAAGAAAAAAGATATTGCAAATCTTGTTGATTATGTGTATAAAATGGGCGGTCTTAAAGTTACTGCTGAATTTTTGGATAATCTTAAAAATCTTGGATTTAAATATGCGGCAAAAGTAGGTGTTTCTATCTCAATGGACGATATTATCGTTCCTAAAGAAAAACCTGAAATTATTGCGGATGCTCTTGAAAAAGTTAAAGAAGTCCAAGACCAATACAAAAAAGGTCTTTTAACAGAACAGGAAAGATACAATAAAATTATTGATATCTGGACAAGAGTGGATAATGAAATTAAAGAAAAACTTCTTAAGATTATGGAACTTGACAAAGAAGGATTTAACTCAATTTATATGATGGCAGATTCAGGTGCGAGGGGTAGTGCGTCTCAGATTAAACAGTTAGCGGGTATGAGGGGTCTTATGGCAAAACCGAACGGTGAGATTATTGAAACTCCGATTATCTCAAACTTTAAAGAGGGACTGAATGTTCTTGAATTTTTTATTTCAACCCATGGAGCAAGAAAAGGTCTTGCAGATACAGCCCTTAAAACGGCAAGTGCCGGATATTTAACAAGAAAACTTGTTGATGTTTCTCAAAATTTCAGAGTTGTAACGGATGACTGTGGAACACACGAAGGAATTGAAGTTACTGATATTACAGACGGTTCAACACTAGTAGAATCTCTTGAAGAGAGAATTTACGGAAGAGTTTTAGCCGATGATGTTTATGACCCTATTACAAATGAAGTATTGTTTACCGAAGGGACATTAATTACAGAAGAAGAAGCCAAAGAGATTGTTAGAAAAAGCGTGAAATCTGTAAAAATCAGAAGTTCATTGACTTGTAAAACATCTAAAGGGATTTGTTCTAAATGTTACGGTATGAGTTTGGCTGAAAGAAGACTTGTAAAAGTCGGAGAAGCCGTAGGTATTGTAGCGGCTCAATCTATCGGGGAGCCCGGAACTCAGCTTACACTTAGAACATTCCATACAGGTGGTATTGCAGGTTCTACTCAGGAAGAAAGACAAATAGTAGCCGATAAACACGGATATATCAGATACTACAATATTGATATATACGACAGAAACGGCAAAAAAATGGTTGCAAACAGAAGAAATGCGGCTGTTTTATTGGTTGAACCAAAACTTAAAGCTCCTTGTGATGGAATTGTAAAAGTTCAAACACAGCATGAAGAGGTTTTAATTGAAATTCATTGTGATGACGGAAGTGTAAAAAGATTTTCTTTAAGAAAAGCCGATATCGTAAAAGGAACCGAGCTTGCAGGAATTTCCGGTAAAACCGAAGGAAAACTTTATATTCCTTATAAAAATGTAAAAGTAAATAAAGATGACGCTATTGTAGAAGTTATCAAAGAAGCTTGGTATGTTCCTCAAAGGATTCCTTATGGTGCCGAGCTTAAAGTAAATGATAATGAGCCTATTCCTATGAAAGTTGAAAGCAAAGTCAGCGGAACAATCAAATATTATAAACTAACAGGCGACCATCTTGAAAGAGTTTACGACCTTAAAGCCGGTGATGAAATTGGAATGGATAATGAATATAAAGGTCTTTTTGCCGTAGTTGTGGATGAAAACGACAGAGAAGCGGAAAGATATTATATTATCAGAGGAAGTAAAATTTTAAAAGATGACAATTCAAAAATTAAAGCCGGAGAAATTATTGCCGAGCCTTTAAATGAAGAACAACCTGTTATAGCGGAATGGGACCCATTTGCAAATCCTATTTTAGCAGAGGCTGACGGGGTTATTAAATTTGAAGATATTATTGACGGATTTACCGTTACAACACAAATTGACGAGCTTACGGGTGAATCAAGAATTATAGTTAAAGAATATATTCCAAAAGGATATCAACCTAGAATTATTTTAGCAGGTAAAGACAAAATGTTTGAATATGTGCTTGAACCGAAAACGGTTATTCATGTTCAAGAAGGTGCTGAAGTTAAGCAGGGTGATATTTTGGCAAAAACACCAAAAGCCATAGCAAAATCAAGTGATATTACAGGGGGTCTTCCAAGAGTTAATGAACTTTTTGAAGCAAGAAGACCTAAATCGCCTGCGGCTATCAGTGAAATAGACGGTATTGTCAAGTTTGGAAAAAGTATTAGAGGAAAACAAAGACTTATAATTGAAAGTGAATCTTCCGTTAAAGAATATCTAATTCCAAATGACAGACAAATTCTGGTTCACGAAGGTGATTTTGTTCACGCAGGTGAAAGACTGACAGACGGTCAGGTTTCAAGCTATGATATTTTAAAAATTCTTGGAGAAAAAGCATTTCAACAATATATTGTAAATGAAGTGCAAAAAGTATATAGACTTCAAGGTGTTAATATTAACGATAAACATATAGAACTTATTGTAAATCAAATGTTAAGACAAGTAAGAATAGTAGATAGCGGTGATACTAAGTTTATTGAAGGTGATTTAATAAGTAAAAAAATGTTCAGAGAAGAGAATGAAAGAATTAAGAAATTCGGCGGAGAACCGGCTATTGCCGAACCTGTATTAGTCGGTATAACAAGAGCGGCTATTCAATCAGACAGCTTTATTTCCGCGGCTAGCTTCCAAGAAACTACAAGAGTTTTAACAGAAGCTAGTATTCAAGGTAAATTTGATTATCTTGAAGATTTCAAAGAAAATATCGTTTTAGGTAGAGTTGTGCCTGTTGGAACCGGAATGTTCTATCATAAAGAAAGAGACCTTAAAATAGACCACGAATAATTTCTTCTTAAAAAGGAAATATTCTTTTCCTTTTTCCTTTCATTTATTTAAAAATTTTGATATAATCCTGCACTTAAAATTTCAAAAAAGGAAGCAAATGCCTACTATAAATCAGTTAGTTAGAAAAGGTAGAAAACAAGTAATCAAAAAATCAAAATCACCTGCATTGGTGAGTTGTCCTCAAAGAAGAGGAGTTTGCACAAGAGTATATACAACTACTCCTAAAAAACCAAACTCAGCTTTAAGAAAAGTTGCAAAAGTTAGACTTACAAGCGGATTTGAAGTAATCAGCTACATTCCGGGTGAAGGTCATAACCTACAAGAACACAGCATTGTGCTTGTTAGAGGTGGTAGGGTAAAAGACTTACCAGGGGTTAAATATCATGTAGTAAGAGGTGCTCTTGATACAGCCGGTGTTAAAGGAAGAGTTAACTCAAGAAGTAAATACGGAACTAAAAAAGCAGAAGCTGGAAAAAAATAATTTAAGTTGACAGACATACTAAACTGAATGATTAAGTAGAAATTTGCTTAATTGTTTGGCTGCTTTAGCAGAGTATGTGACCCGGAATAGGGTAATAAACACAGAAGACAAACAAGGAGATAATAATGAGAAGAAGAAGAGCCCCAAAAAGACCTGTAATGCCGGATCCGGTATTTAACAGTGAAATAGTTACTAAATTTATTAATAAAGTTATGTGGGACGGTAAAAAAACAATAGCTGAAAAAATCGTTTACGGTGCTATTGAAAGATTAGATTCCAAAGGTGAAGAAAAAGGAATTGATGTATTCTTTAAAGCTATTGAAAATGTAAAACCTTTGCTTGAAGTTAGAAGCAGAAGAGTTGGTGGAGCTACTTATCAAGTTCCTGTTGAAGTAAGAGCTGAAAGACAACAAACTTTATCTATCAGATGGATTGTTGATGCAGCTAGAAAAAGAAATGAAAGAACAATGGTTGAAAGACTTTCAAACGAGCTTTGGGATGCTGTAAACGAAAGAGGAGCGGCATTCAAGAAAAAAGAAGATACACATAGAATGGCAGAAGCAAATAAAGCGTTTGCTCATTATAGATGGTAAAAACAAATTAAAAATGAAAAGTGAAAAATTTAAAATGATTTTTTCCTTTTCCTCTCTTATTCTACAATTTTCAAAATCTGTTAAAATTTCAAAAAAATTAAGGAGATACTATGGCAAGAAAAACGCCGCTTAATAAAGTAAGAAACATAGGTATTGCCGCACATATTGATGCAGGTAAAACGACTACAACTGAAAGAATTTTATACTATACGGGAATTAGTCATAAAATAGGTGAGGTTCACGAAGGTGCAGCTACAATGGACTGGATGGAACAAGAAAAAGAAAGAGGTATTACAATTACTTCTGCTGCTACAACTTGTTTTTGGAGAGACCATCAGGTAAATATCATCGATACACCGGGGCATGTTGACTTTACTATTGAAGTTGAAAGAAGTATGAGGGTTCTTGACGGTGCTGTTGCAGTATTTTGTGCTGTGGGTGGTGTTCAACCTCAAAGTGAAACTGTTTGGAGACAGGCAAATAAATATAGAGTTCCAAGAATTGCATTTGTAAATAAAATGGACAGAATCGGGGCTGATTTTTATAATGTTGAAAAACAAATTAGAGAAAGACTAAAATCAAATCCGGTTCCTATTCAAATTCCAATAGGTGCGGAAGAAAACTTCAAAGGTGTTGTAGATTTAGTTAAAATGAAAGCACTTGTATGGGAAGATGACGCTGCAATGGGAAGTAAATACGAAGTTGTTGATATCCCGGCAGAACTAGTTGAAAAAGCGGAAGAATACAGAGAAAAATTAATTGAATCTATCGCCGAAACCGATGAAGCGTTAATGGAAAAATATTTTGCCGGAGAAGAGCTAAGCGAAGATGAAATTAAAAATGCTATTAAAAAAGCGACTATTGATATTGAAATTATACCTATGCTTTGCGGAACAGCATTTAAAAACAAAGGTGTTCAACCGTTACTTGATGCGGTAATTGATTATCTTCCATCTCCTGAAGAAGTTGACTGGATTAAAGGAATTGACCCTAAAACAGGTGATGAAATCAGTGTAAACCCTTCTGATGAAGAACCGTTTAGCGGACTTGCATTTAAAATTATGACTGACCCGTTTGTCGGTAAACTTACATTTACAAGATTTTATTCAGGAACAATCAGTTCAGGAAGTTATGTTATAAACTCAACTAAAAATAAAAAAGAAAGAGTCGGTAGACTTCTTAGAATGCATTCAAATAAAAGAGAAGAAGTGCAAAAATTCTACAGTGGGGAAATTGGAGCTATTGTAGGTCTTAAAAACACTTTGACAGGGGATACTTTATGTGATGAATCAAGACCTATTATCTTAGAAAAAATGGAATTTCCAGACCCGGTTATTTCTGTTGCGGTTGAGCCTAAAACAAAAGCAGACCAAGAAAAAATGGCACTTGCACTTCAAAAATTGGCTGAAGAAGACCCGAGCTTTAGAGTTCAAACCGATGAAGAATCAGGTCAAACTATTATTTCCGGTATGGGTGAGCTACACCTTGAAATTCTTGTAGACAGACTTAAAAGAGAATTTAAAGTTGAATGTAACACAGGTAAACCACAAGTTGCATACAGAGAAACATTCAAAAATCAAGTTGAGCAAGAATACAAATATGCAAAACAATCAGGTGGTAGAGGACAATACGGTCATGTATATATCAGATTGATTCCTCAAGAATCAGGTAAAAGCTATGAATTTATTGATATGATTAAAGGTGGGGTAATTCCAAGAGAATATATTCCTGCGGTTGACAAAGGTATCCAAGAAGCGGCTCAAAGCGGTGTATTAGCGGGATTCCCTGTAGTTGACTTTAAAGTGGAACTTTATGACGGTAGTTATCATGATGTTGACTCAAGTGAAATGGCATTTAAACTTGCCGGGTCTATGGCATTTAAAGAAGGTATGAAAAAAGCAAATCCTGTAATCCTAGAACCTATTATGAAAGTTGAAATAGAAGTTCCTGAAGAATATATGGGAGATGTTATCGGTGATATCAACAGAAGAAGAGGACAAGTTAACTCTATGGAAGATGTTCACGGAATTAAACAAATTAACGCATTTGTTCCGTTAAGTGAAATGTTTGGATATTCAACAGACCTTAGAAGTATGACTCAAGGTAGGGGAACATATTCAATGGTATTTGACCATTACGAAGAAGTTCCAAGCAATATTGCTAACGAAATCATCAAAGAAAGACAAGGAGAATAATTTCTCTTTGTTTTTTTCTTTTATATTGTTATTTAGTCAGTGCCTCTCTTTATTTTCTTGACATATTAACATTTAAATTGTTATAATAACAAAAATTTGTAAAGGAGTTTTTATGAAGAAAATTTCAGTTAAAATAAAGAAAAGAACATTAAAAAATGATACAAGAGTAGGGGCAATGTATTGTTTTAAAAACTGTGCAGTTAATCAGAATTAATCTTCTTTTTTTCTTTTCTAAGTTTAAAAATGATTGAAGTATTAGTAAATTTAAATGAAGATAGTGTCTTAGAACTTCCTAAAAACCTTTATTATTACAAGAGTAATAATGAACTATTGATAATTTCCCCTGAACAGGCAAATTGGATTTCTTTATTTAACGAAAATCAAATATTAATTTTTAATTATATTCTTAAGCAAAAGAGTATTGACTATTTGTTTAAGAAATTTAATGAAAAAGATGTAAATTTTGTTTTAGGACAAATTATTGATAGAGAATTTTTAAAGAAAGAAATAAAATTTTCTAATAATCAAGATAGTTTATATATATATTTAACAAATAATTGTAATTTGAGATGTAAACATTGTTATATGTATTCAGGAAAACCAAAAATAAATGAGTTAGATAAAGAAGAATGGTTTAAAATAATTAAAAATGCAGCTAACAATGGAATTAAACATATTACTTTTACAGGAGGGGAGATATTAACATATAAATATTGGTATGAAGTATTAAATTTTACTAAAAAAAATAATATTACTGTAACAGTTTTAACTAATGGTACTCTATGGAGTGAAGAAGATATAAAAAAATGTAAAGATATTGTTGATGAAGTTCAAATAAGTCTCGATGGTGTAGATGAAAAATCAAATTCTATTATTAGAGGAGAATGTAATTTTAAAAAAACTTTAGAAACTATAAAGCAATTTGTGAAAATTGGTATTAAAACTTCTGTTTCTACAACGCCTACATTAGATAATCTTTTTTATATAGAAGAAAAATATATAGATTTTGTAAAATCTTTATTAAATGAATTAAAAAGTGAAAATTTATATTTTAAAATTGCTCAAAAACTTATTCCAGGTAGAGAAATTGATTTAAAAGAATATAAAAAGAATAAGGAAGTTTATAACAAAATAACAGGAAATTTAGCAAACATGCTTTATCCTAATTATTCATTATTAAATTTTATAAAAAATACTACACCAAATATAGGTTTAAGAAATTGTGGTTTTGGAGGATTATCTATTTCAAGTGATGGAAAGTTTTATTTATGTAATAGAGTAGAAGAATTAGAATATATAGCTACTAAAGAGCAAGATTTTAAAGAAATCTTACAAAAAGCAAAATATTATGAAACTATTACTAATGTTGATTATATAATCCCTTGTAAAAGTTGTGAAATTAGATATATTTGTGGTGGAGGTTGTAGAATTGATGAGTTTAATTTTAGAGGAAATCATACAATATTAAATGATGAATTTTGTATTATAAAAAAAGATTGTTCTTTAAAGTATAAAGAGCAATTGTATAAAAAAATGATAGAAAGTATAAGGTATATTTATTGTTAAGATTTATTTATATTTTTAATAATGATGTTATTAATATAGAAGTTCAACAAGATAGAGATAAACTTTCTCCATTTATTAGAAATAAAAATACTTTGAATAATTTAGAAACTAAGTTATCTCATAAAGAAGATATTTTAATTTGGTATTTTTTAAAATTTTTAGGACAATCTTACCCCCCTTTTGAGATAAAAAAAGAATTTTTTGTTAAAGAAATAGTAGAATTAATAAAAAAAACAAATTTTGTCTTTTATAAAAAAACTAAAAAATCTTCTTTAAAAAAATTAAAAGACTTTTCTATTATTCCTTTAAAAGATATAAAAATTGAATTGTTAGTACCTAATAAGATTTTAATAAAAATTGATTCTATAATAAAAAATAAGCTGAAAATAAAGTTTTATTTTAAAATAGAAAATTTTTTATATGACATTCCAATAAATTATGAATTTTTAATTCCTTTAAATAATGAAAAGATAGGTAAAATTAATTCTATTCAAAAAAAGAATTTAATAAAATCGGTTGAAAATATTATTGGTAAATCGGTTGAAAATTTAGAATATTTAACTTTTGAAGAATTAAATAAATTAAATGAATTTGATTTTATTGAAGTAGTATATAAGTCAAACAATAATTCTAATAAAAAAATAAGTTTTGCTTCAAATACTATATTTAAATTAGGAATCTTTGATAAAGATTTGTTAAAAGATAATGATGTAGAGTTATATATGAATCTATTAGAAAATTATTTAAATAATAAAAATTATGTAGAATATAACGGAGAATTAATCTTAATAGATAAAAATCTTATTGAAGAAGTGGATAATAAAACTATATTAGAAGTTTTTACAAAACAAAATAATAATAAGTCAATTGTTCAATTTATAAATCATTTATTAAATATAAAATCTAAAGTAACTATCAACCAAATTTTAGAAAAATTAAAAAGATCGACTTTTAAAGCTACTCTAAAACCTCATCAAGAAGAGGGAGTAAGATGGTTGTATAATTTGTATTTAAATAATATTGAAGGTGGCTTATTAGCTGATGAAATGGGATTAGGTAAAACTATTCAAGTGATTGCTTTTTTAATTTTAGCTAAGACTAAAAAAAATCTTATAATATGTCCTGCTTCATTGGTTCATAATTGGAAAAATGAAATTTTGAAATTTACTAATATAAAAGAAAGCGATATTTCATTAGAGATAAAAGAAAATAAATATATTACTATCTTGTCTTATGAGAGTGCAAGAAATAGAATAGATGAATTATCAAAAATAGAATATGATATATTAGTATTAGATGAATCTCAAAAAATAAAAAATCAAACAACTCAAATTTTTGAGGCTATTAAAAAAATAAAAAGAAAATTTTCAATTATAATGACGGGAACTCCTATTGAAAATAGTTTAAATGATTTATGGAATATGTTGTTTGTAATTAATGAAAATCTGTATGAATTGTATAATTCTAAGATTAAACCTCTAATTAATGATAAAAACTCTTCAAAAGCTATCGAATTAACTATTAAGATGTTATATCCTATAATGCTTCAAAGAAAAAAAGAACAAGTGCTAAATCTTCCTAAAAGAAAAAATATAGATATATTTATAGAATTTTCAAAAGAGGAACAGAAAGAATATGATAAGTTAATAAAAATATTTATTTCAGCTATTAAGAGTGGTTTATCAGGTAGAATTCAATCAATAGCATTAGAAGGTTTATTAAGATTAAGACAATTTTGCTCTATTCATCAAATTTTACCATCAAGCTTATTAAACAATGCCTCTTTAAAAGATTCAAAGTTAGAAAAAGTTATTGAGATTACAAAAGAAGTTATTTATAATAATAAAAAAATTGTAATATTTTCACAATTTACAAAAAGTTTAGATATTTTAGAAGAAAAATTTAAAAATTTAAATTTCAATTCTGTTCGTTTAGATGGTTCTATAACAAAAAAACAAAGAGAAAAAATTGTTTTTGATTTTCAAAATAATAAAAATATAAATATTTTTTTAATATCGTTAAAAGCAGGTGGAGTTGGCTTAAATTTAACATCTGCAAATACAGCTCTTTTATTAGAACCTTGGTGGAATCCAGCGGTAGAAGAACAAGCATTTGCAAGGATTGATAGAATAGGACAGCAACAAGAAACTACAATTTATAGATTATTTTACAAAAATTCAGTTGAAGAAAAAATTTATAAGTTATTAGAAGAAAAAAGAAATCTTTTTACTAATATGTCAGAAAGTTTAATAAATATTAAAAATATTGAAATGGAAGTAGCTAAAGATGTCTTTGGTATCTAAAAATGAATTTTTTAGTGAATTAAATGAAGAAGACAAAAAAAAATTTGAAATTTTATTTGATAATAGTTCCAAAATAGAAGAATGGAAAAAATCATTTAAAGAATTTATTAAATTACAAAAAGAAAAAGATACAATTAATTTGGTAGGAATAGTTTTTTTAGAAAATTATAATATTACTGAAGAAAATGACTTTATTTTTCAAATTTTTAAAAAATTTAATATTTTGAAAAAAGATCAAAACCCAAAAAATAAAAAGAAAGAAACATATGATATAATAAAAAAAAAGTTGGATTTTTCAAATGCGAAATTTAAAGGAATAGAATTTATTAGAATAACTTTTGAACAAGAAGCAGTTTTTGAAGGTGCAATATTTGAAGGTAATAGTAATTTTAGAGAATGTAACTTTAAAGAAAGAGCGAATTTTGAAGGAGTAAAATTTAAAAAAGAGGTTGTTTTTAAAGAAAGTGTTTTTAATAAAGAAACTCAATTTTATAGAGCATATTTTAATGAATATTCAAATTTTGAAAAAGCAGAATTTAAAGAATATTGTGATTTTGAAAATGTAATAGCGAATGGGTATTTTTATTTTCACGAAGTTAAGATAGATAAGATTAATTTAAAAGGTTCTTATTTTGCTAAAGCAAATTTTTTAGGACTTACTAATATTATTGGATATATAATTAAAAAAGATAATTTTGAGAATAAAGAGACTGTTAGAATTTTAAAGGATATTTTTGAAAAAGAAAATAATTTTAGTGAGTCAAATATTTATTTTCCCATAGAGCAAGAGTTTTTTATAGAATTATTAAAAGATAAAACAACATCGTTTCCAAACAAAACATTAAATTTAATTAGTTTGTATTTTCATAAATTCATTTCAAACTTTGGAACAGATTGGTTTAGAGTATTATTGGTGATGATGTTATTTGGATTTAGTGTGGGAATTATTTATTATATATTTTATTATCATAAGTGTTTTATATATCCTCATCTTAATAAAGATAATTTTTTATTATTAATATTTTTTGAGTATAGTATAGTATCTTTATATTTGGCCTGGGTTTTTAAGGAAGAAGATGGAAAGAAAATTTTTTTAGGCTTTTTTGTAATATTTTTAATACTAATTATAATTTCATTTTTAAAGACTTCTGCTTCTATTTCAGAAGTTTCTAATTATGTTATTCAATTAATAAATCCTTTAAATATGTTTTCTTCAGATTTTTATTTTAATGGATACTATAAACATATAAATTTTTTTGAAAAATATGCTTTATTTGGCGTGGCTGTGAAAACTATTACGATTGTCCTTATATATCAGTTTATTATTGCCTTTAGAAATTCAACAAGGAGAAAGTAAATAATGAAAATTAAGATAAAATTTAAATCTATAGAACATTATGATATAAAAATAACTTTTCATAAAAAACATAAATATTTACAAAATACAAATATTTTTTTATATAAGAAACAATTATTTGTTAAACTTAATAAAAATTTTGAAGATTCAATAAAATCTTTTATAGATTTTATTGAATCATTAAAAGAGAATAAATTTTATATAGAAACAAAATTTTTAGATAATAAACAAATTTCTAAATTATTGGAATTTTTAGTTTTATATTCTTATAATTTTTCTTATAAAAAGAAAAATTATAAGATTAAAGTTTTTTATTTAAAAGTAAAAAATAAAGAATTGTTAAAAAAGCAATTGAAAGTTTTAAAAAATATAAATTTGGTAAGAGATATTATAAATTCTGTAGCAAATAAAGCTACTCCTAAAAAACTTGTTCAATGGATAATAAAAGAGTTAAAAAATACTGATATAAAGTATTATATCAAATCAAAAAAATATATAAAGAAAAATTTACCTGCTTTTTATGATGTTTCAAAAGGTAGTATAAATAAACCTTATTTGTTACATCTAAAATTAAATGAAAATAAAGGTTATAAGAAAGTTATATTAATAGGGAAAGGAATAACTTTTGATACGGGAGGAATTAGTTTAAAACCATCTAACTATATGAGTGATATGAGGTTAGATAAAACGGGAGCTATTATTGCTTTTGGAATTATAAAAACAATTTCTGAATTAAATTTACCTTATGAGGTTCATGTAATAATAGGATTTGCTGAAAATATGATCTCAAATAAAGCATATAAACCTGGAGATGTGTTAGAAACAAGAAGAGGTAAAACAATAGAAATTTTAAATACTGATGCAGAAGGTAGAATATTATTAGCAGATCTATTAGAATATTCACAAGATAATATCAAAGATATTGATTATATTTTTGATTTTGCTACCTTAACAGGAAGTGTTATTTCAGCTATAGGTCAATATTCTTGTGCTGTAATAGGACATAATACATTATTAAAGAAGAAAATTATAAAAGCTGGTAAGAAAGTTAACAAATTATATGTAGATTTACCATTTAATAAATATTTTTTTGAGGGTTGTTATAATTCTAATATTGCAGACTTAACAAATATTCCAACTTCCGATATTGGAGGTGGAACAATTTTAGGTGGTGTATTTTTAGATAATTTTATTGATAAGAAATATAAAAAAAACTGGTTACATTTTGATATGACAGGAGTGTCTTTTATCAAACATAACTGGGAATATAATAGATTTGGAGCTACAGGATTTGGAATTAAAAGTTTTATTCAATTTATTAAAATGTTATAAAAATGATTATATTATTATTTTAATTTTAGAAAAAGGTTAAAGATGATATATTTTACTTATGAAGATATTGATAAACTTATTAATGAAGATATGCCTCTTTTTGATTTGACAAAAGAGCTTATGGATATAAAAAGTCCCGGTAAAATAACATTTTTTACAAGAAAAGAAGCGATGGTAACTGCTAATAATCTTGTTGAAAAACTTTGTGAGAGATTAAATTTAAAAGTGACTTTTAAAGAAAAAGACGGAAGTTTTCTCAAAGCCGGAAGTAAATTATTTGAAGCTGAAGGCGGTGAAGTTTTGATTTTATGGAAAGTTGCTCAAAATATTTATGAATATGCTCTTAGTGTTTCAACATATACGAATGAGATGGTTAAAATAGCTAAAGCCATTAACCCTCATATAGAAATTTTAACAACGAGAAAGATTATTCCTTTTACAAAAAAAATTGCTTTAAATGCCGTAATGGACGGAGGCGGTTTTCCTCACAGAGTCACTACTACAGAGACTATTTTGGTGTTTGATAATTATATTAATCTTTATGGAGGATGGGAGAAATTTTATAAAGAATTTGATAATTTAAAACATAAAGCTATTGAAAAAAAATGGATTGTAGAGTGTGAAAATTTAGACAAAGCTAAAAAACTAATAGATTTAAAAGTGGATGTAATTCAGCTTGATAAAGTAGATGTTGAAACTACAAAAAAAATAGTAGATTTAGCTCATAAAAACGGCATAAAAGTTATAAGTGCCGGGGGAATCAACAAAGAAAATGTAGCTCTTTATGCAAAAACGGGAGTTGATTCTATAGTTACAACAGCTCCATATTTTGCAAAAGGGGCGGATGTAAAAGTTGTTATACAATCTTTTGAATAGAATTTGTCAGTGTTTTTTTTATTTCTTCTAAAGATAAAGATTTTAATTTTGCATCGTTAAAATCCTCTGCTAAATCGGGACATTTTGTATTTAAAAAAATTCCTTTTATAGCATGTGAAGAGAATAATGTTTTTTCTTTGTTTTTTTCTTCTATGGCATTTTTTAATTCATTTATATGCTTTTCTAAAGAATTTATAGAAGTATTGATTAATTTTTGTTTTATCTCTTCATTATAATTTTTAAAGTCTTCATTTATATTATTTTTAATTATTTTTTTGATTTTTTCGTTAATCATTTTGACTTTCCTTTAAAATTGAATTTAATTTTTCTAAATCAAACGGTTTTGTCAAAATATAATCATAAACATCATTATTTTCTTTACTTCCGCTTATGGAAATTATTTTAACTTTCGGATTGATTTTTTTAATCTCTTTAGCTGTGTCAATTCCATTCATAACAGGCATATTTTCATCAAGCATAACTAAATCGTATTTATTTTTTTGAAATTCTTTAAGTGCTTTTTTACCGTTATCCACTATTTTGAAATTATGGTTTAATTTTTCTAAAAGAACTTCTAAAAAGACTCTGTTTGCCTGGTCATCTTCTGCAATCAGAATATTTAATTTTTTTTCTTTTACCGTAATAACTGGTATTTCAAAATAAAATCTGCTGAATTTATTTACTTCGCTTTTTATTTTGAGTTCTCCTCCTAGCATATGAATGATTTTGTTTACAATACTAAGACCAAGACCTGTGCCTCCGTATTTTCTTGAAGTGTCTGTATCTGCTTGAGTAAAAGGCTTAAGAATTGTTTTTATTTTATCTTTTTCAATTCCTATTCCTTCATCATAAACTTCTATATATAATTTGTTTTCGGTTAAATCGGCTTTTAAAATAACTTTTTTGTTTTTGGGTGTAAATTTAAAAGCATTGCTGAGTAAATTTATAATTATCTGTTTTAGTCTTGTAGGGTCTGAGATAATATTTTGATTGGTGTTTTGAAATTGTGTCTCAAAAACAATACCTTTTTCTTTTGCATTTTGAGTGAAAATATCTTTAATTATTTCAAGTTCTTTTTGAAGATTAAACTCTATTTTTTCTATATTCATTTTTTTGTTTTCAAGTTTCTCAAAATCTAATACATCATTTATAATTCTTAATAAATCATCGGTTGTGTTATTTAGAATATTTATATATTTTTTTGCTTCATCAGGTAAGTTCATACTTTTTAGCAGTTTTATAAATCCGTTTATTGCATTAAGAGGTGTTCTTATTTCGTGTGAGATACCTGCGAAATATTCTGATTTTAATTTGTTTAGTTTTTTAAGTTCTTTTGTTTTTTCTTCTAATAAAAGGACATTTTTATAATTTTGAATATGTAAATCACATTTTAATATAATATATTCCGCTATAAAAGGTTTTTTGATAAAATCTTTAGCCCCGTGTTTTAAAAGTCTTGCTACAAGTATCGGATTGTCGTTATTGCTTATGGAAATAACGGGTAAATTTAAAAATTTTTCTTTTGATTTGATTTCTTCTAAAAATTCTATACCGTTTTTATCCGGCAGTTCAATATCTAAAAGTATTAAATGAATCTCTTTTTCTTTTAAAATATTTTCCGCTTCTTTTGCGTTTTTTGCAAAAAACAGATTATATCTTCTGGGCTCTAGGACTGTTTTTAGTGTTTTTCTTATGAAAGAAGAATCATCAACTATTAAAATAGAGTAATTTTTATTATCTTCAAGATTTAAAATAAGATTTTTTATATCGTTTATTATCAAGTTTATAGGGTTTAGTTTTGAAAAATATTCCAAAATACCAAGTTTAAAAAGATATTCTCTTCTTTCCACATCTTCATCTGAAGTTAAAACGATTGTTTTGTTTCTTGTTTTTTTAGGTAATGCCTCTACAAGTTCGTCACCTTCACCGTCGGGTAAAATCAAATCTAAAAATATATAATCAAAATTCTCATTTTCCAATAAAATTTCGGCTTCTTTAAACGAATAAACCTGAATAATCTCTTTTGTAAAAGGTTTAAGAGATTTTTTAAGATGATTGTTAAAGAGTTTTGAATCTTCAATAATTAAAATTTTATTAATTTTTAACATTTATTCTCCGTTTAATGGTATAATTATTTAATTAAAATTATATCATAAAGGTATTTTAGTGGATTATTTTAAAAAATTACTGTCGGAACTTTCGGATTTAAATGTTTTATATGTGGAAGATGAGCCTCTTTCAAGGGAAATGGTTTCATTGATGCTTAAGAATTTTTTCAAAAATTTAGATGTAGCTAAAGACGGCGAAGAAGCTTTGGAAAAATTTAAGAAAAACCGTTATGATATAATTATTACAGATATGAGTATGCCTAAATTAAATGGTTTTACTCTAACTAAAGAGATAAGAAAATTAAACGAGGAAACTTCTATAATATTTCTTTCAGGAAGTAATGATATAGAAGCTTTATTGCAATCCATTAATCTCGGAATTGACGGTTATTTGTTAAAGCCTATTAATTTAGAGCAGTTTATTCAGGTGTTGACAAGAGTTTTACAAAAACACTATTATATGAAAAAAACACGGGAATATGAAAATTATCTAAAGCAGTTTAAAAATGCGGTTAATGAATTTAGTATTATATCAAAGACGGATTTAAAAGGTGTTATTACATACGCCAATAAAAATTTTGAAAAAATTTCTAAATATTCTAAAAAGGAATTAATAGGGCATTCTCATAATATTGTAAGGCATCCTGATATGGATAAGAAATTTTTTGAAAATTTATGGAAAACTATTAAAAGCAAAAAACCTTTTAAGGGTGTTATGAAAAACAGGGATAAAGAAGGTAAAAGTTATTATGTTGATACAATCATAACTCCTGTTTTGGATTTAAAAGGAGATATTCAAGAATATTTAGCCGTTAGAAAAGATATAACTTATTTTATGAATCCAAAAAAGATGTTTTTTGATGCTCTGAATGCCCATAAAGATGTTATATTGATTTATATGAAACTTGATAATTATGACGAACTTGAAGAATTTTATACAAAAGATATTTTAGAGAGGATTGAAGAAAAATCTCTAAAACTTTTAGATAAAAAATTTATGAAATATTTTGATTTTGAGATGATTTATAATCTTGAAAACGGAGAATTCGCCCTGTTATTAGATAAAAAATACCTTAATGATAATTTTATAAATTTACTTCAGGAGATACAAAAAAGAATAAAACAAAATGTATTAGAAATAGATGAAAATATTCAATATGATTTAAATGTTTTAATGAGCGTTGTTTATGAGGGTGTAAATATTTATGAATCCGCAAAGCTCGGGCTAAAGGAAATAAGAAAAAACAAACAATCTTTTATAATTGCCAATAATTTTTCAATACTTCACCATAAAAAAGCGGAAAAAAATTTAAAAACAATTCACCTTATAAAAAAAGCCGTTGTAAATTCAAAAGTTGTTAATTTTTATCAGGCTATTATAAATAATAAAACGAAAGAAGTGGATAAATATGAATCGCTTGTGAGGATTATTGATGAAAACTCTAAGGTTATTTCGCCTTATTTCTTTTTAGATATTGCTAAAAAAAGTAATTATTATCCGTATATTACAAAAGCAGTGCTTAATAACTCTTTTGATATGCTTAAAAAAACTAATAAAGACATTTCTATTAATCTTTCTTTTTTGGATATTAAAAACGATTTGATAAAACGAAAAATTTTTAATCTTCTAAAAGAATATAAAGAACTTTCAAGCAGAATTATATTTGAAATCCTGGAAGATGAGGAAATTGAAAATTTTGATTTGATGGTTGAATTTATTAATGAAGTTAAAAAATACGGCGTTAAAATAGCAATAGACGATTTTGGAAGCGGTTATTCAAATTATATAAGACTTCTTGATTATCAGCCCGATATTTTAAAGATTGACGGAAGCTTAATTAAAAATATAGACAAAGACGAGTTTTCAAAATCTATTGTAAAAAGTATAGTAACTTTTGCAAAAGAACAAAACCTAAAAACAGTGGCGGAATTTGTAGAAAACAGAGAAATTGCCGATTTTATAAAAAATATGGGTATAGATTATTCACAAGGATATTATTATGTAAAACCAAAATCAATGGAAGAAGTGGTATAATTACATAAAAAAGGTTTAAAATGGACCGTAGAAAATTTTTAAAAGCTTCTTTGTTAAGTAGCGCGGTTATAACTCCTTTATTTGGGAAAGATTTTTATAAAAGTCATTTTGTCTTACCTAAAAAGCCTTTTGAATATTTTCATAAGAAGGCTAAAAAATCTAAATTCAGGGTAATGTTGATAGGCGGAATACACGGTAATGAAATGGGAGCTTATAAAGCTGCCGATATGCTTATTGACGCTACACTTGAAAAAGGTGAGCTTTTGATTATTCCAAGAAGTAATTTTACTTCCGTTTTAGCAGATGTAAGGGGTTATAACGGAGATATGAACAGAAAATTTGAATATATTTCAAAAAAAGACCCTGATTTTTATGCCGTGGGACTTTTGAAAGAGGCTATTTTAAACTATAAACCGGATATTCTGATTTCTATGCACGACGGATACGGATTTAATCTTGAAAATAAAAAAGACTGGGGTCAGTCTGTTGTAATAGACGAAAGACAGTATAAGCATTTTAATCTTTATAGCGAGGCGGAATTTGTAAGAAGTAATGCAAATAAATATTTGCATAAAAAATTATCTCTTATAAATACCAAAACATTTACTTCCCATATTCACGATGAGCAAAAAAAAGCGTTAACCGGATGGTGTTTAGAGCATAATATAAAAGCTTTTTGTATAGAAGCTTCAAAACAGCTTCCGAATGTAGATGAAAAGATAAAAACACATCTTGTAATGCTTAGAGAATTTTTTAAATTATATGATGTCAAAATAAAAGAACTTGATGAAATGATAAAAGAGCCTTCTAAATTTATAGACAAAAGAAGTGCTGAAATTGCAGTGGAGATAAATTCACAAAAATACAAATATAAAAAAAGTGCGTTTTTAAAAGTTCCAAAAGGCTCAAGCGTAAAAATTGCCGTAATTAACGGTCCAAGAGGAGTTTTTCCGGTTCCAAGACATATTGATTTGAATTGGAAAAGTTTTCATGCTCCGTTTGTGGAACTTGATATAAAAAATGATTATCAAAAACTGTTTAATCTGAAAATAAAGGCGTAAAATGGGATATACGATAATAAGTTACGATGAAGTTGTGGAAGTTCACAGTGATATGTGCGATGAGGTGTTTGAAAAAAAAGATGATTTTGAATTTAATAATAAAGCCGAGTATTTAGATGTGGCACTGTTTGAAGAAGTAGAAGAATTTTTAAAAAAGAATGAAGAAGCCGAAATCGTTTTTTGCGAGAAGTGTAAGCCCCAAACAAAAGAATATGATGAAGAATATGACGATTTTTATGAAGAATTTGATGATGAAGATGAAGAAATAGGAGATAGTTGCTGTATTATTTGATATAATTTTAAAAAAAGGAGAAGTAATGTTTAAAGAATGTTGCCCTGAATTATTACCTGTAATGGAGAAAGCCGCTGCGGAAAATCCTCATATTGATAAATTAATTCAAAGACATAATGAACTTAATAAATTAATTGATGATGCAGAAGCCGGAAGAGAACATATTGATGAACTTGAACTTGAAAAACTCAAAAAAGAGAAACTTCATTTAAAAGACGAAGTATATCAAGCTGTTTTAGAATATAAAAAAGAGCACAATCTTTAAGCTCTTTTTATTCTAATAATTTCAAAGCAATTTCCGTTAAAGAATTTCTATAAATCTTTTGTAAATCCACATGTGCCAATGCTTCGTGCGGTAATACCTGTTGAAGTCTATATAGACCGCTGTCTTGTTTATTAATTGTTGAATATGTCTGATGAATATCTCCAAGTAAAAATAATTTAGAGCCTTCACTCATCCTAGATAAAATCATACTCATATATTCTCTCGTAACTAATTGCACTTCATCCACTATTAAAATTTCACCCTCAAGAATTGAAACTCCTTGAATCATATTAAGAGGAATTATCTCAAATTTTTCAAAGAAAAGCTGAGATTTAATTGAATCGTAATTTTGCCCTTTTACATCTTTGTATAAAAAATTCAAAGCACTTAAAAATCCGCCTGCCCATTCTAGCATTTTTTCATCTTTGCTTCCCGGTAAAAAGCCTATATCATAAGCGCTGCTTATTCCAATAGGAGGACGGGTTATAAAAATTTTCTTTTTCGTTAAACTTAATGCCATAGCGGTAGCTAGCAGAGTTTTCCCGCTACCAAATCGTCCTGTAAGAAGTGTAGCCGTAGCTTCATTCATAGCGTAAATAGCACATTTTTGATAAATATCAAGAGGTGTGAAAACAGGGGCGTTTTTGATTCTGAGTTTAGAAGTTTCGGGGATATTGTCTATTCTTTCTATTCCTTTATGTGGATTATAGCAATATGCTAAATCCCTTACTTCATCTTGAGTGATTACAAAATCCCAAGGGGCTAAATCGCGGTTAAATTTCTCTTTGATATATTTTTTAAATTCATCCGCTTTTTTAACACCTATAAAATGCCCGAATTCAAAATTTTTATCTTCTATTAAAATGGCTTATCCTTTAATTTTCATAGAAAAATCTTTAAATGTCGCTTGGTGAATTATAGCCCCGCTACTTATTGCGTCTACTCCTAAATCTTCATAATTTTTAAGATTTTCAAGAGTAATGTTTCCGCTGGCTTCAAGCAGGGTTTTTGGGTAATTTTTATTTCTAAATTCAACTACTTTTTTTATAGTTCCAAAATCCATATTATCACACATTACAATATCCGCTCCAGCCTCCATAGCCTCTTTTGCCTGAGTTAGAGTTTCGGCTTCAACTTCTATTTTTGTTGTAAAAGGAATATTCGCTCTTGAAATTTCAATAGCCTCTTTAATTGATTTAAATGTTGCTAAATGGGTATCTTTTAACATTAAACAATCATCAAGCCCGAGTCTATGATTTGTAACTCCCCCGCATTTGCTTGCATATTTTTCAAAGTTTCTAAGAAGAGGTCTTGTTTTTCTGGTATCTAGGATTTTTAGTTTTTTTACTCTTTTTGTAAATTCATAAGCGTTGCTTGCAATTCCGCTTGCGTGTTGAAGAATGTTTAAAAGACTTCTTTCAATGCTTAAAATATCTTTTGCATTTCCGCTTAGTATAAAAATCACATCTCCGTTTTTATATAAATCTCCATCATCAAAATTAAAATCAAATTTTACATCTGCTAAATATGAGAAATTTTTTATATATTCGATTCCTGCTATTACACCTTCGCTTTTTGCAATAACTCTTGCATTTATAATTTTATTTGGGATAATATCTCTTGCTAAATCTCCTCTTCCTATATCCTCTTTTAAAACTTCTTTTAAGAAATCTATTATTTGAAAATTCATTAGATTCATTTTGTTATCTCCATCATTTGATTTAATGATTTTAAAGCGTTTTTTGCAATTTTTTCATCCACTTTTATTTCATTATAAGGAGTGCCTTTGTCTATTGCTATTAATAAATCATACAGCTCTTTTGCTGTCGTTTCATTCATTGAAGGGCACTCGGGTTTTGTTGAAGATAAAATATAAATATTTGGATTTATATCTCTTTTCATTCTGTTTACAAAATTAAATTCCGTTCCTATTGCCATTTTTTCATTAGGGTGGGCTTTTACATAATTTAATATCTGAGATGTTGAGCCTATAAAATCGGCTTTTTCACAAACTTCCGGGGAGCATTCAGGATGAACTGCTATTTTTATATCCGGGAATCTCTCTTTATAAAAATCAATATGTTCAGGCATAAAAAGCTGATGAACGGAGCAGTGCCCGTCAAAACAGATAATATCACTTTTTTGCCAATTATCTTCTCTTATAACAGAAGCTTTTAAATTTAAAATTTTTGCCATATTTTGCCCTAAATTTTTATCAGGTAGGAAATATATTTTTTTGTTTTGTTTTATTGCCCATTTTATGATTTTATCGGCACTTGAACTTGTGCAGATACTTCCGTTAAGCTCTCCTACAATAGCTTTTATTTTTGCAGATGAATTTACATAACAAACAGGAATAAAATCTATATTTTCTTTTTGCAAAAGCTCAATGTCTTTTTTTACTTTTTGCTCCTGGGCCATTCTTGCCATTGAGCAGCTGGCTAATTTTGGCATATAAACGGGAATTGAAGGATTAAGTATTTTTGCGCTCTCTCCCATAAAACTAACCCCGCAAAAAATTAAAGGAGTTTTTAAATTTATTGTTTTTTTTGCAAGTTCTAAGCTGTCACCCGTTAAATCGGCAATATCAAAAATTTCATCTTTTTCATAATAGTGAACTGCAAGTGTAATATTATGTTTTTTTAGTAATTTTTTTATTGTGTTAATCATTCATTACCTTTATGCGTATTTTTTTTAATTATATTATAATTTCATAAAAAAGGAAATTAATGAGTAATTTATTATTATATTTATTGGCTTATTTAATAGGGGGTATTCCGTTTGGATATATAATTGCTAAATATTTTGCAGGAGTAAATATAAAAGAGCAAGGAAGCGGCAATATAGGGGCAACAAATGTTTTAAGGGTTTTAAAAGAAGTTGACCCTAAAAGAGCTAAAATTTTAGCCGGGCTTACGCTGTTTTTGGATGCTTTTAAGGGGGCTTTTGTTATTTTGGCGGCTAAATTTATGGGCGTTTGTGATGCTACTTTATGGACATTGGCTGTAATTGTAATTATAGGACACTGTTTTTCTCCGTTTTTGAAGTTTGAAGGCGGTAAAGGTGTTGCTACAACTGCCGGAGCTTTGCTTGTTTTAATTCCTTATGCCGTTTTGGTTGGACTTGCGGTTTGGTTTATAATGGCAAAAACAGTAAAAATTTCTTCTTTAAGCTCTCTTACAGGAATTTTAGTGGGAATTTTCAGTGCGTATATTTTATATCCTCATCCAAGTATTGAATCACATGCACCATTATGGATAATAGCATTTATTATTATTTATAAACACAGGGAAAATATTTATAGACTTGTTACAGGTCAGGAAAAAAGAGTGGTTTAATGTATACGATTTTTATAGAGGATTTGACATTTAAAGCAGTTATCGGACTTTTGGAAAAAGAGAGAAATGAAGAGCAAGTTGTAGTTGTTAATGTAAAAATAGATTATGAAAATAAAAAAAGTTATATTGATTATGCAAAAGTTACGGATTTAATTGTAAAAATCATTCAAGAAGGTGAATTTTTATTAATAGAAGATGCAATAGATGAAATAGAAAAAGAGCTAAAAAATAGATTCTTAGGTATGAAAAGTCTCTATTTATCTATAAAAAAACCGGAAATTTTAAAGAATGCTTTAGTCGGGGTTGAGATTTTAAGAAAATATTAAATTTTGATATAATTTTGTAAAGGTAAATTAAAGGAGATTATGTGCGGCTTTTGATAGTTGAAAAAGATGAAACGCTAAATGAACTTATAAAACTTTCCATCAACGAAATAGGATATAAAAGTGATGAAGCTTTTACAATTAGAGATGCAAAATATTTTTTGGATATAAGAAATTATAATCTTTTAATTGTAGATTTGAGTTTTGGATTAAGCGAAGTTTTTAAATTTATAGATTATGCAAAAAATTTATATCCTTTAATAAAAATAGTGGTAATTTCCGATGATTCTTCCATTCAGACCGAAATTAAAACGCTGAAAATGGGAGCTGATGATTTTATTAAAAAGCCTCTTAATTTTGATTTGCTTACAACAAGAATAAATGTGGCTCTAAGAAGCGGCAGGGAATCTCAAATCAAAATTAAAGATTTGGTTATTTTAAAAGATGAAGAAAAGATTATTTTTAATGATAAAACAACATATCTTAAAGGAAAATCTTTTGAAGTATTTATGCATTTGGCCAGATATCCGAATCAGGTAATTTCAAAAGAGCAGCTTTTGGACGCTATTTGGGAAGAACCTGAGATGGTGACACCTAATGTTATTGAAGTTGCAGTCAATCAAATTCGTCAAAAGGTTGACAAAGTTTTTAAAATTGATACAATACAGACCATTCGCCGAAGAGGCTATAAATTTTGTTACCCAAAGGAGTAATATGTCATTAAAAATAAATAATGAATGTATTGCGTGTGATGCATGCTTGGAAGAATGCCCAAACGGAGCTATTGAGCCGGGAGACCCTATTTACGAAATAGACCCGGATTTGTGCACGGAATGTATAGAGCACGGGGGAGAGCCTCAATGTGTGCCTGTATGTCCTGTTGATGCAATAGTGCCGGACCCGGACAATGTTGAAAATGCAAAAGAACTTAAATTAAAATCCGAATTTATTCACAAAGAAGAATAATGGCAAAAATCACCACCGTTATCGATATAGGCTCAAACTCAGCAAGAATGGCTGTCTTTAAAAAGACAAGCCGTTTTGGCTTTTATCTTGTAAGAGAAGAAAAGTCTAAAGTCAGAATCAGTGAAGGGGCATATGAGCATAACGGTGAATTACAGGATTTTGCCATTAAAAGAGCTTTAAAAGCACTTCGTGAATTTCTTTTAATTGCAAAATCTTTAAAATCAAGAAAAATTTTATGTGTTGCTACTTCGGCTGTTAGAGATGCTCCGAATAAAAGTGAATTTATCTCACTTGTTAAAAAGGAACTAGGACTTAATATAAAAGTTATTGACGGAGAAAAAGAGGCGTTTTTCGGCGGTGTTGCGGCGGCAAATCTTTTATATGAAAAAAGCGGTGTTACTATTGATATCGGTGGAGGGTCTACCGAATTTGCTTTTATCAAAAATAAACATATTCAAAACACTGTTTCCCTAAAACTCGGAACCGTTCGTTTAAAAGAGCTTTTTTTTGATAAAGGCGATATTGAAGGGGCTAGAAAATATATAAGAAAAGAGCTTGAAAAACTGGGAAATAATTTTAATCATAAAACGGTTTTTGGAATAGGCGGGACTATAAGGGCGCTTTCTAAAGTTATTATGAAAAAGATTGATTATCCTATTGATATTTTGCACGGCTTTACTTATGAAATTGAAAAACACAATTTATTTTTGGAAAAAATTATAAAAATGGATAATGATGAGCTTTTAAAAACAGGAGTTAAAGCCGAAAGACTTGATGTAATAAGACCCGGAACTTTGATTTTTATTGAAGCTTTGAAATATTTAAAAGGTAAAAATTTAATAACAAGCGGTGTTGGTGTTAGAGAGGGTGTTTTTTTAACGGATTTATTAAGAAATCACAATCATAAATTTCCGGATAATTTTAACCCCTCGGTTAGAACTATCATTGATGTTTATCAAATAGACAGAAAACTTGCTTCTTATGAAACAAAAATAGCTATGAGGGTTTTTGATTTGATTAAAGATGATTTTAAACTTGATGAGAGTTATAAAATGCATCTTATTTATGCCATAAAACTCTCCCGTGCCGGAGAGCTTATAGATTTTTATGAAGCGCATAAGCATACCGATTATATTTTACTTAATTCACTTCATTACGGATTTAGGCATTGTGACAGGCTTTTGATTTCAAAAATTATCAGATTTCATAAAAGAAAAAAAATCAAAAAAAGAGAAATAGAAGAGTATAGATGTTTATTGCCCAAAAAAGATATTATTGAAAAACTTTGCAATATATTTTGGGTGGCAAAACTTGTTAATATTGATTTATCAATGCCTGAAGTTACTATTTCTAAAGAAAATAAAAAAATTATTATTAGCGGGGATAATTTATATCTGGCAAAAGAGAGAAGCAAAACAAGGGAACTTTTTTTTGATTTGGAAATTAAATATTAAAAAGAAGTTCCTAAATTAAATTCAAATCTTTGTAAATCGTCGCTTTTTTCGCTTTTGATAGGCCACGCCCATATAAAACTAAGAGGTCCCATCGGTGTTATCCAGTTAAGTTCCGCTCCGTAAGAACTTCTTGTGATGTTTAAACTGTTTTCCCCCACTGCACCGTAATCCATAAAAGCACTAATCCATAAATGGCTTTTTAAACTAAGAGGGGTTGAAATTTCAGGTCCTGCTATTAATTCGTATTTACCTCCTATTAAATTACCTTGAGAATCTTTTGGTGAAATAGAATAATAATTAAACCCTCTAACACTGCTCATACCTCCAAGATAAAATTTTTCGCTTATAGGAAGATAACCGATTTTGTGTATATAACCGCCTTTGATTCTGAATTTTAAAACAGCTGCTGTTTCATATGTTTTGTCTGTTAAAGGATAAAAATATTTATATGTGCCTAAAAATTTTGCGTATTTTTCATCTCCGCCGATTCCCGCATATTCTGCCGAAACAGAAGCTTTTTGCCCGGTTGTAGGGAAGAAATAGTTATCCGTGTTGTTGAAATTTAATGAAGATACGACATAGCTTTTAATACTGTTTGGTTCAACATCAACTGTTGTGCTGTAATCGCTTAATTTGTTATGGGTATATCCGTAAGTGATATTTGCACCTAAATTTCTTGTAAGTTTTTTACCGATTCCTAAAGTAAATCCTCTCTCTTTTGAATTATATGAAATTCCTTCAAAAGATGTATTGAATATGGAAGTATTAAAAGAATATTTGGAATCAAATACTCTTGGATTTATTAAAGATAAAGAGTAATTTCTGGATTTTGAGTTTATATCGGCATTTAAAGATAAACTCTGACCGCTTCCAAAAACATTTTTTTCTGTAAGATTAATAGTCAATCCGAGTTTTGTATAACTTCCGTAACTAATTCCAGCCCTAAGTGAACCGCTAAGACCTTCTTTTACTTGAACCAGCAAATCTATTTGGTTTGCAGATACTTTTTTTTGTGTTATTTTAACATTCGTAATATAACCGCTTCGTTGAAGAGAATATTTTGTGTCTATTATGTTTTGATAGGAATATTTATCCCCGGGAGCCAGATAAACGCTTCTTCTTATTACTCTGTCAAGTGTTGAGGTGTTACCTGAAATGATTACATTTTTTATATAAACTATTTCTCCCGGGATTACCATATATTTAATAATGGCAAAATGTCCCTCTTTTTTTATTTGAGGATAAACCTTGGCATATGCGTATCCTTCATTTTGGAAGCTGTGTTTAATATTTTCAATATCTTTTCTAAGAGCTGAAATATTGAAATATTTATCAGCTTTTAAGTCCAGTTTAGGTAATTTCACTTTTATATTTTTCGGGTAATCTATTGAAACTTTTTTAACCGTATATCTTGGACCTTCATAAATTTTGTAATCAATATCGGCAAAATAAGAATCAAGATTTGTTTTTGCAAAAGGGACGGATACTTTTGCATCCATATAACCTAAATTAAAATAATAATTTTGAAGATTGTTTTTATCCGCTATTAATTTATAAAGTTTTAATTCTCCGCTGTTGAAAAACGGTAAAAAACTCCAAAAGTCTCTTGGTTGATTTTGGGTTTCATCTATTAAATCACTTTTAGGAAGAGTAGCTCCGTAAAAGTTGACATTTCTTATAATGACGCTTTTTCCTCTGTTTATTGTTATTTCTAAAATTATTTGGGTTTTATTTAAAGCAACGGTTTTAGTCTGAACAACCGTATTAAAATAACCTTTTGCTAAATAATAGCTTTGAATAAACTGCTTTAATTTTTTAAGTTTTTCTTCATTTAAAATTTCGCCTTTTTTAGGCATTAAATTTTGTTCTTTTAATATTTTTTTAAGGTCATCTGAAAGATTTTCCGTTTTTATTTTTGTTATTGTCGGTTTTTCAAGACAGACAAAAGTCAAATTCCCGTTATCAAAATTCGCTTTGATTGTTTTAAAATAGCCTGTTTTATATAAAGCTTTTATGCTTTCATCTATTTTTTGTATGTTATAAGCGCTGTTCGGATTGATTTTTATTATTGCATTCGCACTTACAGGTGAGATATGTATCAAACCTTTGTAATGTATTTGATTGATGTTTTGAGCTAATATGACCGCCGGTAAAAAATATATAAATTTCTTCATAATTCCCCTTAGAATGATTTAAATAAAATTATAGCGTAAATGTGATATAATTTTTCAAAAAGAGGTCTTATGAAATGTAGTATTATCGGACTTGGACTTATGGGGGGCAGTTTCGGGCTTAGTGTAAGAGATTTTTTTGATGAGATAATAGGGATTGACCATAATGAAATCCATAAAAAAGAGGCTTTGACTCTCGGGCTTGTTGATAAAATAGGAACTTTTGATGATGTGAGTGATAGCGATTATATTATTTTGGCAATTCCCGTTAGAGGAATTATTGCCGTTTTAAAAGAAATTTCTAAAATAAAACTCAAAAAAGATGCCGTTATTATTGATTTCGGTTCCACAAAAGAGACTATTGTAAACGAATGTCCTAAAAATATAAGAAAGCATCTTGTGGCTTCTCATCCGATGGCAGGGACGGAATATTCAGGTCCTAATGCCGCAATTTCGGATTTGTATACAAATAAGGTTATGGTTGTTTGTAATATAGAAAAAAGCGGAGAAATTCAAAAACAAAAAGCTTTAAAGCTTTTTGAGAAACTTAAGATGAATATAAAATTTATGGATGCAAAAGAACACGACAGACACGCCGCTTTTATTTCCCATATGCCTCATATTGTCTCTTTTTCTCTTGCAAATGCCGTTGTAAAACAAGAAGATAAAAACAATATTTTAACACTCGCAGCAGGAGGATTTAAAGATATGAGCAGACTTGCAAAAAGTAACCCTCATATGTGGAATGATATTTTCAAGGAGAATCAAAAAAATCTTTTAGATTCTATAGAGGCTTTTAAAGATGAGCTTAAGAAAGCTAAAGAGATGATAGAAAACAATAAATGGGAAGAACTTGAAAAATGGATGGAAATAGGAAATACACTTCATAAAATTATGTAAAAAGGAAAATAGTAGGAAAAGAGGGGGAAGAGATAGGGAAAAGAGTGGTTATTGGTAAAAATATCTAATAGAAGCAAAACCGGCGGCGTTTGAATTTCTTATTTTTTCTATTTCTTTATCACTTATAATTCCGCCAAGTGCGATTATATTAGGATGTAGTTTACAGGCTTCGTTTAATTTTTTTATTCCAAGCCCCTTTCTGCCTTTTGAATCAAAAACCGGTGAAAATGTTACAAAATCAAAATTTTGTGCTTTTTTTATTTCTTCAAACGAGTGAGCCGAAAAAATTGTTATTTTGTCTTTAAATTTTTTTAAATCAATATTTAAATAAGCTCCCGGAAAATGTATTCCGTCAAAATATTTAAGCAAAGCTTCATCAAATAAAGAGTCGTAATTTATAAAAACCTTTGAATAATTTTTAGCAAAATTAACAAATTCAATAATTTCTGCTGTTGAAGGGTTTGATTTGTTTCTGTAACATACAAAATCGGGTTTATGAAGTTTTATGGCATTGAATGTATGAAAAAGGGGAAAAGAAAAGTCTGTAATGAAATATTTTATTATAATGATTCCTCGTGTCCTGAAACTGCACCGTAAAGGTAAACATAAGTTAATACCATAAAAATAAACGCCTGAAGAATTGCTGAAAAAGTCATTAATGCAAATCCTGCAAGAGGGAAAATCCAAGGCGCAAGCATTAATAAAACAAGTAAGAATAAGTCATCACCTTTGATGTTACCGAATAACCTGAAAGCAAGTGAAATAATTCTTGAAAAGTTTGAAAGAATTTCAACAGGGAAAATTAATGGTGAAAGCCATTTTACAGGTCCTGCAAAGTGTGCAAAATATCTTCCGATACCTTCTTTTCTCATACCTTCAAAGTTATAGTAAATAAATACAATTAACGCCAGTGTTAAAGTAAGATTTACATTTCCTGTAGGAGGTTCAAATCCCGGAATAATTTCCATTAAGTTACCGAAGAAAATAAAAATAGCCAAACTTCCGGCTAAAACTAAGTATTTTCTTGCTACTTCCTCACTTGCAACATCTTTACCGATATATAACATTCCGCTCACAACCGCTTCCATTACATTTTGACATCCGCTTGGAACCACCTGAAGTTTTTTAGTTGCCAATTTTGCTACAATAATAGAAAGAATTGCCGCAAGAACCGCGTGCACAATTAATTGAACAAATTGATTATGACCTAAAAATCCAAAGATTAACCAAATTCTATCTTCCATTAGAATCCTTTTTTATGAAATTTTAACATATAATTAAAAATATATTAAGAGTGAATTGTGAAAATTTGATAAATTTTACTAAATTTACACATTTATTTTGTATTGACCTATTCTGTAAAGTGCAAAATCATATTTAAGCGGGTCTTTTTTGTCAAATTCTTTTAATTTTTCGCTAAGTTCAATTGCCGCTTGCAAATCATATGTTTTTCTTTTTAAAAGTCCAAGATTCAAAGAAACTTTATGGGTGTGTGTGTCAAGAGGGATTATCAAGTCGCTTTTTTTAACATCTTTCCAAAGTCCTAAATCAGGGGCAGTGTCTCTTATCATCCATCTTAAAAACATATTCCATCTTTTATATGGGCTTACGCCTTTTGTTTTATGAGGAGGAATTTTACCTATTAAAAATTCATAACCTTTTGAAGTATAAGGATTTATTTTATAAATTGTTTTTATAATTTCCCTTAATCCGTCAATAATATTCTCTTTTTTTTTGTAACCCTGTAAAAAAAGTTCGTTAAGTGAATAATTTTTTTGCATAATTTTTATTGTTTTTAAAAATTCTTTTACATCCTCTTTTGTCTGGAACCTGTAATAACTTTCATTTGATTTTAAATTTTCTAAATCCAAAGAATTTAAAAATTTCATAATGGCTTTTACATTCCCATAAGCAAAAAGGGCGGCTATTAAAGCCATATATTCGTTATTGTATCTTTTTGCAATAATTATCGGGTCCGGTTTTTTATCTGAAATCTCATAAATATTATTTTTGATTAAATTATCAAGCTTTTGTTTAATATCCATTTTAAAAATTCACTTATCTTATGCTAAATAAAGCATCAAGCATTTTATTTATGGTTGTTATGACTTTTGCATTTGCCTGATAGCCTCTTTGATATTTTTCAAGATTTATAAGCTCTTCATCTATATTTACGCCGCTTAGTGAGTAATATTGATTTGAAATATTTTTAAAAAGTGTTTGTGTGGAATCTTTTTTGTCAGTGGTGTTTTCTATTTTAGTTGCAAGGTCTGCGGTTGTTTCTTTATAATATCCATATAATGTCGCTTTTGTTTCTTGATTGTTTTTATAAAAGGTGACTTCTTTATATTGTAGCTGAAGAATTTCATTTGCAACATCATTATTCCCTTCATTAGGGGCTTTATAAGCGTGAATTTTGCTCGGGTCTTTTGCTAAATCCTCTTTTAGTGCAATGTTTTTTGAGCTGTTTCCTTCTAAAAAGTTATTTATCTGAAAAACTCCTCCGAAATTTGCACTGTCGTTATCAAGCCCTATGTATGTTGAAGTGTCTGTTTTTGCGTTTATTATAAAATGACCGTTTATAAACTGTGCGTGATAATAATCATCTACATCATTGTTTGTATCATTGTCTTTGTTGTCATCAACAAGTTTTGTATTTATCTGATTTACTATTCCTTCAATAGTGGAGTATTTTGGATTTTTTGAATTTGAATCTATTGTTATTGTCCTTCTTGCTAACTCTTTTCCTTCGCTGTTGTAAACAACTACATCAAATTTCCCGTTTTCTAAAGTTAAAGGGAGTTTGTTTTTGATGGAATTTAAAGGCATATGTTCTATTTCATTTAAAGAATTAAAAAGCAAACTTCCGTCATCTTTTACTAAAACGGAGCCTTTTGGCTCTATATTTCCGTCATTGTTTGTATCAGCCGGAACAAATTTTATTTCTCCGTTTACAAGTTTTGCTTTTACATCAAAATCATTTTCATAATTATATATTTGTTCATTTATCTTGGTTAAAACATCATTGATGGAATCATTCGGTTTAACACTTACTTTAAGGGTAGTTAAATTATTGCCTTTATTGTCATAAAGATTAAATTGTAAAATTCCTTTTTGGACAGGTGTTTTTAATACTTTTTGAGAATAAAGTGTATTTAATGATATTTTTGCAAGATTAGGAGGGATACTCACGGGTTTACTTACCTGCTCGGCGTTTATATTTGACTGTGCCGAATAAGAATAAATGGAATTAATATTATTAATTAAAGAGGCACTAAGGGCATCAAGTGAAGATAAAATATTTCCTATATTTCCGTTTTTCGGAGTTCCGTCGCTGTTGAAATCGGTCCCTCTAAGTTCTAACAGAGCACCTGTTTCAGAGTGTGAATCGGTAATGTTTTTGGTTACATCCGTTATTGATAAATCGTCATTTTCAATACCTATATTTGTATTATGATTTTCTGAAATAGGAACTAATTTATGATATGTGTCACCGTCAATAAGAGGTCTTCCTCCGAGTAATACCTGATATCCCGTAGCGTAATCTGTGGTAATCGCACCTTGTGAATCTTGAGTTTTAATACCGGATTTTAAAACAGTTACATTTAAAATTTCTTTTAATCTTTTTTCAAGCCCGTCTCTTTTGTCTCTTAGTTCATTTGCATGAGATTCTCCATTTGCTTCATAAGCGGAAATTTGTTTATTTAATGAAGCTATATTTTTAGTGATTGTATTTGCTTCATTTATTCTTGAATTTATTTCCGAATTTATATCCGTTTGAATATTGGATAATTTGCCTCTTAAAAAATGAAAAGTATCCGTAAGTTTTTGAGTTTTGTTTGCGAGTGTTACTTTTGCACTTCCGTTATTCGGATTACTTGCTAAATTTTGCCATGCATCAAAAAAATCCTGCATATCTTTGTGAAGTCCCTGGTCTTGAACATCGGGAAAATAGGTTGCAATTTCCTGAAGATATTGCTCGGTTGTGTCTAATTGTTTTAGTGTTGCCGAAGTTGATGTAAATCTGTTAAAAAGAAATGTATCCGTAATTCTGTTTACGGAGCTTATTTTTACTCCCATTCCTATATCACCGGGAATTGAATTGATTGGTTTAAGTGTTGAAAATACAGCTCTTTCTCGGACATAATCGGGATTTGAGGCATTTGAAATATTATTTGAAGTGACTTCAAGAGCCTGTTGATGAGCCTGCAAACCTGTAAGAGCGGTTGAAAGTCCTGTAGAAATTGCCATTTTAAGCCTTTATCTTAAGTTGTGAATTTGAAATATTTTCTTTTTCATAAGTTATCTGTTTGTTGCCTTTGATTTTATTTAAAAGAGTATTGTAAAAATTAGTAACGCTAAAAGAGAGTTTTGAAAAAAGTTTATGTTGATTGTTAAATTCATTTAAAAGATTTTTGAAATTTTCAAATTCTTTCTCTTCTTCAGGTGTGAAAATTTCTTCTAACGGTTTATTTCTGTTTGAAAGAATATTGTCTATTTCGTTTTTTGTATTTTGAAATTTTATCGTCAGATTCTCTTTTATTTTAATATTATTAAAAATTTCTTCGTGTTTTGCCTCTTTGATTGATTCAATGTCTTTTTTTGTAAGAGTAATTAAATTATTAAGAATTTCATTTGCTGTTTGTAATTTGTTAAGTAACATTTCCCTTCCTTTTTAAGGAAGAAGAGATTATTTTAAGTGTTTTGCCATAGCTTCGGCACTTTTTTGTAAATCTATTTTATATGTGCCGTTTTTGATTTGTTGCTTAATCTCTTCTACCCTTGATAATTTTGTATTTTTTTGTGTTTTTTTGTTTTGTTGGGTAGAAAAGTCATTTGTAACACTTAAACTTGTATTAATTCCGTTTATCATTTTAAGCCTTTTTTATTGTTTCTACCCAACTATATCGGTAAATTAAAAAAAATCTAAACCCTGTTTTTTAAAAAGTTATATAAAAGTTCCGAATAACCGAAATTTCCGCTTAGCTCTTTTGAGAGTTCTTCTTGATACATTGATTTGTAAATTCCTTCACCTGCGCTTTTGGGATATAAAGGATTTTTGGAATCAAGTGCCTGTTTTATATAAAAATTTAGTATTTCACTTTCAAAACTTTTGCATACTTTTTTGAGTTTTTGCAGTTTTTCCTGATGAGCTGAGAGTTGTATTTGTGTTTGTAACGCTTGTGCTTTCATAACTTCTCCTTTAATTTATTATAAGTTTTGCATTTAAATTTTGTGACTGTTTAAGATTCTCAAGAATGGCTATAATGTCCTGAGGAGTTGCGTTTGATTTTTTTAAATCTCGGGCAAGTTCCGTGATTGTTGTAGGATTTTTTATTTTTATTGTAAAATTTCCGTAAATAATAACACTCGGATTAATTGTTATATCTCCGCCTGCTGTAATTGTTCCCGTGTTTTCGTTTATAGCTATAATATTTTGTTGAGGCAATGAAATATTTAATTTTTCTATTTTTGCAAGAAATTCAGGCATAGTAATGTTTTTTGGTTTTTTAAGTTTCACGCTTCTTGGGTCTATGGCAACAGCTAATTTTTGTTTGAAAAATGAATTGATTTTGTTTTGAATATTTATCGCTAGATTAAAATTACTCTGTTTAAGAGATAAAGTTGCGAATTTTTGGTGATATAAATCCCATATTACACTTCTTTCAACAGTTGCTCCGTTTAAAACTTTTACCGTGGTGGTAAAATGTTTTTGTTTTTTACCGCCTCTAAGATTAAAGCCCCCCATTGTTACAGGACCTTGGGCTAAGGCGTAAATTTTACCGTTTACGGCTTTTAGCGGAGTGATAAGTAAAACACCGCCTTGAAGGGAAGTTGCATCTCCTATTGATGAAACCGTTACATCTATTTTATCCCCCTCTCTTGCAAAAGGCGGAAGAGTGGCTGTTACCATTACAGCCGCCACATTTTTTGATTTTATATCTTTTGGATTTAATTGAACATGGACATTTTTTAATAAATTTGAAAGTGTTTGGTTTGTAAATTTAGAGGATGTTGAATCCCCGCTTCCGTTAAGTCCTACAACAAGACCGTATCCTATTAACTGGTTGCTTCTGACTCCTACTATGTTTGAAACATCTTTTATAGTGGCTGCAAAAAGATTTGTGGAAATAAAAAGAGATAATATTGTAAAAAAGGTAATTGTTAAAAATTTTTCAAATTTTTCCAAGAGATAAATCATAAAACACCTTTTTGCCATTATTAAGCAAAAGGTGTTCCAAAAGTGGAGAGGAATATGAGTTTTAAGTTCTGAGTTCTAAGTTTTGAGTTTAATGCTCAATATAACTCTTCACTATTCGCTAATATATCTTACTATAAGTTTGCCTTCTTTTTCATAAAAATCATATACTTTTTTTTCGCTTAAAAGTTCATCTAAAAAGTTTTTGTCAAATTTTTCATATTCTACAATTTTGAATTTTTTAATCTCTTTCATTTTGATTAAAAATATTACCCATATAATTCCCATGGAAATTGATAAAATCAAAAATATATTTAACATATTGTGATTCATAAAATATCCGGCAACCGCACTTCCTAGGAAAATTCCCAGATATTGAATTGTATTTGATGTTGAAAGGGCTGTTGCTTTTTGGTGAGCATATGCAACTTTACTTACAAAACTTTGTAATACCGGCTCAAGCAGGTTAAATCCGAAAAAGAAGATTAAAACGGCGCTAAACATACTAGCGGCGGTTCCGATAAACATTAAAATTAAAGACAGAGTAACAGCACTTGAAGCTATAATAAAAACAAGTTTTGCTTTGCCTTTTTTCTCAGCCAAAATTGCGCCAAGCGGAAGAGCAAAAAATCCTAAAACAAGCGCCGGGATATAAACTTTCCAAAGTTCTGTTTTTTCCCAGTGGAGTTTTTGTGTGAATAAAATAGGAATAAGCAGGAAAAATACGGTCATAAGACCTTTTTGCATAAATCCGGAATAAAAAAGTTTAAGCAATTCTTTATGTGTTAAAATTTCTTTTAGTGAATTTTTGCTTTGCATATGATGGGTGATTTTCGGAGCATCAGGAACTTTTTTTATTACAAGCCAAATAGAAAACAAAGCCAAAAGAGCTGTGAAAATAAATAATTTATCAACGCCCCATTTAGCACCTATTGTAGGACCTAAAATCATAGATAAAGCAAAAGAAAGGGCAATAAACTGACCCATTCTTGCAAACATTTTACCACGGTTGCTTTCATCGCTTAAATCTGCCATATAAGCCATAATAACACCGCCTATTGCACCGGCGCCTTGAAGCAAACGACCGAAAATAAGCACATAAATATTATCACTCAAAGCACAGACCAGACTACCGAGTGCCAAAAGTGAAAGACCGATAATTAAAATTGCTTTTTTGTTGTATTTATCCGCAAGTTTTCCAAAAGGAATCTGAAGAAAAATTTGAGACAGGGCATAAGCACCAAGAGCAATACCGACACTAAACTCATCAGCGCCCTTTAAGTGTAAAGCATAAAGAGCAAGGACGGGCATAACAATAAAAAGTCCCAAAAATCTTATTGCCATAAGAAGTGAGAGATAAATCATATTTTTCCTTTTTGTGAAATTATAACTAAAAGAGGATTAATTAAATCTTAATTTTCTCTTTCTTGCGGTTTTTAAAAATTACCGCTTCATTTAATCCTAAATCTTTTAGTTTTTTTATTGTTTCATTTAATTTAAATCCAACCTGCTTTGGAGAATGGGCGTCGCTTGAAAATGTTATGTCTATATTTTCATTTAAAATCATTTCAAGCAGTTCATCTGACGGATAAAGCTCTTTTACAGGTTTTCTAAGACCCGCCGTGTTTATTTCTATTGCCATATCGGCTTTTTTTATGGCTTTTAAGGCGTTTTTTGCAATGTCTTTTATGTCTTTTTTAGGTTTGTGTCCGAAAACTTTAACCAAATCAATATGCCCTACAATATTAAAATAATTTGAAGAAGCCATTTTTTCTATTAAGTGAAAATACTCTTTATAAATATCATCAACATCTCTTTTTTCCCATTCTTTTATAAATTCCGGGTTGTCAAATCCCCAGTTATCAAGAAAATGAACGCTTCCTATTAAATAATCAACATTTCTTTCAAGCACTCTTTTATCAACAACGGGTGTAAAATCAACTTCGTATCCAAGCAGTATTTCTATTTTGTCTTTGTATTTTTCTTTTAAATTTCTGATTTTTTCTTCATATAAAGGCATATCTTCAAAACCCATTCTGTATTCATAATCAAATTCCATAGGTGCGTGGTCTGCAAATCCGTAATATTTAATTCCTTTTTTTATAGCTTCGTTTATAAACTCTTCTTCATTTCCACTAGCGTGGTTGCAAAGAGTTGTGTGATTGTGTAAATCAATCATTTTTTTGCCTTTTTATCTGAAATTATATATAATTAATCAAAAAAAGAGGTGGCCTATGAATCAGGAAGAATTAGACAGTTTAGTAGGCGATGAATTTGATGAAATAATAGAAGATGATTTAGATGGAAAAAGTGAAGAAATAGATGAAGATATTGTAAGTGATGATGACGAACTTATAGAAGATGACGAAATACAAGAAGATGACTCTGTTATGGATGAAACAACTGATGAATATGAAGATGAGGATGAAGATATTACCCCTCCACCGGCAGATAATAAAAATAAAGTTGTAGCCCAGCTTGATGAGGTTACAAAAGAGAGCGAAGAAAAGGCGACTCAAATACTTGATATTATGGATGAAATAGGTGAAAATGTTGAAGCTAATGTCTCTTCCGTAAAAGAGATTTTGGAATTTTTGAATAAACAAAAAAATCTTTGTGAAAAATTGCACGATAAATTTCCGCATATAAAAACATTTGAAAATGCATTAAAAGAGGTGGATGAAGCAATACAAAAAGCAAATGATATAATAGAAAGAAACGATATGACATCGGGAAAACTTTTTACCGTTATGGATATTATGCAGTATCAGGATATTCACCGTCAAAAAATAGAGAGAGTTATTAATATAATGAGGGCTTTAATCAAATATATGAATAAGCTTTTTGAGGGAAGCATTGAAGATGAAAAAAGAGTTCAAAGTGCAAGACATATTCACGGAGATAAAGATAATGAAGTGTTAAGCGATGATGATATTGAGGCATTGCTTGACCAGTTTGGAGTATAAATGAAAAAAGTTGAATTACTTTCTCCCGCAGGGGATTTTGAAAAATTAAAAATAGCAATAAATTACGGAGCTGACGCAGTTTATGCAGGGGTAAGCCATTTCTCACTTAGATGTCACAGCGGAAAAGAGTTTAATTACGAAACATTTGCTAAAGCGGTTGATTATGCCCATAAAAGAGGCGTGAAAGTTTATGCAACTGTTAATTCTTTTCCTTTTGAATCTCAGCTTGGTTTAGTTGAAAATCATATTAAAAAACTTAAAGAAATAGGCGTGGATGCAATGATTATATCAACTCTTGGGGTTGTAAAAAGAGCTAGTGAGATAGCCCCTGAGATTGACATTCATCTCTCAACCCAGGCAAACGCTTTAAATTCCTGGGATTATGAGGCATACAGAGATTTCGGTGTAAAAAGAATAATAGCAGCAAGAGAAACAATGCTTAGTGATTTAATAAAAATAAAACAAAAAGTCCCCGATATTGAAATAGAAATTTTTGTTCACGGGGCTATGTGTTTTGCCTATAGCGGCAGATGTCTTTTAAGTGCCGTTCAGTTTGGTAGAAACCCGAATAAAGGAAGCTGTGCGAATGACTGCAGATATCCTTATGTTTTGTATGCCGAAAATCCGGATACAGGTAAAATGTTCAAAATGGAAGAATATAGTGACGGCACTTATATAATGAATGCAAAAGATTTGTGTCTTATTAATCATATTCCGGAAATTTTAAAAAGCGGGGTGATTGATTCTGTAAAAATAGAAGGAAGAACAAAAGCTCCATATTATGTAGGAGTTGTTACAAAAGCTTATAGAAACGCCATTGATGAATTTGAAAAGACAGGAAAATGTGAATGCGAAAAATATTATAAAGAAATTTTAACCACTAAAAACAGAGGTCTAACAGACGCCTATCTTGTAAAAAGACCTTATGAAAGAGATGATACACAAAACCTTGAAACTTCTCTTACACACGGGGAGTGGCAGGTTGCAGGGATTGTAAATGAAGATGAGAATACTTTTATGTGCAAATATAAAATTTTTCCGGGAGATATAATGGAAATTTTAGCACCGGATGAGAATATTAGCGAGTGTGAAAACGAAATAGGAAAAATTTATAAACAAAACGGTAAATGGTATCTTAAACTTGATAAAATTTTAACTAAAAACGATAAAGAATTAAGTTCGGTTCACAGCGGTAATCAAAATCCTATAAAACTGCCATGTAAATTGCCGCATCTTAGTTTTATTAGAAAAAAAGTTGAATTTAGCTCAAACGGCATATAAAAAACAAAGGAAAAAAAATGAAATTTGTAAGTATTTTAATGGGAAGTAAAAGTGATTATGAAATAATGATAGAGGCTGTTAAAATTTTGGAAAAATTTCAAATTCCTTACGAAGTGATAATAACTTCAGCACACAGAACGCCTGAGAGAACACACACTTATGTAAAAGAAGCTGAAGAAAAAGGTGCAAAAGTATTTATTTGCGGGGCTGGAATGGCGGCGCATTTAGCAGGGGTTGTCGCAAGTATTACAACAAGACCTGTTATCGGGGTTCCAATGCCAAGCGGTATGATGGACGGGCTTGATGCACTTCTTTCTACTGTTCAAATGCCAGGAGGTATGCCTGTAGCGACACTTTCTGTAGGAAAAGCGGGAGCTAAAAACGCGGCATATCTTGCTCTTCAGATTTTAGCAAACAGTGATGAAGAATTAAAAGCAAAACTTGAAGAAGACAGAATCGCACAAGCAAAAAAAGTTGAGCTTGATTCAAAAGAAGTTGAGGTTAAATTAGACTGATGCAAACCTGGCTTTCTATAGAAGAATTTGCCAAGCTTAGCGGTAAAGAAAAAAAAGAGATAATATCTTTGTGCAAAGAAAAAAAATTAAAATGCAAAAAAACAGGTGAAGGAATTTTTGTTGAGGTGGAAACTTTGGCAAAATCCCTTGTTCCTATGCAAGAACTTCAAATTATAGAAAAAGAAAATTCACTTGTTGAAAAAACAGTTTCTATGTTTTTGGCATTGCACGAGAAAGTTTTAATGAGTAAAGATGAAACAATAGAAACCTTAAAAGATGAAAACAAATTTTTAAAAGAATCTGTTTATTCTATCCAAGAAGTCTATGACGAATCTAAAAAAACAATAGAAACTTTGCAAAAACAGCTTGAAATTGCTCAAGAAGAGCTTGAATTTTGCAGAAAAAAATATAAACTTATGTGGGGCAGAGTGCTTAAAAAAGAAAATAACGAAGAAGGAGGATAAATGGCAGCACAAAAAAGAGTTGTGGTTTTTAGTGCACCGGGGTGTGTATGGTGCACAAAAGCCGAGCAGTTTTTCAAAAAAAATAAAATAAAATATAGAAAAATAGATATCTCAAAAGATAAAAAAGCGGCAAAAGACTGCGAAAGACACGGATGCAGGGGAGTGCCTGTTATTTTAATCGGAAGTAAATGGATTTGCGGATTTAACGAGCCTGTTATTAAAAGGGAGCT
>Ga0256829_1000434_pt1 | contig 43033 bp, 48 predicted proteins | sample 131447metaG_FD_185979 | JGI IMG/M metagenome (GOLD analysis project Ga0256829, IMG submission 185979) | Hydrothermal vent microbial communities from Lau Basin, Pacific Ocean - 131-447 | ecosystem: Environmental > Aquatic > Marine > Hydrothermal vents | place: Pacific Ocean: Lau Basin | collected... | reverse complement strand
GACACCTAATGAGGTTTATCTCAAATATGCTAACAATTTAGAATTTGAGAATCAAGCGTTACGAATAGTATCGTAATTCATGAAAATAAGAGTGTTGGGTTAAGTGGTCTTGACAAAAGGGGACGTTATATTAAAACCTCTTCTTTTGGTAGGTTTCCCTAGAATTTTAAAATATGAAAATGTTTCTCCAGGTTTAATAACAATACCATTTAAAGATTTAACAACAATTTTAAGATTATCTATTTTATTGTATTGTAAATACATATCACTAGAACCAAGTTTTTTTAAAAGTAGGCTTTTATGTTTTTTTATTCTATAAGGAAATGGGTTATAATCTTTTTTATATGCATATTTATACTTATCAAGATATTGTTCTATTTGTCTATCAAGAACTTTAAGGGCAATAGCTAGTTTAAGTAATCTTGGATGGTACATAGATAGAGGTTTTGACAAAAAAGAGGGTCTTTTAAACATAATTGCTCTTAATCATATAAACTATAATTTTAAGCCAAGAATTATTATCATAAGAGAGTTTGTACATATCATCTCATTCATTAAACGGATTTACTATTTGAATTTCAAGATTCTTGAAATCTTTCTCATTATCTATATTCAAAATAAAATCCACGACTTTTTGATTAGGAGATTTAGATATTAGCTCAGAAATAATGTTAGTATCTAATAGGTAATTCAAAAGTTTATCCTATCTGTGTACTCTTGAAATTCTCTCTCTAGTAAAACTTCTCCAGCGATGGGACTTGATTGAAAAAAACTTACAATATCGTTATTGTCTTTAGTTTTTTTAACTTTTATCTTTTCGACTCTAATGTTTTTAACTGGAATACTTTTTAAAAAAAACATCACTTTATCATAAATTTTATCGTTAACATCGAGTTTAATTGTGTACATGCTAAACTCCTTTTTTTATCTAATTATAGCATATTTACTAGGATTTATCATGGGTTTTAAACCAACAGAGACACCTTGATACTGTATCATATTAAACAATATTAATCTTTTAACATATCCATAAATTTATCTGTAGCATTAGTAGCTGTTTGTGTTCTAACTTTAGAATATCTCTTGGTAATAGATGTTGTTGTATGTCCTAGAACTGCTGCAATGGTTTCTAGTGATTCGCCTGCGTTAACTAGCTTTAATCCTACTATGTGTCTTAAGTCGTGTATTCTTAATCCTCCTAGCTTTGCATTGTCTAAAATGTGTTTCCAGTGTCTTTTTAAATTATCGTTGTGCATTTTTTTAGTTTTATCTTTAATAGCATGAAAGATATATGTAGTCTTACGATCCTTGTACTTTAAAATATCTTTTAACTCTTTTGATAGTCCATAAGTCATACTCTTACCAGCTTTATTAGAATCAGATTGTATTGTGTATGTATCTTCTGCAAAGTTAATATCGCTCCATTTTAGAGAAAGAACTTCGTTTACTCTTCTTCCGTATCCTAAAAATACGAAAATACTTCTATATGGCTCTATCGGATACTCTCTTATCGCTTTATATAGTGCTTTTATCTCATCATCTGTTAATTCAGGGTTACAAGTATTATCAAACTTTTTAAATATTACAAGCTCAATAGGGTTTTGCTGTATTAAACCTGCATGAATATATTGCTTAAAAAGAGGACTTAGAATCTCTTTTAGTGTCTTGGCTGTTCTTGGTGCTCTTTGTAGTAGTATCTTATTTACTATTTGCTGTAGCATATCTTGCGTTATATCTTTAAGATAGTGTGTACCTATAGCATTCCTTACCCAACTGTTGTAAAACGATTTATAGCTCTTAATTGTTTTATCTTTTAGTACAGACTCTTTAGTTTTGATATATTTATCAAAAGCTTCATTAAGTGTAGTAGGGGAGTCCTTTTTAATTTTGGTAATTCTCTCTTTTTGAATTGTACCATCTTTTAAACTATCTCTAATTGCTACTTTTTCTGCATTCATAATATTTACTGCTTGATAGAGAGTTTGGTTTTTGTTAAACTCTTTAGTTATCTTCTTTTGATACTTTTTGTATTCATCTCTTATTGTTACTCTTAAAGTTATTTTGTAATTTGTTTTTTGCTTAGGAAATTGCTTGATGTCTGTAATCTCTTTTAGTGCAAAATCATCATTAACAGATACACTCATTCCTTTAGAATCTACATTCTTTAAATTTAGTTTTATATACTTCATTTTTGCTCCATTTAGGGTACACCAAAAGGTACACCAAAATGTGGTGTACCCTAGAGTATAAAGGTACACCACAAAATAATTAGTTATAGTCAATTATAGCAACAAAAGCCTTATAGTAGGGCATTAAATGGGCATTCTATATGTAGTTATATACACTTATAATTAGTTTGTAACTCAGGCTCATAACCCGAAGGTCGTTGGTTCAAATCCAGCCTCCGCAACCAATCCAAATACTTCTTTTATTAAATCTATCATATTTTTTAGTTTATCTATTTTAAATTATAATATATGTAACTAGTAGTGGTATAAATATTATTTTTATAGAGTAATGCAATCTAAAAATCTAATAAATACAATTATTTTGATATAATCTACAATTATGGATATAAAATATAAAATTCGAGAAGAAAATAATACTACTTATATTTACTGTTATGGCATATGGAGAGTTAATACAATCGAGAAAGTAGAGCGTAGTTTAGATAAATTAACTTTTTCTAACAATTCAGTTTTTATCGATTTAATGAAAGTAACTGAATTAGATAGTAGTGGAGCTTTATTGCTATTTTTATTAAAGAAAAAAGTACAGAAAAATGGCTTGCAAGTTAATATCGAAAATATAAATGAAAAATACAAAAAACTTTTTAAATTAATAGAAGATAGCTATAAAGAAGAGCCAAAAATAACTATAAAAAATAATAATTTTATAGAGAATATAGGTAAAAAGAGTGTAGATACATATAGATATTTAATTTATTTTTTAACATTTATTGGTGAATTATTTGTTAAATCTATATATATATTAAAAAAGCCTTCTAATTTTAGATTTAAAGAAACTATATATTTTATTAACTCAGCTGGTATTAATGCGTTACCAATTATTGGTATGACATCTTTTTTAGTAGGTGTTGTTATTGCTTACCAAACTATTGTTCAATTAAATAAGTTTGGTGCAGATATTTTTGTAGTAGATGCAAGTGCTATATCGATTGCAAGGGAACTTGGACCTATGATTACTGCAATTGTAGTAGCAGGGCGAACAGCTTCAGCATATACAGCAGAACTTGGAGCAATGAAACTAACAGAAGAGATAAATGCTATGAAAACAATGGGTTTTATGCCGTTTTATTTTTTAGTCATACCTAGAGTAGTTGCACTTATTATTGCTTTACCAATTTTGATATTTTTTTCTGATATTGTAGGTATATTTGGTTCTATGGTAGCTACAAAGGCACAAATTGGTCTCTCTTTTGATATCTTTATAAATAGAGTTTACGAAGTTTTATCTTTAAAACACTATATTATAGGAATTGCAAAAGGACCATTTTTTGCTTTTATTATTGCAGTCATTGGTGTATTTCATGGTTTAAGAGTTAGTCAAGATACTGAAAGTATAGGGAAAGAGACAACAAAAAGTGTTGTAAATGCAATATTTTTTGTAATAGTTTGTGATGCACTGTTCTCAGTAATTTTTACGGAGCTTGGAATATGAAAAGTGTAGTGAAAATGGAAAATATAGTTACAAAATTCGGTTCTAAAGTTGTACATAATGGTATTAATTTAGAAGTTGAACAGAATGAAATATATGGAATACTAGGAGAAAGTGGAGCGGGCAAGTCTGTTCTTCTAAAAGAGATGACTATGTTGCTAAAACCAACGAGTGGTAGTATATATATTTTTGGAAAAAATATTAATAATTTAAGTGCAAAAGAAGTACTTGAATTGAAAAAAAATTGGGGTGTATTATTCCAGTTTGGTGCACTGTTTACTTCGCTTACAGTTGCAAATAATATTGCTATTTTATTAAGAGAATATACTAATATTTCAAAAAAAATGGTAAACTATATTATAGATGAGAAGTTAGAAATGGTTGGTTTAGATACAAGTGTTAAATATTTATATCCACATGAATTAAGTGGAGGTATGGTAAAAAGAGCAGCACTTGCAAGAACTTTAGCACTTGATCCAAAACTTCTATTTTTAGATGAACCAACAAGTGGTTTGGATCCAGTTGGAGCCAGAGGATTTGATGAGTTAGTAGTGGGATTGCGTGATATTTTGGACTTGACAATTATTATGATAACACACGATTTAGATACAATACACAATATTGTAGATAAATTATCTATTTTAGCAGATAAGAAAGTAGTAGCAAGTGGAACTTTAGAAGAGGTGCTAAAGTCAAACCATCCATTTGTAAAGAAATTTTTTAAAAATGAGTATATAAATGCGAGTATATAATGTATGAAAAAATAAATTATAAATTAGTTGGACTTTTTGTTGTTATATTTAGTTCTTTAGCTATATATTTTGCTTTTTGGCTTGCAAAAAGTGGACTAAATGATAAAAATTATAACAACTATATATCTTACTTTAGTGAATCGGTAGATGGCTTAAATAAGGATTCTACTGTTAAATTAAATGGTGTAGATGTGGGTAGAGTAGTTAAAATTTTGATAAGTAGCAAGTATCCATCTAAAGTAAGAGTTAATATGGCAATTTCCAGTGATATTAAAATTACAAAAGATATGTATGCCGTTTTAAAAAGTCAAGGCTTAACAGGTTTAAGATATATTAATATTGAAGGTGGTACAAGTAGAGAATATATTAAGCCAAATAGTGATAAATCTATAATACAAACAAAAGTATCTATGCTTGCTAATATGTCTAATACTTTACCACAAACTTTAGATAAATTATTAGTATTTAGTGATAAATTAAATGAACTATTAAGTAAAAATAATTTAAACAATTTATCTAAAATATTAGATAATAGTGCTGTAGTTACTCAAAAAGCTATAGGTATAGAAGGCAGTATAAATAATATTTTAAAAGATTTTAACATTAGTGGTGGAAGCTCTTTAAAACATTTTGTAAATTTAGCAAATGACATAAATAGCTCAATAGTAACAACGCTTACAGAGTATCGTAAATTGGCAAAAAAAGGTAATCTTACATTAAATAGTGTTAATCAAAAACTTCCAAAATTGTTAAAAGATTTAGATATAGCAACATTAAGAGTTGCTAAAACTTCCAAAACTATAAATAATACAATTAAGCGAGGTGATTACAATTTAAAAAGAATTTTACGACCATCTATTATAGATTTAAAAGAGTTATCAGTTCAATATAAAGATTTAGCGAATGAGTTAAAGGCATTAGCAGAGAATCCTGCTGGTAGTATATTTAATGGCAAAGCTAGACTTAAAGGACCAGGAGAATGAAAAAAACTATATTATTAACTACTATCTTATTAATTACAGGTTGTTCTGTCAAAACAAATACTCTTAATAGCTATGACTTATCTATAAATTATAGTAAAGTTTTGGTAAAGAAACATAAAAATAGAGTTTTGATGATTAAGTATCCATCATCATTAGATGCTCTTGGAAGTAGTAAAATATTTTATAAAAGAGATGGCATAACAAGTTATTATTTATATAGTCAATGGAGTGCACCATTAAATAAGCTGCTATATAGTCAACTTCTTAAGAATATTACCAATGAAAATATTTTTAAAAGTGTTGTGGGATATAGTTCAGAAGTTAGTCCAGATTTAAACTTAGAAACACAAATAATAGATTTTTATCATATAGTTAAAGGTAATATTTCATATGCAGATATATCTATAAAGGTTAGGTTGATTAATGCAAAAAATTCAAAAATATTAAAAGAAAAATTATTTCACTATAAGTTAAAAGTAAAAAAGTTAAATGCTAAAAGTTTTATAGCTACAGCCAAAAAGGCTATAACAGAGTTTAATCTTGATTTAGAAAAGTTTATATTCTAGAACAAGCTTATTATGGTAATGCTTGTTTAATTTTATTTAATAATTTTCTAGATTTATAGTTACAAGCTATATGCTGTTTACTTGCAATTTTCCATCCTGTATTATTTTGGAATAAATTATAAGTATTTTTAGAACATATTCTTTGACCATTTTTAAAAGCATATATAACTTCTGCTTCGACTTTATTTTTATTAGTAAGTTTTGTTTTTCTTAAATAAACATATTTTAGGTTATTATATAGCCACCCTTGGTAATTACTATCATTCAATGCTACTTCATTGTTAAATATAACACCTCTATTTGCTGTAACAATAGAGTTTACTTTACTTATATAGTATTTTACATATTTAGTTTGTGTTAATCCATAAGTATTACTTCTGTTATATCGTTTATATTGCTTGTTTGGTGTTGAGCGTTTGTAATATCTACTTTTATTAACATTTGCAGTAGAAAAATTAACTCTGTATAATCCTCTCTGAACTTTTAATAACCTTTTATCATAGTTTGTAACCCAGTGCATACTAGTTGACTTAGTATTAAACATTTCAGCAATTAAAGAGGTAGGAGCTCCTACATAATCAACATAGTTAAGAACATTAGCTAAATCTTTTTGTATAGTAGATAGTTTAACATAGTTCATATTTCTATAATAGAATGAGTGAAAACCTAATTTAGAATTATTAGGTAATATCATAAGCTTATTGTTGTATTTACTTTTCCCACCTAAGAATGCTAAAGCACAGCTACTTGCACACATTCCATTTCTTTGTACCGCACTACCTATATGATTTTTTGTTAAGAATTCTCCAATTCTTAAACCTTCATTTAATTCCCCACCTGTGCTATTAAATACTACAATTGTCTGTCTGCGTTTAGAAAGATTATTATAAGTTCTTTGTAATCTATACAAATCACCTCTTCTAATTTTTCCAGATGCATATATTAAATTATAATTTAAAAAATTTTTATTTACAGAGTAGTTTAATGCACTTAAGTGGGATGTAAAACTAAGCATAATTATAAATATAACCGATAGAATGCCGAACTTATTTTTCATTTCTACTCTCTTTTGTGAATTATTTATGTCTGACTTTATTAAAAAGTCGAAGTAATTATGCCATATATTCGATATATTTAACCTAAAAAAACATAAAAAGGACATAAATAATGTTAAATTTATGTTATGCTAATTAATATTAGACTTGATTATCTCTTTTAAGTTAAATATATTTTAAGTATAATAGTAAAAATTAAGTAAATGGATTAATTATGTTTTTAGATATATACAATTCAGAGATTATTAAAAATATAGAAGGTACAAAAATTGGTGCATCTTTTATATTTGCTTTTGTAGTAGGCTATTTTTTAAAAAAAAGTGTAAAATTGATGTTTATTATATTAATTATTGTATTAGCTATTATGTTTTGGTTAGATTATAGTAAAATAGCTGAGCTTAAAAATTATGATTTTTCAAATAGTTTAGATAGAATTGCAGAACTATTTAAAATGTTTGGAGCTTTTATATTTGAAAAAGTAGATAATATAAATTTTTCTTCAGCATTTGGGCTAGTTACAGGTCTTTTATTAGGTTTAAAATTTGGATAAGGAGATTATATGTTTCAAAAATACGCACCACTGATTATTTTAGTACTTTTTGTAATAGGTACATACTTTATGATACAAGGAATGGAGCACGCTGCTACACTTGGGCACCCTGTGAAATAAGTTTGAAGTTGGAAGTTAAAATTATAATACTTCCAACTCTTCCAATATTTGCTTGACTTTTGAAGATGGATTTTCGCTCTTGTAAATTGGGCGACCTACTACTATAAAATCTACTAAATTTTTCTTTGCTAACTCTATTGTTGCAACTCTTTGTTGGTCGTTTGCATCTTCGCCAAATGGTCTAATGCCTGGAGTTAGTGTTAAAAACTCTTTGCTTGTACTGTTTTTAATATCTAAACTCTCAAATGCACTACATACTACACCATCAATTCCAGCTTCGTTTGCATCTTTTGCAAATTTTGTTGCAGTTGGGGCTAAGTCTTGATTGTAAACATCTCTAAAGCCTTCGTTGCTAAAAGAGGTTAGGGCAGTTACTGCAAGTACAATGGGGCGTTTTTCTAGTTTTGATAGACGCTCCATTACAGTTTGCATTGCCACTTTTCCGCTACTTGCATGAACGTTAAACATATCTACACCTAAGTTTGCTATCTCTTCGCTAGCATCTGCCATTGTGTTTGGAATGTCGTATAGTTTTAAATCTAAAAATATCTTAAAAGTTGGGTTTATCTCTTTTATTTGGCTTAAAAACTCTTTGCCATCTCTAATGTAGCTTCTAAAACCTACCTTTATCCATATGTTGTTGTACTCTTTAATACTCTCTAATAGTTGTAAATTTTGCTCAATATTGGGTAAATCTAGTGCGATACAAAGCTCCATAGTGCATAACTCCAATTTTTTTGGTATAATCATACCCAAAAAACTATTAGGAGCGATTATGTTCGGCAAAAAAAAGACAAAAGAGTATAATTTAAGCGAAGAAGAACTAAACAAGTTGCAATATGCAATTATAGATACAAACAAGGGTAAGATAGTAGTAAAACTATACCCTAAAGATGCACCAAATACAGTAGCAAACTTTGCACACTTGGCAAATAGCGGTTTTTACGATGGCTTAAAATTCCACAGAGTAATTCCAGGATTTATGGCACAAGGTGGTTGCCCATACTCTAAAACAAACCCAACTCTAGCAGGAACAGGCGGACCAGACTGGGCGATTGCTTGTGAGACGGATAACGGCGTAAGACATAAAAGAGGAGCCCTATCTATGGCACACGCAGGTAAAGATACAGGTGGAAGCCAATTCTTTATTACATTTGTTGATACTCCACACTTAGATGGCGTACACACAGTATTTGGTGGAATCGACGAAGATGATATAGAGAGCTTTAAAAATTTAGACAGTATTACACAAAATGATGATATTAACTCTATTAAAGTAGTTGAAAAGTTAGATTAAAATTTGTACCCTTTAATGGGTGCATAAAACTTTTGCAACACTTTTTGCACTTCCATGTTTTAAATACTCTCTTAACTCTTTTGAATTTTCTAAAAACTTCTCTTTATCATAAGATATATAACTATTATATAGATTTTGGGCTGTAACTTCCTCTTGTATTAACTCTGGGTGCATTGACTCTTTACCTGATTGTTCAAAAAAGATATTTGCTAAACCTATATAGTTTAGTTTTATTAATTTAGAGCCTATAAAGTAATCTAGCGGTTTGGCTTTATATACTAAAATAAAAGGAGTACCTATAATAGAGGCTTCTAGTGTAGCTGTTCCACTACATATAAAGGCAAAATCTGCTTCTTTTAGTGCCTCTTTTGCATCATATGTAATATTAAATGCTGATGTGTCACCATATAAACTAGTATTCTCTTTTAAGTGTTTTGGAATAACCAAGATTAAATTTTTGTTTTGCAATTTAAAACTAAGCTCTCTAAAAATTGGCATCAGTTTACTAATTTCTCCTCTTCTACTACCTGGCATAAAGACAATATTTTTATCTTCGTTAGTTAAACTTGTTTTATACTCTTTTAATTGGTCCAATAGTGGATGCCCTACATACTCTATATTTGCATTTGCTGGGTAATATTTTTGCTCAAATGGTAGTATGCTTAAGAGTTTGTCTATATTTTTAGCTAATGTAAATACTCTTTTTCTCTTCCAAGCCCACGCTTGTGGTAAAATGTAGTAAATTATCTCTTTATTTGGGTATTTTTTCTTTATCTTTTTTGCAAGGGGTAAGTTGAAACCGGAGCTATCTATTAAGAGTATTTTATCTGCATCTTTTGCTAAGTTTGTCATCTCTTTTGCTAGCTTTAAAAAGAATGGAAGCTTCTTTATAGCATCGCTAAAGCCCATAATTGCCTCTTTTTGCATATCTACTATTGGGTTACCTAACTCTTCGCTAAATATACCTTGCAGTTCATAATCGCAATTTAACTCTTTTAAAACAGATTTTAAATGCACATTTGCCGAGTGCTCCAAGGCACTTACTAGAAGCTTCATAGCCTACCCCTAATTTTCTTTTAGTATAATTATACTTAAAAGTTATGAAGGTACTGTTTTGGAAGATGTGATTTCGTTTTTAAAAGAGCATGGTAATTTAAAAATTATAGATGAGCCATTAGATGTAGAGTTAGAGATTCCGCATATTGCGTATTTAGAAGTAAAAAAAGATGATTCTCGCCCGATTCTTTTTACAAAACCAGTTTATAGAGCTAAAAATATAGAGTACGATACTCCAGTGTTAATGAATATTTTTGCAAATAAAGATATTACAAGAAAGATTTTTGGTAAAGAGCCAGATGATATTGGTAACTCTATAGACTCACTTATGAAGTTCAAGCCACCAAAAGGCTTAATGGAAAAGATTAAGATGCTTCCAGCACTAATGCAGTTAAAAAATGTATTTCCAAAACGCTCTAAAAATAGAGGGGAGTGCCAAGAGGTAGTAATTCAAGGTGGCGACATCAACTTAGATAAATTACCAATTCTAAAAACTTGGGAAGAAGATGGCGGGCGTTTTATAACTATGGGGCAGGTATATACCCAAAGTTTAGATGGTAATATGCAAAATGTGGGAATGTATCGACTGCAACAGTTAGATAATAACAAATTAGCAATGCACTGGCAAATACATAAAGATGCAAGTAACTTTTTTGACCAATACGCAAAGGCTGGTAAGAAGATGCCGGTATCTATTGGAATTGGTGGCGACCCACTCTATATTTGGTGTGGGCAAGCACCTATGCCACATGGTATGTTTGAACTGTTGCTTTATGGGTTTATCCGTAACAAAAATGCAAGGCTTGTTAAATCTATTACTAACGATATTTATGTACCAAGCGATGTAGATTTTGTAATCGAAGGCTATGTAGACCCAACAAATTTTGCACCAGAGGGACCATTTGGTGACCATACAGGGTACTACACTTTAATAGAAGATTTCCCAGTAATGGAAGTAACTGCAATTACACACAAGAAAAACCCAGTATTTGCTGCAACTGTTGTTGGTAAACCGCCACTAGAAGATAAATATTTTGGTTGGGCAACAGAGAGAATTTTCTTGCCACTACTAAAACCATTAGCACCAGATTTAATAGATTACAATATGCCAGAGAATGGAGTATTCCATAACTTAATATTAGCAAAGATGCACCACAAATACCCAGGGCACGCAAAGCAGTTTATGCACGCATTTTGGGGAGTAGGGCAGATGAGCTTTGTAAAACACGCAATATTTGTAAAAGATGATGCTCCAGAGCTAGAAGATTTCGATGCACTGACTAAATATATTTTAAATAGAGTTGCTAAAGAAAATATATTTATAAGCGAAGGTGTAGTTGACCATTTAGACCACTCCAGCCCTAAGCAGTTTATTGGTGGCAAGTTAGGAGTAGATGCCACCGGTGAAGAGGTAGTAAAAAGTGTAGAGGTTTTAGAAGATAGTGAGCTACTAGCTAAAATGCAAGAGTTAGAGCCAGCTATTAAAGCACTAAAAAGCTACTATCGTGAGAGTGCAAATCCAATAACCGTAATTGCAGTAGAGAAAGAGAAATCTATGCAAGAAGTTATAAAAACACTCGAACCACTAGCAAAACATATTGCAATTTTAGTAATCGTAGATACCTTTAATAACGATTTAGAGAATCCATATATGCTTATTTGGCGTGTAGTAAACAATATCGATGCAAATCGTGATGTTGTGCTAGAACCATTTATCGTAATAGATGGTACAAATAAAAATGAGCTAGATAGCTTTAATCGCGAATGGCCAAAAGATGCAAATTGTACAAAAGAGATACTAGATAGCTTGCAAGATAGAGGTTTAATAGATATAGACGAGCAATTTATTAGAGATTTTGGGCTTTTAGATTATAAATTATACTAGAAATAGGATAGTATTACTCCTATTTAAATTCTAATTAAGTTTTTATTGATATAATTTTACTGTTAATAAAAATTATTATTTAGGAGAAAATATGTTAGTAACAAAAAAAGCACCTGATTTTACAGCTGCAGCAGTTTTAGGAAACGGTGAAATCGTAGAAGATTTTAACCTATATGAGAATATCGGAGAAAAGGGAGCAGTTCTATTTTTCTACCCATTAGACTTTACATTTGTATGCCCATCTGAACTTATCGCATTCGACCATAGATTAAAAGAGTTCCATGATAGAGGAATTAATGTAATTGGTTGTTCTGTAGATTCTCAGTTTAGCCACTTTGCTTGGAGAGAGACTCCAGTAGATAAAGGTGGTATCGGTAGAGTAGGTTACCCAATCGTTGCAGACTTAACTAAGCAAATTGCAGCAGATTATGATGTTCTTTATAATGGCAGTGTTGCACTTAGAGGTTCATTCTTAATAGACAAAGATGGAACAGTAAGACACGCAGTTATCAACGACTTACCACTTGGAAGAAATATTGATGAAATGCTAAGAATGGTAGATGCAATGATATTTACTAATGAGCATGGAGAAGTTTGTCCAGCTAACTGGGTAGAAGGTAAAGAAGGTATGAAGCCAGACGCTGATGGTGTAGCAGATTACTTGGCAAAACATGCGGAGGAGCTATAAGCTTCTGCCGTAAACAAAAGGATATAATATGCAGATGCAAGTAGTTAATAGCTTAAAAGAGCATGGGTTAAAAGTTACACCGCAAAGAGTTACAATACTAACTGCCATAGATAAAAAAGGTCATGCTAATATTGACGAAATATACCAAGAAGCTAAAACTACAAACCCTACAATGTCATTGGCTACTGTATATAAGAATGTAACATCGCTAATTGAAACTAAACTTCTAAAAGAAGTAGCTTTAAATAACCAAAAACCAAAATATGAATTAACTAAAGAGCCACATTCTCATTTAATTTGTAAAGAGTGCGGAAATGTAGAAGATATCAGTTCTAATAATCTATTTACCTTAAATAAAGATAACTTAGACTTTGATATTGAAGAGGTAGAGTTAAATATATATGGCATATGTAGTAAATGTAAAAAACTTTAATAAATTGCTTATTACACACTATCTATTGTATGCTGAAGAAATATAGTTAAGAGAACAAATAGCGATATTCCTGCTGGTTTACTATACATTTTATTTGCCGTTATAAATACTAGCATTAATGTTGCGGCTACTAAAGTTGCAATATCAAATGTATATTTTGAAAAATCTAACTTTATAGGATTTGCGATTGCTGCACCAGCTAGTGCAATAGATATATTCGCCATATTTGAGCCTATTATATTGCCAATTGCCATATCTGCTTTATTCTTTCTAGCTGCCATTATTGATACTATAAGTTCTGGTAAAGATGTTCCAAAAGCAACTAATATAACACCTACTAACCATTCGCTAACACCAAAAGATTTAGCAATATTAGATGCACTACTTACTGTGTAATCTGCTGCATATACAACTGCTATAAATCCTATTATAAGTAGTATTGTAGTTCGGAATAATTTAAATTCCTCTTTTATTTTTTTTAAATCATCGCTAAGACCAATATCTGCAGTATGTTCTGAATTATTTAATAAAAATAGTACATAACCAAACATTAAAAATAGTAGTGCAACGCCATTAATTCTTGTTATTTGGTTATCTAGAGTTATTATTATAAATATTAAAACAGGGAAAAGTGCCCATGAACTATCTTTAGCAAAAAAATCTCTATGTGGCTTAATACTTTTTGACATTAATAATACTACACCAATTACAAGGGTTATATTAATAATATTACTACCTATAATATTAGATACAGCTAACTCAGGCTTATTATGTAAGCTTGCACTTACAGAAGCCGCCATTTCAGGTAAAGATGTACCTAATGCTATTAAAGTGGCACCAATAATATACTCTGAAATGCCAAATCTTACTGCTATTTTTTCACTCTGATTAATTATTATATCTGCACCATATATTAATACAGAAAGCGATACAATAAAAATTATATAATCCATATTTTATTCTCCTTGTGTTCTAACTATTAAACTATTTGGTAAATTAAATGCCTGGATAATTTTAAGTTCCATATCTCTCATTTCTCCATTATCTATTTCATGGTCATATCCTAAAAGATGTAATAAACCATGAGTAAATAGAAGTGTAATTTCATCTTTTAGTGAATGAGATAGAACATTTGAAACTTCTTTTGCCTTTTCGTAAGAAATTACGATTGTTCCCAATGGCATATATGGTATATCTTCAAGAGGAAAACTTAGTACATCTGTTGCATTATCAACGCCTCTATAATTTTTATTGTACTCTTGAATATTACTGTCATTAGTAATAATTAACTCTATATCTTTTCTTATATTCAAAAAATTAGATATATTTTCCAACTTTTTTAACTCTATTGCTGTATCTGTTCTATTATCTAGTAAAATCATGTACCAATTTTATCTAAATTCTTGTAAAATTATATAAAAAAAGGCATAAAATGAGTAAAAAAGCAGTATGTATAATCTCTGGTGGGATGGATAGTGCACTTGCCGCAACAATAGCAAAAAAAGATGGCTATGAAATTATAGCTTTACATTTTAATTATAATCAGAGAACTGAAGATAAAGAGTTAGAGTGTTTTGAATTAATTACTAAAGATTTAAATGTTAAAGATAAGTATGTAATAGATTTAGATTTTTTTAAGCAAATAGGAGCAACAGCTTTAATTGGTGACGAAATAGATGTTCCAACAGATGGTATAAAACCAGGAGTTCCAATTACTTATGTACCCTATAGAAATGGGATATTCCTCTCTATTGCTGCTGCTGTTGCTCAAAAACATAATGCAGAAGCTATGTTTATAGGTGTTGTAGAAGAGGATAGCAGTGGATATCCGGATTGCAGAGAGAGTTTTATAAAATCTATAGAAAACTCTATAAACTTAGGTCTTAGAGATGATTGTGACTTAAAAATAGAGACGCCACTAATACATTTAAGCAAAGCAGATATAGTTAAAAAATCTTTAGAGTTGGGTGTAAAGTTAGAATATACTTGGAGCTGTTATAAAAATAGTGATAAAGCTTGTGGAGTATGTGATAGTTGCAGATTAAGATTAAAAGGCTTTAGTGAAGCTAATAGAGTTGATCCTATAGAGTATGAATAAGATTTTATTTATATGGTGGGTAACTTCAGTTATTAAATAAGATTGAGAATATACCATGGTAGTTATTTCTGTGAAAACAGGAATGATACAGTGAGGCTAGCTTTATGCTATATTGTATTTTATAGATTTGAAATCTTTAGTATAATGTCAATAGAGGTGCTATTTGTTTTTAAATAAATTTTTACTAGCTAGAGCTTAAAGCTCTAGTTTTGAGGAAATGCTTTTTGTGTATTTGTTGAAGATGGAGTTGTACTTTCTTCTGGATTTAAAGTTCCTTCTGTACAAATAATAACATCTGTTGTTTTATCAAATTTACTTACACAATTTGCAGTTGCAGTTGTATTTTTAATTTCTACATCTAATGCATTTATTGCTTTTTTCTTTTTATCTTCATTTAAGTTGTCAAAATCAAATTTTGGAGTTCTATCACCCAATTTATTATCAATTTTTCTAATAGGTATTAAACATTTTTGAGCTTCGTCTTTATTTTTAGCATTTGCAATACACTGTTTAGCTTTTTTCATCTCTTCTATTAAAGGCTTTAAATATTTTTTTTGCTTTTCTAAATATCGTTTGCCTAAAGCATTAATTATATCTTTTTCTAAGTTAGGAGTGATTGTTACATTTTTATCCTCTAAATTTATACCTTTGCTTTTCATCTCTTTTTTCAAATCCATGATAGAGTTTATATAATCATCTGTTCTTACAAGCGATGCTTCATTATTACTATATGAGCCATCTTCTATAATAGGGAAATTAGGTAATGCAAATTCTTTTGCAGGAATTGGTTTGTCCAAAATAACTTGTACAGCCTTTTTTTCACTATAAAAACCAGCATTCTTTATTACAATTTTTAATGGAATTCCTTTATATAAACAAATTTGTTGGTCTTGATACTCCCAAACATCGCACTCTAAATTTGCAACTTTATCTTTACCTATCTGTTTTGCTCCAAGATTTATTAAAGATTTTACACTTTCATTCGTTAAGTCCAACTTTTTAGCAATTGCTATATCTAAATCTCTATCTCTTGTTTTATATATCTTTTTTTCACTAAAATCAACAGAATATACAGTTCCATTATCTGTTTCCACCAGTGTATGTCGATTTCTAGTGTCATTAAAATCACCGGTTTGAATTTCGCTAACATCCTCTTCTTTTAGCTCTTTAGCACCCCAATTATCAAATGCTAATTTAGCAATACCTTGAACTTGTGAATTTAGATTGTTATCAAAACTAGCTGTTTTAACATCATAAAAAACCATACCAGATTTAAATTTATATAGTTTAAAGTTATCATCTGCACTTAAGAGACTCATAGAAGCCAAAATAGCTATTATTAGAGATAAAAAAAGCTTCATCGCATTCCTTTGTATTAAATTACACCTATTGTAAAGGTTCCTATCATTGCCATAAGTTAAGTAACTTCACTTAAGTAATTTTATCCATTTTTTTAGCTTTATACTTTAAGCTTAGTGTATTTTACAGAGTTCAAACTCTTAACTTAATAGCAATGGAGATTCCTATATATTACAATAAGTTTATCATCCGACAATATTATATCAAAAAAAAGGGAGTAATGGTAAAAATATTTTAATTATTTAATAAGCTTTTATAAAAAAATCTCTAATATACTCATATCCTGAGTATAGAGTTAAAAATACAGCTATCCAAAGTAGGGTAGTTCCCAATGACCACTCCATAAGTAAGAATCCTATAGCAAACATTTGAGATACTGTTTTTACCTTGCCCATCCAACTTGCACTTATATCTATACCTTTATCTATAGCACTTACTCTAAGCCCTGTAATAAAGAGTTCTCGCGTTAAAATAAGATAAATTGCCCATGGGCTTGCTCGATGTAGCATCATTAAGCCTAAAAATGCAGCTAAAGTTAGCATTTTATCAGCTAAAGGGTCTAGTATAGCACCCAGAGTTGTAATTTGATTAAACTCTCTTGCTATATAACCATCAAAAAAATCAGTTGCACTTGCTAATACAAATATAAAGCCAGCAAAAAAATCTAGCCACGAATAGTGAATACCTTGAAAAATTGGTAAATCTCTATTTACCAAAAGTATAAACATTATTGGTGCTAGTAAAAGCCTAATAAAGGCTAATATATTTGGAATATTAAGTGCATCTTTTTTCATTATCTAAAAGTAGTTCCGCCATCTACTACGATTGTTTGTCCTGTAATCCAGCTTGCGTCATCTGTACATAAGAAGTAGATAGAACCAGCTAAATCTTCTGGTGTTCCCATTCTATTTAGTGCTGAACGCTTAATTGTCTCTGCTTTTACCTCTTCGTAATTTGTAAAGGCTCTCAGTGCATCTGTTTCGATTGGTCCGCCACTTACTGCATTTACGCGAATGCCCATCTCGCCTAATTCCACTGCTGCATATCTTGCCATTGCCTCTACTGCTGCTTTGTTTGTACCGTGACCGGCATAGTTGTCTATGTATATTAAGTTACCAGTCGAGCTAAGTGTTACAATGCTACCACCGCCAACTTTTTCCATACGCTTTGCAGCCTCTTGAGATCCAGCTACAAATGCACCTACAGTTGCTGTATAGATATTTGCCAAACCTTTTTTAGGGCGAAGTTTCATAAATTTGCCATAACCGCCAACGACAGGGCGTCCGTAAATCATAGCGTTACTTACGAAAAAATCTACTCTATCGAAATCTTCATCGATAGCTGCAAATAGTGGTTTGAATTGGTCTGTATCTAAAATATCAAGAGGGTAAGCTTTTGCTTTAATACTATACTTATCTTCTAACTCTTTAGCAATCTCATCTGCTGCCTCTTTGTTAGAGTTATAAGTAAATGCAACATTTACACCATTTTGTGCAAACTTCTCTGCCGTTGCTCTACCTATTCCCTTTGTCGCACCTGTAATTACTAAAGTTTTTCCTTTCATACTACTCATTTATGCTCCTACTATTTTATATTTAGAAATTGTCTCTTCTATTTTTTTCATGTTGTCTTTGCTAGGAGGCACTAGAGGTAATCTATACTCTAAAGTATCTATTAAGCCTGCAATATACATAGCTGCTTTTATAGGTATTGGGTTACTCTCGCAAAACATTACTTTATTTATATCAAAAAGCTCATCGTTTAACTCTTTTGCAGTTTTAAAATCACCTTTTAGTGCTGCGTGTGCTAAATTTGCTTTTAAGTCTGGTAGTAAGTTTGCGGTTACAGATGTAATACCTTTACCACCACTTGCTAAAATAGGAAAATCTATAGCATCATCTCCACTAAATACATAAAGCTCTGGAACTTTTGCAAGTAACTCTACTGTTCTCTCAATCGAGCCAGTAGCTTCTTTGATACCAAAGATATTAGGAACATCATTAAACAGTCTTTTTACAGTATCTGGCAAAATATCTACACCAGTTCTACCCGGTACATTATATAGCATAAATGGTACATCAACAGAGCTAGCTATTGCTTTATAGTGCTGGTAAAGCCCCTCTTGGCTTGGTTTGTTATAATATGGGCTTACAGAAAATAGTGCATCTACGCCACAATTAGCTGCGTGTTTAGCAATGTCTATTGCTTCGTGCGTTGCATTGCTTCCTGCACCTGCTAAAACTTTTGTATTAGTACCTTTGCAAACTTCTACAGCTATATCTATACATCTTTTATGCTCATCGTGGCTTAGTGTTGCACTCTCGCCAGTTGTTCCTACTGGACATACTGCATCTATGCCGTTGTCAATTTGTCTTTGAATTAGTTTTGCGAATGTTGCTTCGTCTAATTTTCCATTTTTAAATGGTGTAATAAGTGCTGTTGTTGCACCTACAATAAATGATCTCATTTATCTCTCCTAAGAATTATCGTTGTAGATTTCGAGTTGTCAAAATACTTTTTAGCAACCTCTTGGATATCTTTCAGCGTTATTTTATCTAAAAAATCTTCATACTCTAATAAAGGTTTCAAATTTCCTCGTGCTAAATAGCCACCAAATAGTGAAGCAATAGAGCTAGAGCTATCTAAATCTTTTAAAAAGCCAACTTTTATGTTTAGTTTTACTTTATCTAACTCTTCTTGTGTTACTTTTCCCTCTTTTAATTGCTCTATTTGTTTTAATATCTCTTTGTCTAAATCTTCACCGCTATATTTTGGTGTTGCCATTGCTAAAAATATAAATACTCCTGCGTCTTTTAAATCCATATTATAGCCATAAACAGTGCTTGCCATCTGTTTTTGTTCTACCATATCTTTATATAGTCGGCTGCTTTTTCCATTGCTTAATATCTCTGTAATTACAGAGAGTGCTAGTTGGTCTTTGTCATCAAATTTAGGAATAGAGTAGGCTATTGCGATTGTCTCTACACTATTTCCTTTTTTGTGTTCTATTACCATTTTTTTACTATTTCTTGGTGCTTCGTGTGGCTTAAAAGTTTGAAATAGAGAGCTATTAAATGGGCTCTTTTTATTTTTTATTTTGCCAAAATACTTTTTTGCATCTTTAAATACTTTATCTTTGTCAATATCACCTGCTACAAGTAAAATTGCATTTTCTGGTTTATAAAATTTATCGTGAAACTCTCTTAAATCATTAATATTCCAACCCTTTATATCAGCCATAAACCCTATTGGTGTCCAGTGATAGCTGAGAGATGTAAAGTGTTCGTTAAATAATCTAAAGTATAGGTATCCAATAGGGCTATTATCTGTTCTCCATAATCTCTCTTCAGCTACTACATTTCGCTCTTTTTGGAACTCTTTATCTTTAAGACTCAAGTTTTGCATTAACTCTGCAAAAAGCTTCATAGATGTTGGCATATTGGAGCTAGAGCTTTTTATAAAGTAGTGTGTATAATCAAAACCCGTAGATGCATTATCTACACCACCGTGAGCTTTTACTATTTTATCAAACTCTCCAGCTTTTAAGTGTTTTGTAGATTTAAAGTTCATATGTTCCAACATATGGGCAATTCCACTCTTTCCCATAATTTCGTCGCCACTTCCAACTTTGTAAAATATATCTGTTGTTACTACATTTGTATGATTGTGTAGTGGTATTGCACAAACTGTTAAGTTGTTGTCTAATTTTTTTATATAATGTTTTGGTAATGAACTTGCCATTAACTCTCCTGCTGTTATTAGTATAAATGAAATATGTTTTAGTAATTTCACTGCTTGTCTCCCTTGTTTTTGTGCACAATGTTTTGTGCAGTTAAGAGCTGAGAGCTTATTGTATAGTTTTGACACACAAAAGCGAAGCTACCTTATTAGCTCTAAGCTCTATTCGGTTTTGATAAAACCGAAAAACTATTTCCTATCTGCACCTATTGCTTCGTAAATGCTTTTAAAGCCATCTTTTTTCATTAGCATAATAAGCCCTTTGTTAATATCTCTAACTAAAGATGGACCTTTATATATAAGTGCTGAATAAACCTGCACTAAAGAGGCACCGGCTTTAATTCTACGGTATGCTTCTTCTGCAGAATCAATACCACCAGCACTAATAAGTACAGTTTTACCAAAAAGTTCTTTTGATATAGCTTCGAATATCTCAAAAGATTTCTCTTTTAGAAGCTCCCCACTAATACCTCCAAAATCTTTTGCATTTGGTGTTAGTGAATAATCTATAGTAGTATTTGTTGCAATTATACCACTAGCTCCTGCTTTTACTGCTGTTTTACATAAATTTACTGCATCATCACTACTCATATCTGGTGCAATTTTTAGTAATATTGGTTTTTTTGTTATACTTTTACCAATTTTAAATACTTCGTTTATAAAAGTTTCATTTTGTAAATCTCTAAGCCCTGGTGTGTTTGGCGAAGAGATATTAATTACAATATATGTTCCATAATCTTTAAATGCTCTAAAGAGTAATTCATAATCGTTTAGGGCTTCTTGCTCTGGAGTTACTTTGTTTTTACCAATATTTATACCTATAGGCAGATTAAAAAATTTAACTTTTTTTAATCTTTGTAGCATATAGTAGCTACCCTTATTATTAAAGCCCATAGCATTTTGAATAGAGTTTTCATCTATTAATCTAAATAGTCTAGGTTTTGGGTTACCCGGTTGTGACCTTGGTGTAACTGTACCAATTTCTGTAAAGCCAAAACCTAATGCAGGCATAGCTTTTATATAATCGCCATCTTTATCAAAACCTGCTGCTAAGCCAATCGGATTGTGAAATGTAGTACCAAAGAGTTCTTGCTTTAACATTTCATTTTCTACAAAGTTTCTTTTTACTATAAAGTTAAATAGAGGAGGGCAGTTGCCTATGATTTTTAATCCCCAACCTGCAACTTTGTGTGCATTCTCAGGGCTTAATTTAAACATCAGTTTTTTCATATTTTCATAATTACATATACTCATCTTGTTTCCTTATAGTTTTTCCCATTTTGTACCATTTGCTAAATCCATAATAGCAATATTCATGGCTCTTAGCTCATCTCTAATACTATCTGCTTTTGCAAAATCTTTCTCTTTTTTAGCTTGGGCTCTTTGCTCTATAAGCCCCTCTATTTTAACCTTGTCTTCGCTACTTACGCCTTGTTGAAACCACTCTATCGCATCTTTAGATCCAACACCTAAAAGTTCATTTATAAACTCTATATTAGCTAAAATCTCTTGCTTTAGCACTTTGTTTTTTGGCTCTTTATCTAAACTCTCATTTGCAGATGTAACCATTTCGTCCACAATTGCCATAGCTTTAGAGCTATTTAAATCATCGCTCATCGCCTCTATTAAGGCATTTTTGAACTCTTTATTCACCTGCCCAACTTTACCACCATATAGACGCTTTTTAAGACGATATAGTTTATCTAATCGCTTCTTGCTGTTTTGCAAATCTACTTCATTAAAGTTAAAATCATTCCGATAATTCACTGATATTAAATAATATCTAAGTAGCTCTCCATTATAAATTTTCAGTGCATCTTTTAAGAAAAAGCTATTGCCAAGACTCTTACTCATCTTTTCACCATCTATCTGCACAAAGCCGTTGTGTACCCAATATTTTGCTATCTCTTTTTTTAGTGCACATCTAGTTTGTGCTGCTTCGTTCTCGTGATGTGGAAAGAGCAAATCTGCACCACCACAGTGAATATCTATGCAGTAATTTTCATCTCCTTCAAATATCTTCTCTATCATAGCTGAGCACTCTATGTGCCAACCTGGACGACCCATACCCACTTTTGAGTTGAAGCATACATCCTTTTGCTCGCAAGCTTTCCACAGAGCAAAATCTTTAGGATTACGCTTTTGGCTATTTACCTCTAATCGGCTAATATTTTGCTCGTCGTTTGTAACCATATGCGAAATAGAGCCATATTTGCTATCTTTACTGGTATCGAAATATATATCACCATTATCAATTTTATAAGCACAATCACTCTTTAATAGTCTATTTATCATAGATTCAATAGCATCTATAGACTCTGTTGCTTTTGGCTCTACATCTGCTCTCTCAACGCCAAGAGCAGACATATCTTCTAAGTATCTATCAATATAAAATTGTGTCAATTCTTTAAGTGTTTTATCGCTACTAGCTAGTTTATTAATAATTTTATCATCAATATCTGTAAAGTTTTTTGCCAATGTAACTTTGTAACCCAAAGCTTTTAGCGTACGCTTTAGCATATCGAAACTCAAAGCACTTCTAGCGTGTCCTAAATGTGCATCGTCATAAACTGTAGGACCACATACATAAATAGTAGCCTTATTATCTTTGATAGATTCAAACTTTAACTTATCTTTTTTAACGGAATCATATAAATAAAAATTCAATTCTTTACCTTATTATAATTATTATAGTTGCCTTTTATTGTCCCATAAAGTTAAGAGCTTTAACTCCATCTTTTGGCTTTAAGCTTTAAGCCAAAATCTTAGAGTTCACCACTTCGTAACTCCCACGAAAGTGGGAATGACGCAGTGTTTAGCTTTTAACCTTGTGTTTTAAGCTTTATGTATTTTATGGAGTTAAAACTCTTAACTTAATGACATTGTAGGTACCCTTAGACTTTCTAAAAAAGTCTATTTGCAAAATTATATCTTAAAGTTCATAAGTAGATAGCAAGATTTTATCTAATTAATAAAAAATAGTGAAGCTAGAATATTAGCTTTCAGCTTACTGCTTTCCCTAAAATCCTTTTAATGCTATTTCTGATAAAACTTCTACGGTATTATCATTTAATAGTAAGGTAGAGGAGGTACCAAATAGGTTCTCTATAGAATTTTTATCTACAGCTGCACTGTGGCTACAAAATGGATGAGCTGGCATAAAACCTTTTATTAAACTTAGCTCATTTTCTATTTTAGAATCGCATATAACGCATTTAGAGAGGTTATTTATCCTTCCTTCATATTTTAAAATATTAGTAAAGGTTTCGACTATTAATCTTCTACTATTTTGCTTCTCCCACTTTTTAGCGGCATCTAAAAGAGAGTAAAAATAGAAGCTGTCTATCTCTTTAACATCTCTAAAGTGTGGCTCAAAAATAGATATAAACCGATGCCAATTCATAAGTTTTTCTCGATTATATAACCATTGGAAGCCATTATGGGTTATACTTCTAATGCGTGGCAGAAAGTTTGATTTGTCTTGTTCTACTTCAAAATCTATTAAGTAGCCAAGTTGAAGTACAGAGTGCCTTGCTCCATAAAAGCGGTAGTAACTATCTACAGTATGTTCACTTAAAATTGTAACTACCATATCTTCGTTTTTGGCACGATTTAATTTTAAAATAAAACCTTTCATTGTTGCCTTTGTATTTTTTAGATATAATATTCTACCAAAAAAATTAGGTTATTTAATGAAACTTTCATGTTTCCAAAATAAATGCTAAAATAAAATCATGAAAGTTTCTCTCGCCAAAGGCGAAGCTTCAGTGAGAGGAATTTTCAAGAAGCTAAGCTTCTTGAAAAGGAGATTTATAAGTGAAAAAAGAGTTTTTAGAAGCTGCGATAGAAGCAAATCAAGAGATTTATAGTGCAATAAAGAGTGGCTTTAAGCAAGAGTGGTTTAAAGAGTACGAAGTTGGAGCAGGTGGAGATGTATCTAGTGGAATAGATTTGTTTACAGAATCTATCTTTATAAAACATCTTAGCAAATTTGGGCAGATAGAGTCAGAAGAGTCAGGAATAGTAGGCGAGGGTGAAAACAAAATTATAATAGACCCATTAGATGGTAGCTCAAATATTTTAACCAATTTTCCATATTATGGAAGCTCAGTTGCTTTTATTGGTTCAGATGGTTTGTTGCAAGTTGCTGTAGTTTGTAACTTTGCAAATGGCGAGATATTTTACAAGTTTAACGACGATACTTTAAAAGTTGCAACACTAGAGAAGTTGGATTTTAAAGATGAAGTTACAATCAGTAATCCTAAAATTGGGCTTTTTGAACGCTCTTATGCATTTGATGGCGTAGTTAAAAGATTATTTGAAAAAGATTTAAAATATCGTGCACCTGGGGCAGTGGCACTATCGCTTGCTTATGCACATAGAGCCAAATATGTAGTTTATATTGGGAATATTAGAATTTACGATATTGCAGCAGGTTTAGCTTTTTGCGAAGATTTAAAAGTAAGAATTAGCGACAATTATGTTATAGTTGCACATAAAGAAAGTGTTGCCAACACAATAGAGAATATTATAAAAGAGGAAATATTATGAATTTAAGTAGTATTTTTAGTGGCTTTAGAAAACAGTCAAGCCAAAACGATGCACCAAGCCACTGGGTAAAGTGCCCAAAATGTCAAGCTTTGATGTACTATAAAGAAGTAGATGCCCTAAGCAATGTCTGCCCAAAATGTAGCCACCATTTTAGAATAAATGCAAATAAAAGAGTAGAACTTTTAGCAGACGAAGGCACTTTTGAAGAGAAAGATACAAATTTAAGCCCAAATGACCCACTTAAATTTGTAGATAAAAAGAGTTATAAAAAAAGAATAGAAGAGGGCAAAGCAAAAACTGGTGGTAGAGTATCTTCAGTAATTAGTGGTAGCTGTAAAATTGGTGGAGTAGATGCAGAACTTGTGGTTTTTGATTTTGCATTTATGGGTGGAAGCTTAGGCTCAGTAGAGGGCGAAAAGATTGTAAGAGCAATCAATAGAGCAATCGAGAGAAAGTGTGGTGTAGTAATTGTTAGTGCAAGTGGAGGGGCAAGAATGCAAGAGAGTACATACTCTTTACTTCAAATGAGTAAAACAGCAGCAGCTTTACAGAGATTAGCAGATAAAAAACTGCCATATATATCTATCTTAACAGACCCAACAATGGGTGGTGTAAGTGCTTCATTTGCAATGCTTGGAGATATTATTATGGCAGAACCAAATACATTAGTTGGTTTTGCCGGGCAAAGAGTAATAAAACAGACAATCGGTGCAGATTTACCAGAAGGATTCCAAAGAGCAGAATTCCTACTAGAGCATGGGCTTATAGATATGGTTGTAGATAGAAATGAGATGAAAGATAGCGTAACTAAATTCTTAAAACTTTTCAATAGAGAGTAAGGAATAAGTCATAAACAATATATATGCACTAATAGATAAACAAGCCTTAGATAGGCTTGGTATAGAGTTAAAACCCTACATAGACTACTTAAATTCAAAAAATGTCAAAATTGCACAATATAGAAATAAAGTTGCAGATAGTGATATAATTTATAGAGATTTACAAACTATTAAATCGCTATATAATGGTTCGTTAATCTTAAATGACTATATAGAAAACATTGAGTTAGCTGATGGCTTACATTTAGGGCAAGAAGATTTAGCCAAAATAGATAGTAATTTTAAAGTTGCTGTAGATTTATTACGACAAAAGATTGGCAACAAAATTTTAGGACTCTCGACACATAATTTAAAAGAGATAGAGGTAGCAAACTCTTTAAATTTAGACTATATTGGTTTAGGAGCTTACAGAGCTACAAATACAAAAGAAGGCGTGCAAATTAGTGGTTCTAAACTGTTAGATATTGCTAAAGAATCTAAACATAAAGTAGCATTAATTGGTGGTGTAACACTCCAAGATGACTTTAAACAATATCCTCAAATATATTATAAAGTAATTGGGACAAATTTAATGTATAATTTTCTAGAAGTTAGTAAAACATAGATATTATTATAATTTTATTATGATATTATACTATAAAATTATAGGAGCTTAAATGCACAATTTAGATTTAACATCGACTTGGGTTGGAATACTTTCGCTTATTATATTTGTAGTAGGTTATTACTTTATTGCAACTGAAGATAAATATCATATTAACAAGGCAAAACCTGCACTGTTTACTGGTACATCTATCTTTATGTTAATAGGTGTATATTTTGCACTAAATGGCTTAGATGGTCATCTTTTAGAAACTGCAACAGAAAAATTAATTGTAGAAATTGCGGAAATTTTCTTTTTCTTAATGGTTGCTATGACATATATTGAAGCTATGATAGACAGAAGAGTATTCGCGGCACTTAGGTATAATCTTGTATCAAAAGGTTACTCTTATAAAAAGTTATTTTGGATAACAGGAGCATTAGCATTTTTTATATCTCCTGTTGCAGATAACTTGACGACAGCTCTTATTTTATCTACTGTATTAATCACTATTGATAAAAAAAATCATAATTTCTTAGTTCCAGGTGCTATAAATATTGTTGTTGCAGCAAATGCAGGTGGTGCATGGAGCCCATTTGGCGATATTACAACATTAATGGTTTGGATAGATGGCAAAGGGGCATTTCAAGAGTTTTTATACCTTTTCCCTGCATCTTTTACAGGTTGGTTTGTAACAGCGTTTTTACTTAGCCGTTTTGTTCCAAAAGATAAACCACATTTTGATATTTCAGAGAGAAAAGTGGATATTAAAAGAGGAGGAAAGCAAGTTATAGGTCTTTTTGTTATAACAATAGCTTTAGCGGTACTTTCACACCAACTGTTACACTTACCAGCAATGTGGGGTATGATGTTTGGTTTAGCATTATTGAAGCTATATATTTACAGTGAAAACTTAAAAAGAGATAAAGATCACCAGCTTAATCCATTTGCTTGGATTGCAAAGATAGAGAATGATACTTTATTATTCTTTTTTGGTATTTTAGCTGCTGTTGGTGGCTTACATTTTTTAGGTTATTTAGAGTACTTTACAAAACTATACGATACATTCGGTGCAACGGCTGTAAATATTGGTGTAGGATTTGTATCTGCAATTATAGATAATGTTCCAGTAATGAGTGCTGTGCTAAAATCTAATCCAAATATGGGCGATGCAGCAACTGCACAATGGATGCTAGTTACAATGACAGCAGGTATCGGTGGTAGCCTTATAAGCTTTGGTTCAGCAGCCGGTGTTGGAGTAATGGGTAAAATGCACGGAATATATACATTTAATTCCCATATGAAATACGCTTGGACAATTCTTGTAGGTTATATTATTTCAATTGCTATATGGTATGTTCAATTCTTAATTTTTGGAATTGGAGCCTGAATTAGTGGTTAGTGATTAGTTGTTAGTGGGTTGTGGAGCAGGGTGCGGTACCTTTACCACACAAAAAGGATAAAAAATATGAAAACAGAAGATAAATTTGCTCATAAGGCAAAAGAGTACGAAGCAAAACAGAGACGACTAGATACAGCAAAAACAATTGCTACTAAAATTAAAGAAAACATCGCACTAACAAAAGATATGCATATTATAGACTTTGGCTCAGGCACAGGCTTGTTACTAGAGGCACTCTCTTGCGATATAGGCAAAGTTACTGCAATAGATATTTCGCCTTCTATGACAAATATACTTAGAGACAAAGAGCTACCATGCGAACTAGATATTAAAGAGCTAGATTTAACAAAGCAAGATTTAGATATACAGGTAGATGGCATAGTAACATCTATGACAATGCACCACATAAAAGATATAAATACAATGCTTAAAAAATTCAACAAAATGCTAAAGGCTAACGGTTTCCTAGCAATAGCCGATTTAGAGACCGAAGACGGCACTTTCCACTCTATCGATACAGGAGTAGAATACTTTGGCTTCGATAAAGAAGAGTTTAAAAATCTAACCGAACAAAACGGCTTTATAAATTGTAAAATAGAAACAGCAACTAAAATTTCTAAACCTCATAAAGACTTTAATATATTTTTACTAACTGCATTTAAAAAATAGAGTTGTTACTAATGTAAACTTTAACTTTAATACACCTCTAAAGTAAAATTTTGGTATAATCGCGAAAAATTTACATAAAGGTTGTTTTGTGAGAGGTAAAGTTTGGAAATTTGGCAAGAATATCGATACTGATATTATTATTGCTGCAAGATACTTAAATACAAGTGACCCAAAAGAGTTAGCTAAGCATATTATGGAAGATGCAGACCCTAAGTTTACGCAGAAGATGGAAGCTGGTGATATTATCGTAGCAGATGAAAACTTTGGTTGTGGTAGTAGTAGAGAGCACGCTCCTATTGCTCTAAAGGCTGCTGGAATTGCTGCTGTTATTGCACCTACATTTGCTAGAATTTTTTACAGAAACGCGTTTAATATGGGGCTTCCTATTTTTGAACTTAAAGAGGTTGCAGAGATTAGCGAAGGCGATATTGTAAAGATAGATATGGCAAGTGGAGAAGTTGTTAATGAAACAACTGGTAAAAGCTATAAATTTACTCCAATTCCAGAGTTTATGCAAGAGTTGGTAAACACAGGTGGACTTATAGAGTACGCAAAAAAAGAGATTGCACAAGGAGCATAGATTATGGGAAAAGGTTATAAATTAGGTATTATTAAGGGCGACGGAATTGGTCCAGAGATTGTTGATGAAGCTATTAATGTATTAGATGCAGTTGCTACAAAATTTGGTTTCGAGTTAACTTACGAAGAGTTTTTACTAGGTGGTGCTGCTATTGATGAAACTGGTGTGCCACTTCCACAAGAGACTATAAACGGTGTTAAAAAAGTAGATGCTGTTCTTTTTGGTGCTATTGGCGGACCTAAGTGGGATAATTTAGAGAGACACTTAAGACCAGAGAGCGGACTTTTAGGCTTAAGAAAAGAGATGGGAACATTTGCAAACCTTAGACCTGCTACTGTTTATGACGAGCTTATTAATGCTTCGACTCTAAAGCCAGATGTTGTTAGAGGTGTTGATATAATGGTAGTTAGAGAGCTTACAGGTGGTATCTATTTTGGTCAGCCTAGAGAGTATTCTGAGGATAAAGCATACAATACTATGGTTTATACAAGAGAAGAGATAGCAAGAATTGCAAAAGTGGCTTTCGATATTGCTATGAAGCGTGATAAGAGAGTTTGCTCTGTAGATAAAGCAAATGTACTAGAGGTTAGTCAACTTTGGAGAGAAGTTGTAGAAGAGGTAGCAAAAGATTACCCAGAGGTAGAGCTTAGTCATATGTATGTTGATAATGCTGCAATGCAGTTAATTAGAGAGCCGAAGCAGTTTGATGTAATAGTAACTGGTAATATTTTTGGTGATATTTTAAGCGATGCTGCTAGTATGTTAAGTGGTTCTATTGGCTTGCTTCCAAGTGCTAGTACTGGTAGTAAAGTAGGGCTTTACGAGCCAATTCATGGTAGTGCTCCAGATATTGCAGGGCAGGGGATTGCAAACCCTATTGCAACAATAGCAAGTGCTGCTATGCTACTTAGATATGAGCTAGATGAAACAGAAGCTGCAGATGCAATAGATAATGCAATTAAAAAAGTTCTTGCAGATGGTTATAGAACTGGCGATATTGCAGCATTTGATGCTAAAGAGGTTGTATCTTGCACAGAGATGGGTAACATTATCGCTAATTATATCTCTAAAAGTTAATTTATGGCAACTAGAGCAAGAGTTTTAATAGACTGCCAAGATAAAAAAGGTTTGGTTTATAAAATTTCTAAAATCTTTTATGAGTTCGACTTAAATATAGACAGCAACCAAGAGTTTGTTGAGAAAGAGGATTCTCACTTTTTTATGCGTACAGTCGTAGCAGGTGATTTTGACGATAGGGCATTGGAAAAGGCTATTAAAGAAGTAGTTGGAGATAATGCAAAAGTTAAAGTTGTAACACCGGCTAAGAAGAATATAGTACTTATGGCAACTAAAGAGTCGCATGCTCTTGGTGATATTTTAATACGCTATTTAGATGGCGAGTTAGATGCAAATATAGTAGCAGTAATTGCAAATAGAGATAACTTGCAATCTCTAGTGGAGCGTTTTAATATTCCATTTGTTCATATTGGTGCTGATGGAATGAGTAGAGAAGAACACGAAGATTTAGTATTGAAAGAGTTGGCTAAATATGAATATGAATACATAGTTTTAGCTAAATATATGCGTATTCTAACACCAAACTTTGTTGCTCAAAACGAGGGTAAAATTATAAATATACACCACTCTTTCCTGCCTGCATTTATTGGTGCTAATCCTTATAAACAAGCTTTCGAGCGTGGTGTTAAAATTATTGGTGCAACTGCACACTTTGTTACAAATGATTTAGACGAAGGTCCAATAATTGCACAAGATGTAATTAGTGTAAACCATCGCTTTAACTGGAGAGATATGCAACGAGCTGGTAGAGATGTAGAAAAAATTGTACTATCTCGTGCACTAAAGCTTGTGTTAGAAGATAGAGTATTTGTATACACAAATAAAACGGTGGTATTTTAATGTTTAATATAGTTTTAATAGAACCACAAATTCCACCAAATACAGGCAGTATTGGCAGAATGTGCGTAAACTTGGGTGCAAAATTACATTTGGTTAAACCTTTAGGCTTTGATATTAGCGACACTGCTGTAAAAAGAGCAGGGCTTGACTACTGGAATGAATTAGATTTAACAGTATGGGAAAATTTAGATGAATTTTTAGCCAATAATCCAATAGAAAAAATGCATTTTGGCACTACCAAAACAGATAATCTATATTGGGACGCAAAATATGAAGTTGGCGACTACTTGGTATTTGGTTCAGAAACAAAAGGTATAGATGAAAAACTCTTAAAAGCAAATTTAGAGAGATGTATTACAATACCAATGGGTGGCAAAGGCAGAAGCTTAAATTTAGCTACAAGTACTGGAATAGTAACATATGAAGCTTTGCGTCAAAACTATGATAAAATTAATTTTGATAAAATATTAATAGATTTCAAGGCTGAATAATGGGTTTTTTTGATTACTTATACATTTTTGCAGCTTTTATGTTTGCATTAATGACTTTTTTAATAATACTTAGAAATTTCCAAAGTAAATTTAATGAAGATGGTATAAGAAAAGATTTGGTAGAGGAAGATTCAGCACAGAAAAAAGATAAAACTCAACTTTAATTATTGTTATTTCTCTATAACTAAGATATAATCATTATATGGAAAATATTACGAAAAAAATCTTAAGCTTTTTTAAACTGAATTCTACAACTATCTTTTTAATAGTTGCATACACTATATTTTTGTATATACTCTACAAACTCTCAAAAAAAGTAAAAAAATTACTAAAACTGTATCTTTACAGAAACAGAAAAGATAGTTTTTATCGGTATCTATTTTTTAGAGTTGATAAAATTGCGAAACCACTTCTATATTTAGTAAATCTTTACATATTTACAAAGTTGCTTGACTATATTTATGGTTTGAATAATTACAGTGATATTGATAAAATATTGTTTATATCAAATCTATTTTTAACTCTTTGGTTATTTTATGAAATAATTAAATTTCTTTTATACTCTACTTTGCGTAAAAAGATAAAGACTCAACAGGGTGCTAGGCGTGAACTCTTTAACCTTTTTTTAAATATTACTAAAATTGCTGTTGCACTTATTGCTACTGTTGCTATCTTGTCTAAATTTGGTGTAGATATTACTGCTCTTATTACATCTTTGGGTGTTGGTGGTGTTATTGTTGGTTTTAGTGCTAAAGATATGTTAGTAAACTTTTTTGACTCTATTCGTTTAATAAGCGAAGATGCATTTAGACAGGGTGATTGGATAGAAACAAGAGATTTAGAGGGCTTTGTAACAGAACTTGGATTAACATCTACAAAAATTAGAACTTTCGATAATGCAATGGTAACAGTACCAAACTCTAAACTTGCAAACGACTATATAAAAAATTGGAGCAAAAGAGTAATTGGCAGAAGAATTAAGTTTTATTTACCTATTAAATACACAAGTGATACAAAAGAGATAGATAGAGTAATTTACGAAATATACGAAATGCTACACTCTCACCCAGATATTGTAAATTTAAATAAAATAAGATACTTAATAAAGATGAAGAGAACTTACGAAGATGGGCTCTTTAATTTAGAAGATAAATATGGAGTTAGAAGAACTCTACTAGTATATTTAGACGAAGTAGATAAGTACTCTCTAAATATTTTAATATATGCTTTCTCTATATCAGTAAATTGGGAAGAGTGGCTCAGGGTAAAGCAGGATGTTATAAAAAAGATAATTGTGATTATAGATAACTCTAAGTTAGAGTTTGCATATCCTACCAGTGAAATTTTGTTGCGAAATAGGGATGCTGACTTAAAGGATACCTTACAATACCATTAAGTTAAGGATTCTATAGCCATATAATGGAATTGATTATTAAATAAAATTAATAATTTTCCACCGCCGTCATTCCCACGAAAACGGGAATCTACAATTTTAAGGGCAAATCTAACAATAGGTAGTACCCACAACATCTCTAGCTTTTCTCTAGGCTAGGCACTCTTTTGCAGTACTAGCTATAGGCTAATTCAAAAAAGAGTAACGACGCATAGAGGAAAGCTAGTGATGCCCAAAGGATGGGCAATGCAAACGCAATCTTGCACAAGATATTTAAGTCATCTTAGCTTAGGCTAGGATTCATAAATCTCTTGCACAATCTTACATTTGCATTGCCCATTGTGGGTATTACCTATTATTAGAGGTGCCCTTCATTGCCATTAAGTTAAGGATTTCATATCCGTTTATTGGCTTTAAGCCAATAAATAGATATAAAGCTCTATCATGATGCTATTGGAAATGTTTTAAAAAAGAGAGCTATTATCCTCTTCTTTGTTCAGTATATCTTCTGGCTTTAAATTATAGCAAAATGCGTAGTGGAAGAAGTTGTTTTTTAGTATCTCTTTTGCTTCTTGCTCATTTTGGTACCAGTTTGGTCTATCTACTGTTTCTAGTTTAGATTTTGGTGGTGTTAAAACAATGCTTTTAATCCATTTGCCATCGTGTCTTAAGTATTGGATTGCTCTATCTACTATTTTTAAATTGTTTACAAATATTAAAACTTTCTCTGTTGTGCCAATATTTGATGGAGTTAAGTCATCTTCTACATAGAATGGTCTAAACTCTTTTGTATATTTTAAGCGGTTTATATCGTACTCTATATCCCAATCTTGGCAAAAGTTTACTACTTTTTTAATATTATCTATAAATAGTGGCGACATTTGGGCATTTTGGTAAATGTATTTATCTATTTTAAATGTCGTTTTTAGCAGAGAATCTGAAATTATATAGCCATACGCTAACTCTTTTTGAGTTCTATAGTTTGGCGATAGCGACTCGGCTAACTCTTTAGAGTTTGTAATATATACTTCGTAATCAGAGTTTAAGACTGCTTCGAAACTCTTTTTCCAATCGCTTGATATTATAGTGTAAATACTAGAGCGTCTTGATACAATTTGTTTTAGAAACGATATGTCTATATCTTCAAAAAGGTATATTTTAGACTCTTTTTGCAACACAACATAGCGTAAAAATTTAAGTGTAGCTTCTTTAATAGATTCTACTTTAATATATGCAATTTCGCTATCTGTAATTTCTAGTTCATCTTCGTAAACTATTGCAAATGCACCATTTTCTATAGCTTTGTCTGCACTCTCTTTATCGGTAGCAAAAAATAGGTCGCCACTATCTACTTTAGATGGGTAGATTGTTGCAGACTCTACTCTTTTTATTTTTGGTTCGTTTACAAGTTCGCCACTGATGATATTTATTAAATTCTCTATTGTCATTAAGATACTTTTGTTCCTGCTGTTTTTGGTGTTTCTGGACGAAGTAGGCTTAAACCGTTTTCATCTTTTGCGGCAAGTAGCATACCTTCGCTTAGCATACTCATAAGTTTAGCTGGCTTTAAGTTTGCTACAACACACGCTTGAGTACCTACTAAATCTTCTGGGCTATACCACTCTTTGATACCGGCAATAATTTGGCGTGGATTCTCTTCGCCTAAATCTACTTTTAGCTTTAATAATTTCTTACTTTTTGGCACTTCCTCTGCTTCTATAATTGTTCCAATTTTTAACTCTGTTTGGAAGAATTGGTCTATTGTTATAACTCCGCTTGTACTCACCTCTTTTTTCTCCTCTTTTTTTGGCTTTGATTCTTGCTTTGGAGGCTCTACCTCTTTTAATAACTGCTCTTCTACTCTTGGGAATAGTGGCGGAACTTTCGTTATTGTAAATTCAGCTAATAAATCTTTTTCGCTGATTAAATTTGTGTAACTCTCTAAGCCAATTTCAAAACCTAGAGCTTGTGATATTTTATCGGTAGTCTTTGGCATTACAGGGTGTAGCATAATTGCAACTTTTGCTAAAATATTTGCTATTAAGCCATTTAGTGCGAATGCTTGCTCCTCTTTGCCCTCTTTCATTAAGTTCCATGGCTGGTACTTATCTATCGCTTTGTTTGCAACACTTAGTGGACGCCATAACTCTTCTAAGTAGCGGTGTAGTTGCATATCGAAAAGTAAAGGCTCTAATTTTGCTAAAGATTCATTTACTTCATCTAACTCTGCCTGATAATATTTTTCTACATTTTCACTATTTACCACACCTTCGCTATATTTGCCACTCATACCAATAAGACGGTTAAGTAAGTTACCTAAATCGTTACCTAAGTCAGAGTTTATTCTATCTATCAAAGCTTTTTGGCTAAAGTCGCCATCGCCTCCAAAAGGTACTTCGCGAAGCATAAAGTAGCGGAAGTTCTCCAATCCATAAGCGTCTGCAACCTCTTTAGGGTTTATAACATTGCCTTTAGATTTGCTCATCTTCTCGCCGTTTCTTGTCCACCAACCGTGTGCTGCAATGTGCTTTGGCAGTGGTAAATCCAAGCTCATTAAGAATGCTGGCCAAAATATTGCGTGGAAGCGTAAAATATCTTTACCTATTAAGTGTACTCGTGCTGGCCAGTAGTCCATTTTTTCATTTGTAGTTCCATAACCTAGTGCTGTAACATAGTTCATTAGAGCATCTAGCCATACATACATTACATGTTTTGGGTCGTTTACACTATCCGGTAGTTTTACACCCCAATCGAAGCTTGTTCTTGTAATTGACAAATCTTCTAATCCACCCTCTACAAAACGCATAACTTCGTTTTTCTTTGTCTTTGGTAGAATACATTTTTCGTTCTCTTTATACCACTCGATTAATTTGTCTTGATATTTAGATAGTTTAAAAAAGTAACTCTCCTCTTCTACAATAGAGGTCTCTTTTCCACAATCTGGGCATAGCTCGCCATCTACAATTTGAGTCTCTGTAAAGAATGTTTCGCAACTAATACAGTAGTGCCCTTTGTATGTACCTTTATATATATCGCCTTTTTCTAGCATCTTTTCAAACGCTACTTGCACACCTTTTTTGTGTTCTTCGTCTGTTGTTCTTATATATTTATCGTAAGTTATATCAAACTCATCCCAAAGTGCTTTAAATTTCGAGCTAATCTCATCTGCATACTCTTGAGGGCTTTTACCTCTAGCAAGTGCTGCTTGCTCTATCTTTTGTCCGTGTTCGTCTGTTCCTGTTAAAAAGAATGTATCTAGCCCAACCATTCTTGAGTAAATTGCTAATGTATCTGCAATTATAGTAGTGTATGCATGCCCAATATGTGGCACATCGTTTACATAATATATTGGTGTAGTAATATAAGCTTTTTTGCAACTATCGCCCATTTGTAACCTTCTTGTAAAAATATTTTTATTATTTTATCTAAAAATTAGTAAGTATCTTTTAAAAATGGTATAATTTTACAAATTATTCAAAAGGAGAATCTAATATGAATATTAAGAAGTGTGATTCTTTAGAAGAAGCAAGAGGACAAATAGATATTATAGATGACCAAATTGTAGAGTTAATTGCAGTAAGAAATGCATATATTAAGCAATTAGCACATTTTAAAAACTCTATAGATGAGATAAAGGCAAAAGATAGAATAGACGATATAATAAACAGAATGCGTTCTCGAGCTATAGAGTTAGGTCTCTCTCCAAACTTAATAAACGACTTATATATAAGAATGATAGACTCTATGGTAGATACTGAAGTATCAGAGTTTCAAAATGCAAAAAACTATTAGTGTATCTTTAAATATTTATTAATATTAAATAGTTATATTGGGTAAGCATACCCAATATAGCAATAATCTACACTAATTACGACTAAATTACTCCTATTTAATAATTTTTTTGCTAAAATCCTTGACATTGAGTTTAAACTTTGCTATAAAGTTATTAACTAAAGTTACGCACTATATACATTATTTAATAGCACAAGAGGGTACTTAATGTGCTACCCGTAGGGCAAAACAAAAATGCAACACCTATAAAAGAAAAATTATCACTCTTAGCTTCGGCTAGGAGAGAGAATTTGTTCTTTCATATCTGTCACTTTTTTGATTTGTTAAATATTGTATATAGTGCGTAACTTCAGTTATTAATACAATTTAAATAAAAGGCTATAGATGGCACAAGAAGAAGTAAATAAAGCCATAACTGGCGAGTATAATCTTGGTTTCGAGATAGACATCGAGCAAGATACTGTACCGCCAGGGCTAAATGATGATGTAATAAAATTTATATCAGCTAAAAAAGATGAACCAGAGTGGATGCTAGAGCTAAGACTTAAAGCTTACCACAAATGGTTAGAGATGGAAGAGCCTACATGGGGCAAGGTAGATTACGAGCCGATAGATTATAACTCTATCTCTTACTTCTCTGCACCAAAGCAGGCACCAGAATCTTTAGACGAAGTGGACCCTAAAATTTTAGAAGCATATGAGAAACTGGGTATTCCACTAGAAGAGCAAAAACAGTTGCAAGGTATTGCAGTAGATGCTGTTGTAGATTCTGTTTCTGTAAAGACAACATATAGCGAAGAGCTTAAAAAACATGGTGTAATTTTCTGCTCTATCTCAGAAGCTATAAAAGATTATCCAGAGCTTGTTAAAAAGTATATGTTTAGCGTAGTTCCAATGACAGATAATTACTTTGCAGCACTTAACTCAGCAGTATTTACAGATGGTACATTTGTATATATTCCTAAAGGTGTTAGATGTCCAATGGAGCTTAGTACTTATTTTAGAATTAACGCAATGAATACAGGACAGTTTGAGAGAACCCTTATTGTAGCAGACGAGGGCAGTTATGTAAGCTATAACGAAGGGTGTTCTGCACCTATGAGAGACGACAACCAACTCCATGCAGCAGTTGTAGAGTTAGTTGCGATGAAAGATGCCGAAATTAAATACTCAACAATTCAAAACTGGTACCCAGGAGACGAAGAGGGCAAAGGTGGAATTTACAACTTTGTTACGAAGCGTGGAATTTGTGAGGGTGACAACTCTAAAATTTCATGGACACAGGTAGAGACTGGCTCTTCTATTACTTGGAAATACCCAAGTTGTGTATTAAAAGGCGATAACTCAGTTGGAGAGTTCTACTCTGTTGCAGTTACAACACTAGCACAACAAGCCGATACAGGTACAAAGATGATACATTTAGGCAAAAACACAAGTTCAACTATTATCTCTAAAGGTATTTCGGCTATGAAGGGTCAAAATACATATAGAGGTTTGGTTAAAATTGGAGCAAAAGCAGAGGGTGCAAGAAACTTTAGTGAATGTGACTCTTTGTTAATTGGTAGCCAGTGTGGAGCACATACTTTCCCTTATTTAGAGAGTAAAGATAGCATAGGGCAGGTTGAGCACGAAGCAACAACTACAAAAATTAGCGACGAGCAGTTATTTTACCTAAGACAAAGAGGCATAAACGAAGAAGATGCTGTAAGTATGATTGTACACGGTTTTTGTAAAGAGGTATTTTCGCAACTTCCTATGGAGTATGCGGTAGAGGCTAGAGCATTATTAGAATTAACATTAGAAGGAAGCGTTGGATGAGTAAAGTATTAGAAATTAAAGATTTAAAAGCAAAAATAGGCGATAAAGATATATTAAAAGGTTTAAACTTAGATTTAGAAGAGGGCAAAGTACACGCAATTATGGGACCAAACGGGGCTGGTAAATCGACTCTATCTAAAGCTATTGTTGGGCATTACGATGTAAATGTTACAGATGGTGAAATTATCTATAAGGGTAAAAATATCGTAGAAGAAGAGCCAGAAGAGAGAGCATTAGATGGAATATTTTTAAGTTTCCAAAACCCAGTAGAGATACCAGGAGTTAATAATGCATACTTCTTAAGAACAGCAGTAAATGCAAGACGCAAGCACTTAGGTTTACCAGAGCTAAATGCAGCAGAGTTTTTAAGAACAATGAAAGCTGAAGTTGCAGAGCTTGGTATGAAACCAGAGCTAATCAATAGAAGCCTAAATGAAGGTTTTAGTGGTGGTGAGAAAAAGAGAAATGAAATTCTGCAAATGGTTATGCTAGAGCCAGAAGTTATAATACTAGACGAAATCGACTCAGGGCTAGATATTGACGCACTTAGAGCCGTAAGTGAAGGTATAAACAAAATGAAAGATGGCAAAAGAAGCTTTTTAGTAATTACACACTATAGCCGTATTTTAGACTATATTAAGCCAGACTATATTCATGTACTTAAAAATGGTCAAATAGTGCATACTGGTGGTTCAGAATTAGTAGAACAACTAGAAAAAGAGGGTTATAGCTCTTTTGAGGAGAAGTAATGAAATTAGACATTTTAAATGCTTTTGATAGCAGTAGCCTTTTAAAAGAGTTTAATGCTAACTCTTCAAAAAGTATTGCTTCTTCTGCTCTTGCAAAGTTAAAAGTGCCAAATAAAAAGACAGAGAAGTATAGATATTTCGATATCGAGCCTCTAGTTTCTAAAGATTGGAAAATTTGCGAAACTAAAGAGCAGAGCCCAGAGGCAAGTGGTAAAAAAATTGTAATTGAGAATGGTGCACTATTAAATAGTGGCGATATAGATGGCGTAACTGTAGAGCTAGCGGAGTTTAGTGATATAGATGCCGAGCACTTTGATGGTCTATACTTTTTAAGCCACCTAATGGCAGCAAAAGCTATTGTAATTAGATGTAGCAAAGATTGCAGTTTAGATATAGAGCACATCTATACATCTAACGAGTGCCTAATAAATTATAGAGTTGTTATATTGGTAGATGCAAACACACACTGCCAAATATCAGATAGCTTTAAAGGCGAAGCTAAAGATAGTTTTATACTTAGCGGTTATGACATTTTTGTATCAAGAGATGCATCATTGAAGTTTATAAAAACTCATACACTAAATAGTGCAAACTACACGCCAATATTTACGAGTAGATACAAAGTAGATAGCAATGCTAACTTAAAACTTAGCAGTTTCGATTTTGCTTTTGATAATGGCTTAAACATATTTAGAGTAGATTTGAAAGATAGTGCAAATATAGATGCCTCTCATTTACTATATGCAACCGATAGTGCAAAGTATGGTATAGTATCAGAGATAGTACACGAAGGTAAAAGCTCAACTTCTAGCCAAATTGCAAAGTCTATATTAGATAAAAAAGCCAGAGGTATTTTTGACGCACTAATTCGTGTACAAAACAGTGCTAAGTGGACAAAAGCACACCAAAACTCTAAGTCTGTACTACTAAATAGCGGTGCATATATGGCAAGCAAACCACAATTAGAGATATACATAGATGACTTAGAGGCAAGCCACGGCTCTACAACAGGGCAGTTAGATAATAAACAATTATTCTATCTACAATCTCGCGGAATTGCAAAAGATGATGCTAGAAAAATGCTAATACTAGCATTTGCCCACGAAATTATTGCAACAGTAGATGACGAATACTTAGCAAACAAAATATACGCACAATTTGAGCAAGCATATTATGGTACTTACGAGTTAGATTGTATGAAAACTTGTGTAGGTTGCGAAGAATCAATATTAGGAAACGAATAATGAAAACAATAGAAGAAGTAGTAGCAGAGTACAAAAGCGATTTCGAACTTTTTGAAGATGCAAACTCTAAATTAGAGTATATTTTTGATTTAGGCAAATGTCATACAACACTGCCAGAAGATGAAAAAAACGATAGCACATTTATAGTTGGCTGTGCTTCTCCTGCGTGGCTTGTTGGCGAGTGTAAAGATGGAGTACTAATTCTAAGAGGCGAGGGCAGTAGCGAAATGGCTAAGGGTATGATAACTCTACTTATGGATATATTTGGCAACAAAAAAGCAGACGACATTTTAAACTTTAACCCAGAAAAGCTAAACGAATTAGGAATTGTAGAGTTACTTTCTCCTGTAAGACAGCAAAGCCTGCAATCATTCTTAGAAAAAGTATACTCTTACGCAAAAAGATGCAAAGAGGGCACACTATAATGGCAGATTTAAGAGATGTAACACCAGAGCAAACAAAAGAGCGTGTAATAGAAGAACTACAAAAAATATACGACCCAGAACTGCCTGTAAATATTTATGACTTAGGATTAATTTACGATGTAAATTGCTGGAAAGACGAAGTAAGCAAACTAAATAAATGTAAAATAACAATGACCCTAACATCCGCAACATGCTCGATGAGCGAAGTGATAGTAGACTTAGTAAAATCAATCCCAAGCCGAATGGATGGAGATTTACTAGATTTAGATGTAGAGCTAGTATTCGACCCACCATGGGACCAAAGCAAAATGACCGACGAAGCAAAACTAGCTATGGGATTGTTGTAGTTGGTTATCTTTAATAGTTATAAGCCTATGTTAACTGTCTATATATTTCTACAAAATATACCTTAAGTTGTTTAAATAAGTTTTATCATAAATAAATTGTTTATTAGGTAAAATATAGAACAAATACTATCTAGGTAGAGTAATGACAGTTAAAATAGATATACGAAATCAGAGTAAGTCTTTTCAGCCATTTATTAAATGGGTAGGTGGTAAAAGAGGTTTGTTAGAACAGATTTTACCGCTATTACCTAAGAATTTCAAAGATTACCACGAACCTTTTTTAGGTGGTGGAGCACTCTTTTTTGAACTCTATTCAAAAGGATTGCTAAAAGATAAAAATATCTATTTAAGTGATATAAATGCTGAACTTATAAATGCATACAGTGTTGTTAAAAACTCTCCTTATGAGTTAATAGATAGCTTAAAAGAGTATAAAGCAAAACATTCTAAAGAGTTTTATTATCAAATCAGAGAGTTAGATAGACTAGATAACTATAATACTCTATCTAATTTAGAAAAAGCTACAAGGTTTATATATTTAAACAAAACTTGCTTCAATGGACTATACAGAGTAAACAAAAAAGGTTATTTCAACACACCTATTGGTAGTTATAAAAACCCAAATATTGCAGATGAATATACTCTTTTAAACGCCAGTAAAGCATTACAAAATGCAACTATAAATGTGCAACCATTTGAAGATGTATTAAACTATGCCAAAAAAGATGATTTAGTATATTTTGATCCTCCGTATTATCCACTAAATGAAACTTCTAACTTTACATCTTATGATAGTAATTGTTTTTTAGAAGATAAACAAAGAGAGCTATATCAAGTATTCAGCAAGTTATCTAAAGATGGCGTAAATGTAGTTTTAAGTAATTCAGATACTGTTTTTATAAAAGAGTTATATAAAAACTTTGATATAAATATAGTAAATGCCAATAGATTTATCAATAGCAAGAGTAGTGGACGGGGTAAGATAAACGAAGTGTTGATAAAAAATTAAATAAAGGCTTAAAATGGCATCTGACATATCTTGGAAAAAAATTTTTAATGATTATGATATAGATAAACATGATTTTGATAAATCACCATATATATTAACTAGTAAACAAATTAAGAGTTCAACCCAACATTTCAAAAATACAGCTGAAAAAGAAGTTCGTATTTTATGCAAACAAGATTCAAGAGAAAATAGACCTAAAATTTTCAAAGATAATAATTTATTTTTACTTCCAAAAAAAAATGGAATATATTATATAGTTAAAGGAGAAGGCTATATTGATATTCCAGACATAACATCAGATATTATTAATTATACTTCAAAATTAGACTTTTGTTTGGATACTTCATTGGTTGGTAATTCAGAAATGCAACATTTAGATTTTGCTTATGCTTCAAGTATTATTAGGCACTTTATGAATGATGATAGTTTAGTATTAACTATTAGAGGCAGAAAATATACTCCAGAATTTAGTTTTAAAATTAATAAGTTTGAAATTAAAACACAGAGTGTTCAAACAGAAGTAGATGCAGGATACGAAGGTAAAAAACAAGTTGTATTAGTAGAAGCAAAAAATTCATTTTCAACTAATACAATAATAAGACAGCTCTTTTATCCTTATAAGCAATGGAAACAATATACTAAGAAAGATGTTAAATGCCTTTTTTTTGAAAAAAGAGATGAATTATTCTATATTTGGGAATTTATATTTACAGATGAAAATAACTATAATAGTATTTTTTTATCAAGAAGTGCAAGATATAAAATAAATTGCATAAAAGTAAATAAATAAGTATATAATGTAAACTAATTAATATACATTTAAGAGGAATTGGGTTATAATTATGATAGAGAAAGAGATTAAAATAGAATTGATAAAAAGAGATTTAAAGCCAAGTGATGTTTATAAAGCTTTAGGACTTGAAAGAGCACATTTTTATCAAGCAATAAGAAGTTCAAATATGAAAA
>Ga0256829_1000433_pt1 | contig 43045 bp, 39 predicted proteins | sample 131447metaG_FD_185979 | JGI IMG/M metagenome (GOLD analysis project Ga0256829, IMG submission 185979) | Hydrothermal vent microbial communities from Lau Basin, Pacific Ocean - 131-447 | ecosystem: Environmental > Aquatic > Marine > Hydrothermal vents | place: Pacific Ocean: Lau Basin | collected... | reverse complement strand
TTAGATGATATTAATGAAATATTTTCATATCTTCCAACAAACCGTCAAACTCTCCTTTTCTCAGCAACTATGCCACAACCGATTAAAACGCTTGCTGCAAGAATTTTGAAAGATCCTGAGTTTATCTCTATCACTAAAGGTGAAACAACAAATGCAGACATCGAACAACTCTACTATGTAATTGATGAGCATGAGCGTGATGATGCTGTTATTCGTCTTATGGATTCGGAAGGGACTAAAAAAGCAATTGTATTTTGCCGTACAAAATCTGAAGTAGATAGACTCTCAAATGTTCTTAGCAATGCTGGTTATTTAGCAAATGGTCTTCATGGAGATATGGAGCAACGCCAACGTGAGACTGTTATAAAAGGGTTTAAAAACGATTCTATAAAAGTTCTCGTTGCAACAGATGTCGCTGCACGTGGAATCCATGTTAACAACATCTCACATGTATTTAACTACCATATTCCGTTTGACCCAGAATCTTATGTTCACCGTATTGGTCGTACAGGACGTGCCGGAACAAAAGGAAAAGCGATTACACTCCTTACTCCTTTAGAGTTCAAAGAGTTACAACGTATCAAGAAAAAAGTCGGTACTTCTATGGAGCATGCTTTTGTTCCTAGTAAAACTGACCTGCGTGAGACTACTGTTGATAACATCGTAAAAAATATTGAAAATCAAAAAATTTATGATGAAGCGCATAAAGTTCTTGATAAACTCAAAGAGGACATTGATGAAGAGACTATTATGTTCAAACTCATCTCAATGATTCTTGACAAACAAGATATCAAAGGACCAAGTAGCATCGGAATTCCTGCTGATAAACTTACAGCAATTTTAGAGCGTGCAGGAAAACGTAACGATTCTCATGGTCGTGGTGGAAGAAGCCGTGGTGGATACCGTGGAAACAAAAATCGTTCAGGTGGCGGCGGTAGTGGAAATCGTGACAGAAACCGTAGCGGTGGTGGATACAGAGGAAACAGAAGCTCGTCAAACAGACATAGAGACTAAAAGTTAAATTTTGCTATAATTAAACCTAATTACTTGAAAGGTTTAATTATGCAACACACAATTATATATGATGACCCTGCTATTTCAGTAGAAAAAGAAGAGAGCGAAATCCCTTGGCTCAAGATTTTCACAAAAGCCCCCTACAAAGAACTTACCGATATGCCAAAAGATTTGCGAAACAAATTTTGGGATGTTTACTACATTATTGAAGAAGAGATGCGAGAGTATTATAAGCCTAAAAAAATCAATATGGCCTCTTTTGCCAATATGCTACCTCGTGTGCACATTCATGTCATGGCACGCTTTGAGAATGACAGTTATTTTCCAAATCCAATGTGGGGAGAGAAACTCAGAGACGCCAAGTTAAATTTGCCTGATGAAAAAGAGTTTTATAAACGTCTGCATGAAAAACTTGCAAAGAACTTTGCAAGTCTACAGACAGAAAGAAGAGAATCAGAGCTTGCTGATCGGAGAAAAAGGAACTAAAGCAGAACCCCATGTAAGACCACCACCAAAAGCATCAAGAAGCATAATCTCACCTACTTCTAAGTTGCCCGCTTCATAAAGATCATTGATTGCCATAGGAATAGAAGCGCCAGAAGTATTTCCATATTTTTGAACTGTAATGACTACTTGGTCTTCTCTCATTTTAAGAGCATCACCAACAGCTTTAATAATTCTCAAATTTGCCTGATGAGGAATAAAATGCTTTATATCTTCACTTTTAATGTTGTTTTCAGTCAAGATTTCTTTGACATCATTTGTAAGTGTGCGTACTGCAACTTTAAAAGTCTCATTACCCTTCATTTGCATAAAGCAACTTCCTGATTCTGCCTCTAAAGAATCATGAGCAGAGCCTGTTCCACCATTTGGAGTCATTAAAAGATCTGCATATTCACCATCTGCTCCGGTATGAATATCAATAATGGCTTCCTCTTTTTTGTCAGTTGCAGAGATAACCGCAGAACCCGCACCGTCACCAAACAAGATACATGTACCACGATCAGTGTAATCTGTAATAGCAGAAAGCTTTTCAGAACCTACAATAAGTACATTCTTTTTCATTCCCGATTCAATGAAAGCCTTTGCAATAGAAAGTGAATAGATAAAACCGGTACAAGCTGCAGTTACATCAAAAGCAGTTGCCCCTTTGATGCCAAGTTTGTTTGCAATAATAGTTGCTGTTGAAGGCATACAGAAATAATCGGGTGAGATAGTTGCACAAATAAGCATATCAATCTTATCTTTCTCAACCCCACTACGCTCTAAGGCTTTTGTAGCAGCTTTGAGACCCATATCAGATGTAAACTCATCTTTTGCTGCAATATGACGCTCTTTGATACCTGTACGTTTCGTTATCCATTCATCAGAGGTATCAACCATCTTTGCCAGATCTTCATTTGTCAGTATTTTCTCTGGAACGTACGCACCAATAGAACGAAAAGCAGCATATGCCATATTAAACTTCCTTATCTTTTAGCTCTGCAAGTCTTGCAATAATATGCTCATTTACACCGGTATCTACATAGGAGATAGCCTGATAAATAGCATTTTCGATTGCTTTTGCATTACTCTTACCATGTGAAACAATAGCGCATCCTTTGATACCGATCAACGGTGCACCGCCTACTTCAGCGTAATCTATCTCTTTTTTGAGCAGTTTAAATACTCTTCGCATTAAAAGTGCTCCAGTAATACGAATAGGTGATTTTTTGATGTAATCTTTGATAAGTATAGAGATAGTAGAAGCGACGCCTTCACTTGTTTTAAGAACAAGATTTCCGATAAAGCCGTCACACGTGATGACATCACAGCTTCCATTAAAGATGTCTCCACCTTCAACATTCCCTTTAAAACCTTTATAGCCCTGTAGAAGTTTAAAAGCTGCTTTTGTCACTTCATTGCCTTTGGAATCTTCTTCCCCATTTGCAAGAAGTCCGATAGAAGGCTCTTCGATGCCTAAAACATCTTCTGCATAACATCCACCCATAATAGCAAATTCTGCTAAGTGCTCCGGTTTTGAGTCAACATTTGCACCAACATCTAAAACAACGGAACGGCGTCCCGTCTTGGTTGGCATAAGTGTTACAAGTGCCGGACGAGAAACACCTGAAAGGCGACCTATTCTTAGTGTTGCAAGTGTCATTGTAGCACCACTGTGCCCTGCACTTACCACACCATCAGCTTCACCGTTTTTTACAAGTTCTACTGCTTTATAAATAGTGCTCTCTTTGCGCTTTACAGCATCAGTTGCTGCATCACCCATTGCAATAACATCGTCCGCTTCAATAATTAAAATCTTATCTCTATAACGTTTTGGTAACAGAGGTAAAATTTCTGATTTCTTTCCTACTAAGACTGGTGTAAATGATTTTTTCTTAAGTGCTTGAAGTGTTCCCTTAACAATTGGTTCGGGACCAAAGTCCCCACCCATTGCATCGATTGCAATTTTTACCATTTAATTATTTATACTCACCAGTAGTTGGGTTAATGTGGTGTGGTAATCTGTATGTTCCATCTTTATCTTTAACTGGACGCGCTAAAGAAATTTTATAGTGTGTTCTACGTTTTGCTGAACGAGAGTGAGATACTCTTCTCTTAGGTACTGCCATAATAATTTTCCTTTAATTTAATTTATTTTTTTGCAATTACCGCATGCGTGGTAATCACTTTTGATAAGTTCTATCTCAGAGTTTAACAACTCATCAATATCTGCATTACCATTCAAAGATTCAACAACATCTAATTCGAGGCTGCCATCATCTTCATATAAACCGTCAGAGATGAAAAATTCTATATTTTCATCAAGCTCGAGTTTAAATTCTTCTGCACAAATATCGCAAGGCTTGAGAAGCGTTCCTGCAAGCTTTGCTTTGAGCAAAATTAATTTGCCCTTATAATACTCCAAATAACCTTTAAAAGTTATTTCATCAGATTTCAGCTCGAAATCTAAGGGTGTCTTTGTTACTTTTCTAAGCATCACCTTCATGGAGATTACTTAAGAAATTTCTCTCTCTGAGAAAAAGAATGCAATTTCAACTGCTGCATTTTCAACGGAATCGCTTCCATGAACTGCATTTGCATCTATATTTTCAGCGAAATCTGCACGGATTGTACCGGCTTCTGCCTCTTTAGGGTTTGTTGCCCCCATTAAATCACGGTTCTTTTGCATTGCATTTTCACCTTCAAGAACTGAAACTACAACAGGACCGCTGATCATAAAATCAACAAGATCGTTGAAAAAAGGTCTTTCTGCATGAACTGCATAAAATGCTTCTGCATCACCACGTGAAAGTTGAATCTTTCTTGTAGCTGCAATCTTAAGACCATTGCTTTCAAAACGATCTAAAATTTTGCCTATAACACCTTTTGCAACTGCATCTGGCTTGATTATGGATAGTGTACGTTCCATCAAATCTCCTCTGAAAATATAAAATTAGAGTGGCATTATATCTAAAAAAAAGTATGTTTTAGTTTAAAAAGTAAAAATTTGTGATTTTTAAAAAGCGTAAGTGTAATTTTTGCAAAAAATAAAGTACCCAGAAGGTACTTTAATTGTACGAGACTATTCTACAACCGGCTCGTGGCTTGAACGTTGCTCATCTGTAACATCTTCGCGATGCTCTGGAGAATCACCAATAGCATCCCAAGTGATACAACCCTCGGTAGGACATGCTGTTGCACATGCTGGTTCATCATGATGGCCTACACACTCAACACATTTGTCACCATATACATAGTAAATTTCTTCACCTGTTGGATTATCATCTTCATCTACAATTGCTTCTACTGGACATTCGTCTATACAAGCACCACAGTTAATACATGTATCATTAATAATTACTGCCATTATCTTCTCCTGATTTTTATTAAGGTAACTATACAATGAAGAATTTTAAATGTAGCTAAAAGTTCTTCATTAATAGAAAAAATGCATACTTTGTTACATTTCATCATGCCCTTTTAAAGGCTTAAATATGCTTTTATTTCATCAACTCTATCTGTCTTTTCCCAAGTAAAACTATCTTCCGTACGACCAAAGTGACCATAAGCTGCAGTTTTTCTATATATTGGTTTTAAAAGATCCAGTGAGTTGATAATGCCAGCCGGCGAAAGGTCAAACAACTCTTTTACACACGCTTCAATCTTCGCCTCATCCACTTTTCCTGTTCCATGCGTATCTACCATAATAGAGACAGGCTGAACAACACCAATAGCATAGGCAACTTGAAGTGTTACTCTATCACATGCACCGCTGGCAACAAGGTTTTTAGCAACCCAGCGCGCTGCATATGCAGCGGAACGATCAACCTTGGTCGGATCTTTTCCTGAGAATGCTCCACCGCCGTGAGGACAGCTTCCGCCATACGTGTCTACGATAATCTTACGACCGGTAAGACCTGCATCACCTTGCGGTCCGCCGATTACAAATTTTCCTGTTGGATTTATGTGAAATATTGTCTCATCGCTTAACATCTCAACAGGAATCACCTCTTTAATAACCTCTTTGATCATATCTTCACGAATTAAATCTTGAGAGATACCCTCATGGTGTTGTGTAGAGATAACAATAGTCTCAACAGAAACGGGTTTGTCATCAATATATTTCACACTGATTTGTGCTTTTCCATCAGGACGCAGATAAGGGACTATGCCCTCTTTACGTACATATGCCAATCTTTGTGTCAAACGGTGAGCTAAATGAATAGGCAACGGCATAAGAACATCTGTCTCACGGCATGCATAGCCAAACATCAAGCCCTGATCACCGGCTCCTGTCTCTCCACCGGCTTGATCAACACCCTGATTAATATCAGGCGACTGCTCACCAATTCCATTTAAAACTGCCGCAGAACGGTAGTCGAATCCATATGTTGCATCTGTATATCCGATATCTCGAATTACTTGTCTTGCAATCTCTTGCATTGGCGCGTACGCCGTAGTCTTCAGTTCGCCTGCAATTACACAAAAACCATTAGACACGAGAGTTTCACACGCTACTCTCGCATTTTTATCATTTTCAATAATATAATCCAGAATTGCATCACTGATCTGATCTGCCATCTTATCAGGGTGCCCTTCTGTTACAGACTCTGAAGTAAATATATGCTCTTTCGTCATCGATTTTCCTTATTGAAGTATAGAGTCAAAGTAATAACACTCCGCTCCATAAATCGGGCGGATTATAGCACACTAAAAATAATACAATTAAAATTTGTATGAATAAGCGAGCCCACCAAAGATATTAAGGCTTTTTTGTTCCTTAGTATAGCGCGATGGGAGTTCATAGAAAAGGCGAAATTTATGTCGATTGTAATACAGAGTCCCTGCAACATGCATCAGAGCATTCAAAACATTTTTATCCGTTTGATAACCATTCTCTTTTGCTGTATCAAGAAAATGAGAATATGCCAGTACTTTTGTGTCAATGCCCGTACTTGCCGACCATCCAAAGCCCTGTTTAGTTTGTAAACCAAGCAGGGCACTCTCCTCTTTTAAATAGGGATAATGTGAATTAAAGTTCTGAACATAGTTTTGTCCAATTCTTATGGCGGTACCTGCAAAAGCTGAAATATTGAAAGTTCCCAGTGTAACTCCATAATGGTTAAACCAATCCCCTTGAAGATTATTTCCAACTCTTCCCTGCCATGATTTTACACCGTGCTTAAACATCAGATTAAGTGTATATCTTGTACTGAGCTGAGTATTCCAACCTTGAGGCTCTTCACTCCCTATGATTTTATGAAATGTTTTTTGCACCCATTCAGCACCAGATTCTTTTCCTACAACACCAAACTCCATACTGTACTCATTAAAAGCATGGCTGTCCCACTCAAATAGATATGTAGATAATGACAAATAACCCGCATAAGGAAAATCATCATATTGGGGTGTAGTTTTTAGCGTATCATTAGGAGTCAACATAATTTGATCAATGCTTATACCGGCATTATGGTTTTTGGATTGATCCAGAGGAAAGGAGATGGTATCAAAAGTTCTAAGCAGAAAATTCGTGTATCTATTATTTTGATTATCTTCCAGCCAAAGCAGTGATGCTCCATTGGTGAAATGTCCATCATTCCCCACAAAAAAGTCATTGTAGAGAACAAATCCATATTCATCTGCCTGTAAAGAAGAGAATACACAAAAAAGTAAAATTATAAATTTATTTTTAATCTTAAAAAGCATAATAGAAGTATTGTATTATATTAAGATTAAATAGAGCTTGATAATAAAATAAATTAAATAAAAAAATATAGATTTTTATTAGTAAAGTTTAGATAAAATCCTGACATAAAAAACAATACAAGGACATATATATGTTAGTAACAAACCCAGCTCCGGATTTTACAGCTACTGCAGTTTTAGCAGATGGTTCAATCGTTGAAGATTTCACGTTAAGCGAAAATTATGGTGAAAAAGGGACAGTAGTTTTCTTTTATCCACTCGATTTTACTTTTGTTTGCCCATCAGAAATCATTGCATTTTCTCACAGACATGAAGAGTTTCAAAGTCGTGGTGTAAATGTTGTAGGTATCTCTGTAGACTCACAATTTTCTCACTTTGCATGGAGAGAGACTCCGGTTGAAAAAGGTGGAATTGGCAGAATCAACTTCCCACTTGTAGCAGACCTTACTAAAAACATCGCACGTGATTATGATGTACTTTTAAATGATGCTGTTGCACTTCGTGGTTCATTTTTAATCGACAACAACGGAATTATTCGTCATGCAGTTGTCAATGACCTTCCTCTTGGACGTAATGTTGATGAGATGTTAAGAATGATTGACGCTCAACAATTTACTGACGAGTTTGGTGAAGTATGTGCTGCTGGTTGGCAAAAAGGTGACGAAGGTATGAAAGCAAGCACTGAAGGTGTTGCTGAGTACTTAGCAAAACACGAATCAGAATTATAAGAATTCTTTTAGATGGGCTTCTCGCCCATCTACTCTCTATCTAATTTATCTAAAGCTTTTTCACTCGCCTTATTAGAACGCATATACTCTTTTTGGGAAACTCCCTGATTTTTGCTACTGCAGGCACTCATTCCAAATATGGCAAACAAAAGTATTAAAATACTATTTTTATAAAACAACAACTCTATTTCTCCCTTCTTCTTTTGCTCTATAGAGCGCATCGTCAACTCTGGCAAAAAGTGTACTTCTTGTATCATCTTCATCGTATGATGTCACACCAATGCTTACTGTGATATTATACATCCCTTTTACACAATTCTTCTCTATCAATTGACGCAGTTCTTCAGCTTTGTTACTTGCCGTTTCTCTCTCACTAGCATGCATGATGATAATAAATTCCTCACCGCCCCAGCGACCCAGTTTGTCGATTTTACGAATATTTTTACGCAACATATCACTCGTATTTCTCAAGACTACATCGCCAACATGATGTCCATAACTGTCATTTATCTTTTTAAAGTAATCAACATCAATCATCAACACTGAAAATGGCATACTATAACGCTGTGCAACTGAAATAGAGTAATCTATCTCTTTATCTATCGCGTAACGATTCAACGTTTTTGTTAAGGTATCGACCATAGCCAGTTTTTTGAGCCTTCGTTTAGTCTTCACCTGATAGCTGACATCTTTAGCAGTAGAGACAAAGCTCTCAATCACACCACTTCTGTCAAAAACGGGAGTAATGGTCGTTTCAAGATAGACAAGTTTCCCCTTTTTCGTCTTGTTGATAAGTGTATTTTTATATATTTTTCCCGAAAGTAGTGTTTCCCACAGTCGCTTATAAAATCGTCTACTGTGCTTGCCGGATTTCAATATATTTGGCTGCTGACCGATGAGCTCCTGCTCTTCATAGCCAAACTTATCTAGAAATCTTTTATTTACGAAGTGAATGTACCCTTGTACATCAGTAATGAGCAATAAGTCGTCTGTCTGCTCCAAAGCCTGAGACAAGCGCTTTGTTCTCTGTTCTTGATCTACAATTTTTGTTATATCTATGACACTAGCTAATGCTGCATGTTCTCCTCTGTAGTCAATAGTCTGTACACAAAAACGCACACAAATTTCTCGGGAATCTTTTCTTTTTATTTTACTGTCTATGTATGCTGTTGTAAAACGATTTCCCTCTACTCTTTTGCTAAGATTACTTCTATACTCCTCTTCATTTTCTGTATCTAGGAGCTCTAGAGGGGTACTTTGCTTTAGCTCTTCAAAAGAGTAACCAAGCATATTTTGCAAAACTTTGTTTGCATAGAGAAAACGCTCTTCATTAAAAATACAAAGACCTACGTAAGGTGCTTCACTGATGAGTTCAAGCTGATACTGTAGCTCTTCAAATTCGAGTTCTTTTTCTCTCTCAATGTTCTTATAATAAAGTATCAAATCTCCATTAAAAAGCCGTTTCACACTTCCTTTATGCCATCGGCAGAGATTGTCATGAATAAAACAGGGAATATTAAAATCTATGCTGTGTGAGGAAGCATGCGCTTCATAAAGAATATCTCTAAAATTTGATTCTTTAATCTCTTCAATCAATTCAAGAATATCACTCCCCACTACTTCTTCTTTTAACCTTGCTATTGAGCGCAGTGCTGCTTCATTGCTGTCTATAATGATGAATGTATCATCCACCAATCTACAAATAAATACATCTGAGGGAATATCTTCTATAGAGATATCAGAGTTTTTCAAATTTTTCATCTGGAAATATTCTACTCCTTTTAAACTATAAATATTCTGAAATGTTATTTTTTACTGACTAAAATTCCTCCAAAAATAATTAATCCTATGCCTAAAAATGTAAATATATCTGGAAATTTATCCCCTAAAAGTGCTCCAAAACCAATGGCAAAGGGAATATTTGTGTAGCTGATGACACCCACTACACTTAAATTTTTAGCAGAGTATGCTTTTGTCAAAAGCCATTGTGAAAGAGTTGATATAAAGGCCATAAGTGCAATTAATGCCCAGGTATACACGCTCAAATGCAGTATAAATTTTGGAAACAAAAAGGCGAGAGCCTGAGGTACTGCAATGAAAGGCGCGAGTAAAAACAGCAGTGCCGGCATCAATGTTCCGATGCCTACAAAAGAGAGCACAATAACACGAGAATCATAAATGTCTTTTATCTTTTTTATCGTCGTGTAGGCCGCTGCTGCAAAAAAACCGCCAAGTATCCCTAAAAAGTGGGCATAAGAGAATGTAAGACCAAAAGGTTTGACAATAAAGACAACCCCCATAAAACCGATGAGTAAAGCCAAAAGAGTTTTCAGCGTCAGGTGCTCACGTAGAAGAAAAAAAGCAAGAATCGTCACAAAAAAAGGAGAGGTTTTGTTCAACGTTATCGCCTCACCTAAAGGAATGACTGTAATGGTATAAAAAAACAGAATCATCGCCATAAAACCAAAAAGTCCGCGTGTAAAAAGCAGATGAATTTTTCCACCGCTCAGCTTAGGAGGCGTATGTTTAAGTGCATACAAAATGATGAAAATACCTATGAGGTTTCTAAAAAAAACAATCTCAAGTGCGGAAATATCTTCAGAGAGTATTTTTGTAATCGCCCCGTTAAAAGCAGAGATAAGAGCAGAGCCGAGCATAAAGAGTATGCCGCTGTCAGTTTTTTTCAGCATCTTCCCTCTTTAACAAACTGCATCGCCTTTTCATTGACAAAGGCAAGCTTATACCACTGTTTTCTTGGAGCGATGAGTGTGAGTCGTTTTGGATTAGATGCCCGTGAGAGTGCCACATAAAACTGTGAAGGAGCAAAAATTTCGTTAGTGTCAATGATGAGATCTTCGATGCTCATGCCTTGTGACTTGTGGATGGTAATGGCAAACGCGAGTTTTATCGGGTACTGGTAGACACTAAAAAGATTCTCTTCCACCATCTCTTTCTTGCCTTTGAGTGTTTTTTCCTTCCAGAGACTTTTACTCTGTGCAACACTCTCTAGTTTAACGACTTTTCCATCACTTTTTTCTACATACACATAGCTCGCATCGACATTGACAACAACACCCCGCTCCCCGTTAAAATAGTTCCAGGCATTGCGTGAGAAGAGAACAGGCGCACCGATTTTAAGTTCCAGATTTTTATCTATTCTGGCATCATCCATAAATCGTTCTACCTCTTTGTCGCTTGTAGTTTTTTGATGCTTAATTATCTGTGCTTCTTTTGTAAAAAGTTCCCCTTCAATGTGTTCAAGCTCTTTTTTGTTATGACGCGAAGCAGAGAGATTTTTTCCAAACAAAAAGCTAAATTGGCTTAAATCATTTGGCAGCGGTTTTATAAATGCATTGAGCCGGTTGTGGACACTTTCATCAATCTGACCAAAACGAACGGCATGCAGAAGCTCTATAAAGGCGCTGTCATCGGTTCTGTAAACATGCGTGAGCTCCACAGTCTCAAAGTTAAAATTTTGCCATGAAGCGGACTCAAAAGCATATTTTACCTCACCATAACCGCGAACAACAGGCGGCAGCTGCAAAAAATCACCTACGAGCAGAAGGGAGCCGGAAAATCCACCCTGCGTGAGACGAAGCTCTATCATCTCAAAGAGTGCATCACTCACCATAGAAACCTCATCAATGACGATGAGATCCATCGCACCGATGAGTTTTTTAATCTTCTTTTTTATCTCAAATTTACCGTTTTGTTGCAACTCCTGCATGTCAGAAGCGATACCAAGATCTAAAAAACTGTGCAGTGTTTGCCCACCGATAAGTGTCGCAGCCATTCCAGTGGAGGCAAGTTTGGCAACTTTTTTCGCTTCTGCTTCATACTCTGCAATAATCTCTCGTGTAATTGTAGTCTTTCCAACCCCTGCTCCACCGGTTAAAAAAACATTTTGATGATTGTTTAATTTGTCTAAAGTAACATGCATATAATTCATAAAAAGATACTACCTACTCTTACTATAATTTTAGATTAATGAGGCTATACTCTTTGGATAGATTTCTAACATATTTTGGAGACAATAGATGAGTGAAAGAATTTTAATCGTTGAAGACAACAAAACGCTTGCAAAACTGATATCTAAAAAGATAGAGCATGCTCTGGAGATGGAAGTTGATGTTGCCTACACACTGGCCGAGGCCAAGCTCTTTTTGGCGCGATACAAATACTTCATCACACTCCTAGACATCAACCTGCCCGATGCACCTGATGGTGAGGTTGTCGATTATGCACTTTCGAAAAAAAATCATGTCATAGTACTCAGTGCCAATATTGACAAAGATTTCCGTAATAAAATGCTGAAAAAGGACATCATAGACTATATAAATAAAGGCGGAGTGGGTGATATCAATTACATCATCCAAAGCATCGAGCGTCTTAGAAAAAATCAGCAGCATAAAGTTTTGGTTGTAGATGACTCCATAGTTTTTCGAAAACAGATGCAAAATATGCTTGAAAATCTCTTTTTTCAGGTCATCACCGTGGCTCATGGAGAAGAAGCAATTGGCATGCTACAGGCAAAACCCGACATCTCTCTTGTTTTGACAGATTACAATATGCCCGTCATGAACGGACTTGAGCTTACCTATGAGATTCGTCAAACCTACTCAAAAGATGAGCTCTGCATTCTGGCACTCTCCGGCAGTGAAGATACAGAGGTAAGTGCGCTCTTTTTAAAGCACGGTGCAAATGACTACATCAAAAAACCTTTTTCAAAAGAGGAGTTCTCCTGCCGTGTCAACAACTCCATAGAAGCGTTAGAAAACATCCAGATGATTATGAACTATGCAAACCGTGACTACCTGACAGGTCTTTATAATCGCCGATACTTCTTTAAAGAGATAAACGAGTATGTAGAAGATATTAAAGAGAGTGGTGAAAAATTTGCTATTGCCATGATAGATATCGACCACTTTAAAAATGTCAATGACACCTATGGACATGATATTGGTGACAAAGTCATCGTAACACTTGCAGATATTTTACGTAGTTCTACAAGCCCAAAAGATGTCGTTGCCCGTTTTGGAGGCGAAGAGTTTTGTATCGTTTTAAAAAATATTAACCGCTACAGTGCGCAGGATATTTTAGCAAGAATTCATTCAGAAGTTGAAAATTACTCATTTCAAGTTGATAAAGAGCAATTCATTACCTTCACTATCTCTATCGGAGCAGTTTTGTTTAATGATGATGAAACACTTGAAGAGGCCATCAATGAAGCAGATATGATGCTCTATAAAGCGAAAAATGAAGGAAGAAACAGACTTATCTTCCATGGGAACTAATCCAATAAAATAATTTTCCCAAAAGGAATTTCTTCCTCTTTAGGCGTTACCCATTTTACCTCATAAGCAGGTGCTTCTCTTGGGAAAATCCCTTCCAGGTCTGTAAAATAGAGCAGTAGTTTCACATCATCCAACTCTTTTTCTATAAACTCAAAAACAGGACGAAAATCTGTTCCAGCACTGCCAATAATCTTTACATCCAAAGCTTCACCACTGTAAAAACTTGTGTGAGAGTGGATTCTATCATCACAAACAATCATATCGATGATATAGTTTTGCACCTGCTCCATCAAAAAAGTGACTTCAGATAAAAATTCATTTAATAGCGCTTCATCCACAGAATCCGAAGAGTCAATGGCAATAACCAAGCGAAAGGTTTGTGAACTGCTTGAAGGCAGGTATATTCCCTGATAAAGCAGTTTTTTTGAAGGCGGCATCATCACATAATCATCTCTGAAGTACTGTTCAAGTGCCTCACGCAGTTCACTTCGCCAGTCCACTTTACCAAAAACTTCAATGTCAAAAAAACGCTCCATCGACTCTGGAGCTTCACCCATTTTCATTTGGGATTCTAAAAGAGAGATGGCTTCTTCGGCTAAAAGCTGTTCTTGGAGCAGTTGCTCTTGTTCCTGCTTTTCATTCTCTTTTTGCTCTACATCATCCGCATTGTCCGCTTCATACTCAAGATCTTCATCTTCACGCAGGATGTCATCTTTAAGCTCGGCATATATCTCTTCAGCATACATTCCACTGAAACGTTTTCTATATTGCGCACCCTGTGGCATATTCATACCATTTTGTAAAAGCATATCATTAATGGCAATATCTGTTGCCATCTGCCAGAGCCAGCCGCTTCTGTTGTTCTTACGATTATCATGTGCTAGTACCTGATGCATCGCACCGTTTGCCAAGAGAAACTCTATTTCGCAAAGCTCCAGGTCAGCCAGATACTCCTCTCGATACTCCAACTTTTTGCCGTCACTCTTAAAACTCTCCAGATCATCATTGATCAAAAGTTCCAGTTTTGAGGCCAAAGTTCCAAAATAGGGGTAATCGACTAAAAGTTTCGCTTTTGCCTGAGAGATTTTTTCTTTTGCTTTCATGCTTTACGCCAAGAGATATGCGAACTTTTGCACCCACGCTTTAAAGTTCTCTGACTGCTCCATTGTCACACCATTTTTTTGCAGATCCTGCACTATCATCACAGCAAACTCCGGCTGCATCTCCAAGGTATAGTCAAGCAGGTTTTCCAAGGATTTCTCATTCGGATTTTGCAGATATTTGCTGACAAGTCCGCTCCCAAGCGCATAGAGTACATCCACTCCTTCACTCTGTTCATGCAGCTCTCCAAGAAGTATCCCATCAATATCCGGCAATCTGTCCGCAACACGTAAAAAACTTAAAAAACTTACAGCCACCTCACGCCCGACTGCGCCACTTATGACATCAAGCAGCAGATTTGCCTCGACCCCACTTTGTAAGATACTATGCACATACGCCCAGCTTCTCGGTGTTGCAAAACTCTTCTGCTGAGATTTGGCATCAAAAGTAAAAAGGTGCTCATTTTTGTAAGAGATGTATGCAATTATGTGGCTATCCAGTACATTTTTGTATGCCCACTCACGCCAGTCATCTACACTCACTTCCAGTTCAAAATGCACAAATCTGTTGGCTAAAGGTGCAGGCATTTTATAAGTCACTCCTCTGTCTCCTTCACGATTTCCTGCAGCAACTATTGCCCAACCCTCTGGAAGAACATACTCACCTACCCGTCTGTCCAAAATAAGCTGATAGGCAGAAGACTGCACCGCTGGAGCGGCAGAGTTCAGCTCATCTAAAAAGAGTATGCCCTCTCCCTCACGCGGCAAAAATGCAGGTGCTGCCCAGAGTGCCGTATGGCTCTCTTTATCGTAAAAAGGAATGCCTTTAAGGTCAGTTGGATCCATCAAAGCCAAACGCAGATCTATAAAACCAAGCTCTTTTTCCTCTGCTATCTGCTTGACTATCGAAGATTTTCCAATTCCCGGAGCACCCCAGAGAAAAGTCGGTACCTTTTGTGTGACCAAGGATTCAAGACTCTTTTTAAGATTTTTTGCCTGCATTATAACCATCCTATATTTTGACTTTGTATCGATTTACCAAAAGCTTCATTTGTTTTAACAGCTCGCTCAAAACGTCTGTCGAGTTGGAGCTGATAGAGAATATCTACAGGTGTATTTGTATTACAAGCAAGTGCACCCAATATCTCAGCATCACCACCTGCATAGAGTTTTTCTAAAATACTTTGCGGCGCAGCAGTATTTTGTGCCAAAGAGAGATGATTTTTCTCATCTTCATACGCCTCTTCTAAAAGCGCACTGCTCACGCTGGCATTTTTATAAAGTGCTTGCGTGTAAGAGTCGTTGTGGAGTGCAAAAAGTTTTTCTATTAGCTCTGAAGTCAACTGCACATTATGCGCTAAAGAGAAAAAAACTTCTTCACTGCCTAAATCAAAAAGTTTTATTTGCATCTCCTCACGCAGACTCTCATTGAGAGCAAGAGTCGCTGCGTGAGGCAGAAGTTTTTCAAAAAGCTCTGCATCCAAGTCAATATTTTCAGCGATATTTTTCGCCAAAACATCCTCTTTTTCTATCAGAACGAAAGCTGTCTCTTTGTCTAATTCAGAATTTTTGCTCATCGCTTCAAGCATTTCTTGTGCATTTGATTGTACTAACTTTTTGAGTACTTTTTGCGGTGTAAAGGGGTGCTGTGCCAAAAGAACTTTAATCTTTGGATGAAAATTCACTGCTTCGAGTTCACTGATGGCTTCAAGCAACTCGGGATTTTTTGTCTGCGAAATGAGATGGATGATGCCGGTTGTAGCATACTGCACATTATGATTGCGCTCAATATTTTCATAAAATCTTCCAATGAGTGCCGCACTTACATCACGGTTATCATCATTTTCAAAGAAATCCTCACCCTGCCATTTGTACATTTTTAGGAGTTTAAAAAAGAGCGTATCACTCACGCAGCTGTTGTGCAAAAAACTTTTCAGTCGTACTTTGTCATTTGAAAGCTTCAAACTCATCAGTAAAACAGCATCATCTATCTGCTCAGCCAATGCCTTTTCAAAATCATCTATCTTTAAGAACTGATACTTCTGCATAGCATAAAGCTCATCACTTAAGTTCTGCTCATAAGGTGTCAGCATACGTCCTTCTAAGACAAAGTGAACATCCTCACGCAGCTCTTTTGTCAAAGCAACAGTATGCACCTCAAGCTGCGAAAAGAACTCCGCTTCACTAAACGCACGCGACTTTCCAAGAAACAAAAGAGTCTGATTTTTTAAAGATTCTAAATTCATGAAATGATTATACTCAACTTTTTTACATCTTATCTATAAAAAATTCACTGCCTTACTTTTATTAAGTATTTATTTAAATCCATTTTATTTTAAATATCTCTTTTAAACCTGAAACTATCAAGGTCGGCAGAGCTGCAATTGCAATGACCATAATCATATGTTTGGCTGTTAAAGATTCTGTCCCCAAAGCTATATGCCCAATCGGAGTGTAGACCATTAGAAGCGATAAAACAGCTGCTATGAGAATCGCATAAAGCAGGTAGCTGTTTTCAAATGGATTTCGTCTATAGAGCGTTGAGAATGTACGCGCATCAAAGATGTGAAAAAGCTGTCCAAAGACAAGCGTCATAAAGGCTAAAGTCTGTGCATATTGCAGATCTGCTCCTTTACTGAGGGCAAAACTAAAGAGCCAGTAGGTCACACTCCCTAAAATCAATCCTCTTAAAATGATACGTGAGGAGAGATAATCAGAGAAAAAATCTTCAGAAGATGAGCGTGGTTTTTTACGCATAAGACCGGGTTCTCCTTTCTCAACACCTAGAGCCAGAGAGGGAATACCATCACTTACAAGGTTGACCCATAAAATCATCAGCGGTGCCAAGGTCATTAAAGGATGGTCTCCCATAAGTAAAAAGGCAAACAAAATAGCACTCACCTCACTCACATTGGCAGTCAAGTCCTGACGGATGAACTTTTTAATGTTGTCATAAATTCGGCGTCCCTCACGTACCGCTTTGACAATGCTAGTAAAATTGTCATCGAGTAAAATCAAATCTGCTGAATCTTTTGCCACATCTGTTCCGCTAATTCCCATCGCCACACCTATGTCGGCTGTTCTCAGTGCCGGTGCATCATTTACCCCGTCCCCTGTCATAGCAGTTACCTCTCCATTGGCTTTGAGAGCATTGACTATGCGTAGTTTATGTTCAGGAATCACTCTGGCAAAAACGGCACTCTCCTTCACGACTTCCTGCAGCACCTCATCACTCATAGTGTTAAGTTCACTCCCTACAACTACCCGCTCATATCCTTTTTGTATAAAACCAATCTCTCTTGCTATGGCCTCTGCAGTTTGTGCGTGGTCGCCTGTTATCATAATCGTTCGAATACCTGCACTATGGCACTCTTTCACCGCTGGTATCACTTCAGGACGCGGTGGATCTATGATGCCATGAACACCTAAAAAGGTAAAACCGTTTTCATACTCTTCTTGCGTCAGATCTAAATGTTGCGCTGTTATAGGTTTAAAAGCAATGGCAAGTATACGTAGCGCACGTGAAGCAAAACGTTCAATGGCTTCGTCGATGTGTTTGTTTGTTGTGGCATCTAGTGTTTTTGATTCACCCTGCAAATAGATAAACTTACTCCGTTTGGCAACAACATCAGGTGCGCCTTTTACTACGACAAAGTATTGCTCTTGCGGTGTTTTAATAACAACACTCATCATTTTTCTAGCAGAGTCAAAAGGAAAAGTATGAATCACTTCAAAACCTTCTTGAGACATTGCTTCTTTGTTGATGCCAGCTTTTGCCGCGACAACTGTTACTGCACCCTCTGTCGGTGTTCCTAAAATAGAGTGCGTATCCCCCTCTTTAATTATCTGCGCATCACTACATATGGCAGATATTTGTAAAAATTTCACTAACTCTTCATTATCAGATACTTCTATATTTTCACTATTCTCATCGTTAAAGAGACCCTCCGGCTCATAGCCTGAACCAGATATTTCATAATATTTTCCAGCAACAAAAGCGGAAAGTACCTGCATCTTGTTCTGCGTGAGCGTTCCTGTTTTATCAGAACATATGACTGTCGTCGAGCCCAAGGTCTCAACAGATGCCAACTTTCTGACAAGTGCTGAGTTCTTTGCCATCGCTTTTGCACCTAAAGTCAGTACAATCGTCACAACAGTAGGCAATCCCTCAGGAATAGCTGCAACAGTAAGTGATATACCAATGTTGACCATATCAGCAAAGCTCATCCCCTGCTCGATACCAAGCCCAATGACAATGGCAACGATGATAAATGCTGCACCGATGAGAACTTTTGAAAGCGAGTGAATACGCTGCTGCAGCGGTGTCGGTTCCTCTTTTGTAGCGTGCATCATTGTGGCAATCTTGCCAAGCTCTGTGGACATTCCTGTTTCGCAGACAACGCCCACACCATTACCGGCAAGAACCTGCGTTCCGGTAAATGCCATATTGTTCCAGTCGGCAATATCAAGATTATCCTCATGTATGGCATCAGTAATTTTTTCTATCGCCTCTGATTCACCCGTCAGTGCTGCCTCTTCTATAAGTAGTTGATTAGCTGAGATAACACGCATATCTGCCTGCACTTTACTACCTGTAAGAAGTTTTACAAGATCCCCTTTAACAAGTCTTTCTACAGGGACTTCACGCCACTCACCGTCTCGTTTAACCTGAGCTATGTGTGCAACCATATTTTTTAAGGCATCCATCGATTTACGCATATTTATCTCTTGGAGGAAACCAATCATGACATTGATTAAAATAATGACCGTAATGGCAATGGCATCAATCATATGAGCGCCGTATGCCGAAAGAAAAACACCAAAGAGAAGAATGATGATGAGAGGATTTTTAAACTGAATAAAAAAGATTTTAAAAGCGGAAACAGCCTCTTGTACCCGTAATACATTTGCTCCGTATTGTTCCACTCTTTTTTGCGCTTCACTGCTAGAGAGGCCCTCTTCAGCACTCTCTAAATTCTTAAAAATATCATCTGAAGACATTTGATACCATTTCATTTTAAAACCCTTTTAGTGCAAATTTTCATCCAATTATTATAACAATATTTAGTATCAATTCACTTTACTTATGCTAAGATTTCTTTATAAACAAACAGAAGGAAGAGCAATGAGAATGTATGCACCTTGGGAGAGAGCTTTTAAAAAAGTATACACTCCATTTGAACATTTTTTACATGCACAAACGACAACAGGTCTAATCCTAATGGGGACGACAATCATTGCCCTCATTATTGCAAATTCACCATTTTATGAAATTTATCAGCACATTATTCATACAAAAATAGAGTTTGACATCGGTTCTTTACAGATAAAAAACTCCCTGTCCCACTGGATAAATGACGGACTGATGGCAATTTTTTTCTTTATGATAGGACTTGAGATTAAACGTGAAATACTTGTCGGTGAGCTCTCTAACATCAAAGTGGCAATCCTGCCTATTTTAGCTGCTATTGGCGGAATGATAGTACCTGCACTTATTTTTATGGGTATAAACTCCGGAACTATCGGTGCAAGCGGCTGGGGAATTCCCATGGCGACAGATATTGCCTTTGCCATTTCAGCGCTTGTTTTACTTGGTCGTAGAGTCTCTCCTGCACTTGTAACCTTTCTTGTAGCCCTTGCCATTGTAGATGACCTGGGTGCCGTTGTAGTCATCGCTCTTTTTTATACTTCACAGATTCATTTTGATTTTTTACTTTTGGCAGGCGGTATGTTTTTGATTATGGTCAGCTTTAATCGTTTTGGGATTCATGCTATACTCCCCTACTTTATTGTCGGTATCTTTATGTGGTTTTTTATGCTTGAATCAGGTATTCATGCGACAATAGCTGGTGTTATCGCGGCCTTTGCCATTCCATCAAAACCAAAAATTCCGCCTATCGATTTAACACAGCAGACAAAAAATCTGCTTGAAGAGTATGACAGCTACCCCGTAGCAACAGACCATACCATGCATGAGCAGCAAAAAGCCATCCTTCAAAATATTAAAGACCGTATTGATGCTGTCAGTTCCCCTGCAACACGCTTGGAACAGGAGTTACATCTGCCTGTGAGTTTAATTGTCATTCCACTCTTTGCCCTTGCCAATGCAGGTATTCACATCAACTTTGCATCTATTGCCCATGTGATTCTTGAGCCGGTCTCTCTTGGAATCATTGTTGGCCTCATTGGAGGAAAGATTTTAGGTATAGCTGGAGTTTCCTTCGTCGCGATTAAAACAGGGCTTGCAAAGCTTCCTCAAGGCAGTTCTATGAGTCAAATTTTTGGAGTTGCCGCTCTTGGCGGTATTGGATTTACGATGAGTATTTTTGTTGCAGATTTGGCATTTGTCGGCAATAGTGAACTTATTTTTCAAGCAAAAATAGGCATCCTTTCCGCCTCACTGCTAGCCGGTGCCCTCGGCTTTATCTGGCTGCGCTTTATCGCAAAACCTGCTTAATAAATACAAAATGAAAGCTTTCTGAAAGTGCTTTAATACAAAAATCCAAACAACCAAAGAGGCACTTTCTTGCCAAAGCCCACTTCTATATTATCAGCCGCTACAAAAGAATCACACATATCTTTTATCTGTTTAAAACTTTTATCTTTTCCACCTATCTCAAATGTATATTTTTCATCTACTAAAAAATCACCTTGTTTGGGATAGAGAAGTTTATGCTTAAGGCTTAGCATATTGAGAAAAAATTCCTCTCGTATAGTACCGACCTCTTTTTTTTGGCAATAACAGTTGTTAAGATTTGGATTATTCAGATAAAGCTTGGCAGGTTTGGAAAAAACACTATCACCTTTTCCTTTTGCTTCAAGACGACTAAAAATATTGCCTAAATTAAGATAGTAAATATATTGATAAAGTGTTTTTCTATTAATTCCTATCTTTTGAGCTAACGATGTCAGGTTCAACTCATAAGGCTTTGAAGTACAAATGTAAGCTGTTAGTTGTTTGAGTTTATGTATATTTGATGGCTCTATATTAAAGATAATAGGCAAATCACTCTCTATAACTGTATTGATAGTCTCTTCAAGTTTTATACAGTAACTCTCTTTTGTTTCAAAATAAAATGGGTAATATCCACACTTTAGATACTCTTTAAAATGTTCAAGCGGTTTTATCTTTTTGGCTATGTCTCTGGCTATTGTTATGTGGTCTTGCAAGATTTCATCCAAACTAAAAGATGCAAAATTACTGCCAAGTTTCAACTCTAAGAACTCCCTAAAACTCAATCCTTTAAGTCTATATATCATAGCTCTGCGACTCAGGTCAGCTTTTTTATGCTCTAATACAACAGCACTGCTACCACTGAAAATAACTTTGAGGTCCAAAAAATCATAAATCTCTTTTAGCTCTATCTCAAAATCTTTATATTTATGTATCTCATCTATTACCAAGACTTCCCCGCCAAGGTTATAAAAATCTTCAGCTATCTCAAAAAGTTTCATATTGCTTGTAACAATACTGTCTACACTAAAGTAGAGTTTTTTACTCTCTTGGATTTCGAGAGATTGCAAATACTGCAGTAAAAAAGTGGTCTTTCCAATCCCTCTAGCACCGATAAGCCCAATAAGCTTCTCTTCAAAATCAACTTCATTAAAAAAATATCGTTTATACTCTATTTTTTCGATTTTTCTATAGATATATTCCTGTTTTCTAAAGAGGACTTCTAACATATACAATCCTTTTGTTCATTCTAAACAACAAAATTATATCTTTTTGTTTCTTAAAGTGGGATATTTTTAAAAATGATTTCATTCGCCTCATAAACAAAATCAAGTTCGTGAGGCATCTCTTTATAAAGCAGAGGCGAGTCCAAATCCACAAATTGCACCACATCTCTGTAAGCAAAAGCAAGATATATCGCTGCATTGATGGAGTATGGCCCTTCTAACATCGACCCAAGCATACATGTAATCTTCTCTTTACGTGCATATTCTAAAATCTCTACAGCTTTTGAAAGACCGCCACACTTCATGAGTTTAATATTTATCATATCTGCACAGCTGTTTTGCACAACATCTTTCACATCTTGCAGCGTAAAGACTGCTTCATCTGCCAAAATTGGCACTTTACTTGCCTGACTTATCTTTTTCAAACTCTCTAAATCTGCAGCAGCCACCGGCTGTTCTATAAGCTCCATCGCACAGTTTTGCGTCTCACGCAGATAATACAGACTCTCTTCTAAATTCCAAGCCTGATTTGCATCAATGAGCAGCGTTGCGTGAGGCAGTTTGCGTGAGAGAAGTTGCGATACTTCAACTGCGTGAGCGATATCACTGCCAAGCTTTACTTTTAAAATGTTCTTCTGCTCACGCAGAGCACGCTTTGCATCTTCAAACATCACCTCAGCACTGCCTAAACTAATGGTGATATCTGTCTTTATTGGTGTTGTATCTTTAATATGAAAGAATTCTTGCAAAGGCTTTTTTTTCTGCTTAGCAAGTAAAAAGAGCAGTGCCATATCCAAGGCCGCCTTTGCGCTTGAGCCTATAGTTGTCTGGTGTAATGCCTCTAGAGAGACTGCTATCTCTTTGCCTATCAACAGCTCTTTAACGGCCAAAATATTTTCTCTGATACTCTCTAATGTCTCTCCCGTAACAGCTTTGGTCGCCGGTGCTTCTCCGTAAGTAAAACTCCCATCATCACAGAGGATTTTTACGCGAATGAACTCCACATCCCGTACCTCACGCAAGGCAGTGATAAAAGGCGTTTTAAGTGCAATTTTTTCTTGCGTGAGTGTAATTACAGCAATTTTCATGAAAGTGCCATATAGATAAAAAATGGGTACAGAAGTATACCAACATAGGGCATATAGGGACCAATAGGCGTAAAAAGTGAGACACTAAACTCCTCACTTAACTCTTTGTCAATGAAAACTTTTTTAATGAGCAGAATCTTGGTAATAATATCAGCTGATTTAAAAAGTAAAAGTGTCACAGCATAAGGATTATAATTAGTTTCAAACACAAACCAGACAGCAAAATAAAAGGTCGGATGCATAATCAAAAACAAAAAGATACTTTTATGATACTGCTGATACATACGCGCAAGCATTCCTATAATCGTCTCGGCTTTCTGCCACTGTACTTCATACAATTCAAGCAGTATATAAAGGAATATATAGCTATATACAATCAAAAAATCATCCTCTGGATAAAAATCATAAGCTTTATTATATGTAAATTATTCTATGATATTAATAAGTGGGAGGTGTTTTATGCTGACGTCAATTGATTATAACACGCTCTTTTCTAATATAAATATAGGGATTGCTGCCATAGAGCGTGATGGAACGCTTTGTATGGCAAACAAAAAATTACTGCAACTTTTAGAGCTAAAAGAGAATGAGTTTGTTGGCACACCCTTTTTAGAGTGGATTTATGATGCAGATGACTGCAATATACTGCAAGAAAACCATCTCAGACGCATACAAGGTGCAAAAGACCTCCCTCAAAATTACGATATCAGGCTCAAAACAAAAAATGGATATCTTCATGTACTTGCAAGTGTTACATACTTTAAAGAGTCGGGAAAAAGTTTTGTTTCTGTATTAGATACGACACAACTCAAAGAGACACGTCAACAACTTGAAGAGACCATTCATGCACAAGATGCCATACTTACAGCCATACCTGATTTAATGTTTGAACTTAGCCGAGATGGAATCTATATCAATGTGTGGGCACACAATCCTCAAGAACTCGCTGCAAATAAAGAACAGCTTTTAGGCAACAGTGTGACAGAAATACTTCCTTTGGCTGCTGCACAAACAGTAATGGATACCATCAATCACACACTCCAAGAAGGTAGTTCTTCAGGAGAGCAGATAGAGATACAGACACCCCAAGACAAGCTCTGGTTTGAGCTCTCTGCAAGTTTAAAACACAACAACGAAGCAGAACCGACGGTGATGATACTCTCACGCAACATCACAGACAGAAAAGAACTGGAGTTCAAGCTCCGATATCTTTCCCGCCATGATTCTCTAACCACTCTCTACAACAGACGGATACTCGATGAGTTGCTCAAGCGCGATATCCATAGAGCGCAGAGATATCATACACCCTTATCTGTTTGCATGCTTGACATTGATTACTTTAAGCAAATCAACGATACCTATGGACATCAGATGGGAGACAGAGTCATCAAAGAACTTGCCGCTCTTTTAAAAAATAGTCTGCGTGAGATCGACTACTCAGGCAGATATGGAGGCGAAGAGTTTGTTATTGTCTTACCTGAAACGTCCCTTTCGCATGCGCATGATTTTGCCGTACGGCTAATCAAAACAATCGCAGCTTTGAAATTTCAGAGTGATACGCAGGCTCTCTTTAGTATAACAGTAAGCATCGGTGTCGCCGAACTCAATGAAAAGCACAACTCCTATGAAGCGTTAATAAAAGCTGCAGACATTGCTATGTATCGGGCCAAAGATTCCGGACGCAACTGCGTACAAGAGAATTTAAGAGAGGCGTAGTAAGAGCGTTCCGACAAAAAGTCCACCGAACGTACCAATCAAATAGCCCATAATGGCCATAAGTACACCGACACTTACAAGATTTTTGTTGTAGGTTGCCGCTAAAATTGGCGCGGATGCCACACCGCCGATGTTTGCCAATGATGCAACAGCAATGCTAAAAAGGTCAAGCTTAAAAAGTTTGGCGCCAAGCACCATCAACAGTGCGTGAATAAGTAAAATAACAAAACCTGCTACAACATAAACACCAAGACCACTAAAGTTTGCAATCACCGCTTTTGAACCAATGAGTGCAATGAGGATGTAGAGCATTGTCGTTGCCACTTCACTGGAGCCGTTGAGCTCACGCAGCCGTGTAAACGAGCCAAGTACGCCTAAAAGCGTGGCGATGATGACAATGCTTGTCGTTTTGTTGAGGATGACAAAATGGTTTGCCAGCATTTGTGCAGCCAAAGAGGCAAAAAGTGCTAAAACGATGAGCAGCCAGTATCTTTTTGCACCCATTGCACAGGCGCATCCTATTTCACTCAGATAGGCAAGATTGGCTTCACTTTTTGTAAAACGATTGAAAAATTTTGCAAATGGAACGAGAAAAAGAAGCAGCATCACCCAGAGTGTATAGTTCACACTGTCTACGACAAGTGCATAGGCAAAGGCATCTTCATTCACACCAAGAGCAGAGCCCACTGCCACCATATTTGCCGTTCCGCCCATCCAACTGCCTGCCAATGCACCAAAAGCAGCTGCCATTTCATGAGGGAAATGAAACAGTGCAGCGACAGCTATAAATGCAAAAGCGATGGAACTCACTGCCAAGATGTACGCAACAAGAAGTTTTTTACCGAGTTTAAGAAAGTGCCTGAAATCAATCTGCAGAAGCATTAAAAAGAGCATTGCAGGCAGAAGGTTTGTCTTTGTCAGTGTGTAGACATTATTGATAGCTGCATTGTAACTGAACGTACCTAAAGAGGCAAGCAGCATCATAAAAGCATAAATCATAACCACAGCAGGCAGAAATTCAAAGATGCGTATCTTTGTTCGTGTGACAAGAAGATGAAAAAAGGTAACACTAAGCGCGATGATGAATAGATAAGCAAAAGGAGTCGTAATCAAAACTTGTTGCCTTTTATTTTTTTTACAAGTGTATCATACTTTATATCAAAAAGGAACTTTATGAAAAGAATCATTTTACTTTCAAGCTTTGTTCTCACGCAGACAATTTTCGCAACAACACTTACAATTTATAATTCAGATATTGCCCTCGTTCAAGAGTCTCAAGAATTTGAAATCAAAAAAACAGACAGAGAATTAGAATATGATGATATACCAAACACACTCATCAACAACTCCGTAGATATTGAATTACCGGAAGCTGTTACGCTCTATTCACAGGTTTACAGACGTAAAAACCTTACCCAGCATGATTTGGCAAAAAAATTCATAGGCAAAAAAGTTGCGATTTCTCATGGTTCCAAAGTCACACTTTTAGCACTGAGTGGTCACCATGCCATTGTCAAAAACAGTGCCGGTACAATAGAGACTGTGCAGACAGCGGAGATGATTTTCCCTTATCTTCCAAAAAATTTGCAAGCAGATAACACTCTTGCATTTGAGATAAAAAGTGCAAAAACACTTAAGACAAATGTCGATATCAGCTATCTTGCCCGCAATATCACTTTTTCAAGTGACTATGTTCTCAATTTGCACAAAGATAAAGCAGATATTACCGCATGGGTAGACATTGTCAACAACTCAGGAAAAGATTTTAAAAATGCCACTGTCAATCTCATTGCTGGAGATATAAACAGAGCCTACAATCACGTACAAGCTGTTGCCTACAGAAGTCGCATGCTCGCTTCTGATAAAGAGAACATTGCACACAAATCTATAGCCGGATACCATCACTACGCCCTGCCACGTAGAATGGATCTCAATGCCTTTGAAAAAACAAGAGTAAAACTTTTCAAACAAAGTGATGTGGCAATTCAAAACAGTTACATCGCGACCATGAACAATCCTCTTTATCTTATGGGTGAGCGTTCAAGCGGTGTTACACGCGAAGTACAGTTAAAAGATCTGCAAAGAGAACTCCCAACAGGTCTTGTTCGTATCTACGCAAAAGATGCAGAGGAAAAACTGCTTTTAGGCGAAGACAACATCGCAAATACGCCAAAAAACACTCCGGTAACACTCAGAGTCGGCAAAGACTTTGACACCAAAGTAACACAAAAAATGCTCTCACGCAAGGACACTAACACACAGTTTGATGTACGCATAGAGTACAAAATTTCTAATAACTCTAATGAAGACAAAACCATTACACTGAAGATTCCATTTAACAAAAAAAGTGGCTCTTACATAGATTCAAAACTCAAATATGTTTATACTAAGGGAAATTTAGTTACATTTACGCTCAAAGTCAAGGCAAACTCTCAGCGTAGTTTTGATGTCAATTTTAAAAGCAAAAGAAGGTAAACAGCAGAGATGGCTAAATATATAATTTTAGATACAGAGACAACAGGAACAGATGAGACAGACAGAATCATTCAGCTCGGCTATGTGGTTTTAGGGGGCAAAGAGATAGAAGTATATAATGAGTTTTGTTCTACTGATGTACCCATTCACTTCGCAGCGATGGAGGTGCATGGCATCACACCTGAGATGATAGAAGGCAAAGAAAAATGTACTGATTTACCGGCATACAAACGTCTGCTTGAGCTCAATACTCCCCAGAACTATATGATAATCCACAATGCCCCTTTTGATCTGAAAATGCTTGAAAAAGAGGGTTTTAATGTACAAATGAAAGTCATTGACACGCTCAGAGTCGCCAAACACATCATGCCTGATGAAGATGCACATCGCTTGCAGTATTTTCGCTATAAAATGGATCTCTACAAAGAGGAGCAAAAAGAGGCAGATGCCCTTGGCATAGAGGTCAAAGCCCATGATGCCATCGGTGATGTTTTGGTTCTCAAACTCTTTTTATCAAAACTTCGAAAAGCAGTCCAAGAACAATTTCCAGAAGAAAATCCGGTTGAAAAAATGGTAGATCTGACAAATACACCAATTTTGGTCAAAACATTTCGTTTTGGAAAACACAAGGGGAAAACTTTAGAAGAGGTAGCGCGTGAAGATGCCGGCTATCTGCGATGGATGCTTAAAAATATGGAAAACCTCGATGATGATATGCGTTACTCTATCAACTACTACCTAGGAAACTGAAAACTACAAATAAGGTCAGAGCAACAGCTCCACTGATAAGTGCATAAGGAAGCTGTGTTTTGACATGCTCTATGACCTCACAATCAGATGCCAGCGAAGAGATGATGGTGGTATCTGAAATCGGTGAGCAGTGGTCTCCAAATACGCCTCCGCTTATAACAGCACCCATTGCCAAGGCTACATCGGCATCAAGTCCAACAGCCATAGGTACCGCAACAGGTAGCATAATAGAAAAAGTCCCCCAGCTTGTCCCTGTAGAGAATGAAATAACAGAACTCAGCAAAAATATCACTCCCGCCAAAAGATAGGGGCTGAGACTCTCATTTGCAAGAGAAGCGAGATAGAGCCCCGTTTTTAAATCACTCGTCACCTTGCCAATCGCAAAAGCAAAAAGCAAAATCATTGCAATGCCGAAGAGCTTTTTTGCTCCTCTTAATGCTGATAGCATATAGCTTTTACTGCTCATCTTGCCTCTCATGACATAGAGCAGATACATAAAGCCAAGGGTTGTCAGCATCGTGTAAAAGATGGAACTTGAGCCGCTTCCTTTGAGCATATTTCCGGCACCTGTAATGGTCAAAAAAATAAAAACAGAACTTATCATAACAACAATGGGTGCTATCATATAACTCATAGGAGCTTTATGTGCGAAATGCAGCTGTGCATGTACTTTTGGAAGTGTTGCTCTTTTCATAGGGCCTATCTCTATGTTAAACCAAACAGCCAAAAAAGTTACAATTAAGGCACTCATAGAGTAGAAATTAAAAACAACACTCTCAAGAAGCCAACTGACACTGTCTCCACTGATGATGCCGCTGTCAATCTGTGTCGCGATTAATCCGAGCAACAATGCTCCCCAGCCGTTAAGAACAAGCAGAGAACTAATAGGTGCAGAGGTAGAGTCACAGACAAAAGCAAGCTTTGCATGCGCCACCCCTTCTCTGTCACAAAGTGGACGTCCGACCGCACCGGCGATGAGAGAGGTAATGGAAGACTCTATGAAAATGATGATACCGATAATATAACTGACCATAAGTGCCGAACGCTGTGATTTTACAAGTTTTGATTTTTCTGTCATAAAAGCAACAAATCCGTTAATGCCGCCGCTTTTTTCTAAGAGCTCCATCACACTGCCGACTAAAATAGCAAACGCCAAGGTTTTGAGTATCCAGCCTTCACTCAAAAGAGAGAGAAAGAGTGCAAATGTCTCATCTACACTCTGGAAAAAAGAAAAATCATGGAGGATAAAAACACCCAGAACGATACCACCAAACAAAGAAAGCAGTACATTACGTGAGTATAGCGCAAGGGCAATTGCCATAAGTGATGGAAGAAGAGAAAGTGCAGAGAGTTCTATACTGCCATCCTAAAATGTAATAGAGAGGAGTTTGAGTCCATTTCTTCCAAAGGTCTCTTTATACGATTCACACTCTGTTTCATCAATAACTGAAAATCCAAGTTTTTTATAGAGAAGTTCTGATTCAAGTGAGCCTATTTCGATGATTGTCTGTGCAATACTGTAACCTCTAAGGCGTGCTGTTAAAAGTGACTTCTGCATCAAAGCTTTTAAAATACCTACATCAATGAAGCCATCAAGCTCTTCCATAAAGTCAAACATAAGTGCCGTTCTGCTTACATCTAATTTGCAAGAGTAGAGTACTTCAAGCGTATTTGCAATATCGTTGGAACAGCCTACCTCTTCTAATGCTTTGACAAAAACCTCTTTAGTAGCTTTACGCGGTTCATAAGAACAGAGTGTTCCTACGCTTTGATTATCAATCTCAGCAATTAAAAAATTTCTATAGTTACAGTGACTTTTTGCTTCTGTTTGTGCAAGCTTTTCAAGTTTTTCTAAAAGTTCTTTGTCATCATTCGTTTCAAAAATCAGATCAAAAAGTCCACCCTTTTTGTCAGCTCGAGAACTCTGCAGCATCATTTGTGCTAAAAAAGGCGCATCTTCAACCTTTGCCTGTCTTATTTTAATACTCATAATATTTTGCCTTTTTGCCCAATTATCTAAGGTCAGTCATATAATAGTAATAGTACCATACTTTATGATAAAAAGTTTCTTAATTACAGTAAGTTTTTCCACATTGTTGTTTGCATCCCAGCAAATCGTTTTAGTTGTCGCAGATGATTTTAACAGTTCTCACGCAAAATTGGAGTGTTATGAGGGGTCAAAAGTGCTCTGTAAAGATATTGACGTGAATCTTGGGAAAAATGGATTGGGCTGGGGAATCGGCATAAAAAAGATTCCTCACGCAGCTGATGAGCCACTAAAAGAAGAAGGCGACAAAAAAGCACCCGCAGGAATTTTCAAACTCACAGATGCTTTTGGTTATGCGCACAAAACAAACACAAAACTTCCCTATCTCTATGCTGCAAAAGAGACAATCTGCGTCGATGAGAGCAGTTCCCCTTTTTACAACCAAATCATTCAGGCACACGGTGATGAAAAGAGTTTTGAGCATATGCGCCGTAAAGACGATCAATACAAAATTGGCATCGTCGTCGCACACAATCCTCACGCAAAGCCGCAGAGCGGCTCTTGCATCTTTATGCACATTCAAAAGGCACCCAACAGCCCAACAGTCGGATGTACCTCTATGAAAGAGAGTGATTTACGAAAAATTGTAACGTGGTTAGATAAAAAGAAAAATCCGATTTTGATTCAAATTCCTAAGAAGTATGCGGGGGAGATAAAAAAAGAGTATCCGGTTTTAAAAGATTCAAAACTTTTGAAATAGAAAGAAGAGAGTTTTACTCCTCTTCTTTTACCATTTTATCTTTTGCTTCGATACCCATTAATGAAAATCCGGTTTTGATGCTGAGTGCTACAACGAGCATCAGTTTTAGTAGTTTTGCTTCATCTTCTGTGCCAATCATACGCACATCATAATAGAACTTATGCAGAGATGCTGCAAGAGATTTGAGATAATCTGTCAGTTTTTGCACCTGACGCGTATTAAAAGCATCTTCAACCACTTCAGGGAGTAAAAGCGTATCAAAAAGGAGTGAGTCAGCTTGTTTGTCTAAACCTGTAAGCTCTGCAGCTAAAATCTCTGCTTCACTTAGCTCACTTTTACCAAGCAGTGTTTTAATTCTCGCATGAGCGTATTGAATATAAAAAATCGGGTTGGAACTGTCTTGCTTTTTAAACTCTGCAAGATCAAATTCAAGTGCAGTATCGCTCTTTTTACTTGCAAAAATAAAACGCAATGCATCAGCGCCAATCTCTTCAACTATATCACTCATAAGTATTACATTACCTGCGCGTTTACTCATTTTATATGGTTCACCGTCTTTTAAAAGACTTACCATTTGAGAAAGTAATACTTCAAGTTTGTCTGAATCATATCCAAGATATTCAACAGCTGCTTTTACACGAGGAATATAACCATGATGGTCAGCTCCCCAAATGTTAATGTAGTGGTCATATCCACGTTCAAATTTTTGATTATGGTAGACGATATCACCGGCAAGATAAGTAGGACGACCATCTTCACGCACGACGACTCTGTCTTTCTCATCGTCTTTTGCTTCGGAAGCTATCCAGACTTTGCCGTCATCTTCATAAATGCCCTCACCCATCTTCTTCATGACTCTGTCCCAATCATCATAAAGCGTTGATTCATAAACAAAAGTATCAAAATGGATGTTCGTATCTGCCAAATCTTTGGCAATGATTTGCATCACTTCATCTTTTGCCCACATTGCAAGCTCACGCTGACGTGATTCATCATGAAATATCTCTGCACCAAATTTCTCCATCGCATCTCGTGAAAGCGCATCAAGATACTCCCCACGGTAATACGACTCAGGATACTCAACTGTCTCATCCAAAAGATTTTCACGTCCATGGAGTTGAATAGAAAGTCCAAGCAGATCAATCTGATTTCCGGCATCATTAATATAATATTCCGCAGTAATGTCATAACCGAGATGCTTTGCTAAACGGTAGAGGGTATCGCCATAAACAGCACCTCTTGCATGACCAATATGCAGTGGACCTGTAGGGTTTGCACTGACAAATTCTAAAAGTATCTTTTGATTTTTTTCTTGCTTTGCAAATTGTGACGGATTTTCAAGCGCCCATGAAGCATACTCTGTTAAAAATACTTCACTGAGACGGAAATTAAGGTAGCCCTTAACAGCCTCAACGCTTGAAAATTCATCTGAATCGCTAAAAGATGAAGCAAGTTCATCTGCTATAATCATAGGAGATTTCTTCAGCTCTTTTGCCAAAGAAAAAGCAATCGGAGTAGCAAAATGCCCAAAAGAGCGGTCTCGAGGTTTTTCTAATACAACTTCACGACCAAGTTTTTCACGCAAAAGCGCTGATACTCTTTGTTTCAAGGCTTACGCTTGTGTAGTAGTTTTTGGAGTCTCTTCGCTTGAAGTTACCTCTTCACTTTTTTCAACTTTTTTAGGAGCTTCTACTTCTACCTCATCAATTTCTTTCATCTCTTGCTTGAAGTTTTTGATCCCTTTTCCAAGACCTTTTGCTAAGTCAGGTATCTTTTTTGCACCAAAAAGCAGTACGATGATTCCAAAAATGAGTAGTAACTCTGTTCCACTAGGCATTCCCATAGTTATTCCTTTTATAATTTAAGTGCGATATTATAGCAAACTTTTTTGTTTTTTTTATAAATCTTCCCACTGATTGACAAATGCATTTATTTCATCATTCGATTTTTTAAAGCGTGCCGTTGTTGCGATGATACGAAGCTTATCGGCTGCGACATCTAAATCATCATTAATAAGCAGGTATTCATACTCAGAGACACGCTGAATCTCTTTTCTTGCCATTTTAATGCGTCTGTCAATCACAGACTGCTCATCAGTTGAGCGATTCTCTAACCTTGTGCGCAGTTCTGAAAGTGTCGGCGGCGTAATAAATACAGAAGTAGTTATGTCTCCCAAGCGGCTGTTGACCGCACTGTTACCCTGTACATCTATATCAAAAATAACAAGTTTTCCACGTGAAAGTGCCTCTTTGACCGGTCTGAGTGATGTTCCATAGTAGTTTCCATGTACAACAGCATACTCTAAGAACTGGTCCTCTTCTATCTCACGTTCAAACTCTTTTTTGTCTACAAAATAGTAATCAACACCTTCAACTTCCCCTTTTCGTATCGGTCTTGTTGTTGTTGAAATAGAAAAATAACACTTTCCAATATCATCAATAATTTTATGAATCAAAGAACTTTTTCCCGCACCACTGGGACCGGAAAGTACTAATACTGCACCATCTATTTTACTCATTATTTTTCACCCAACTCTATGTTAATAGTAATTTTCATTCCCTTCATTGATGCTGCCACATCTTTGTCATCCAAGGCTTTTAAAAGTTTTTTGAGTGCTTCTACACCCTCTATTTTCTCCTCTTCTTCCAACTCTTCTTCAGCAACTTCTAACAAATCTTCTACATCTTCTGTTGAAATTTCTTCTTCATCTTCAATCTCATCTATCTCTTCACCGAGTGCAAGCTTCAACTCTTTTGAACTTAACTTATCTATAGAATCTATCTCAGAAGCGGCTATCTCTAGAAGTGTCTCATCATCAAGTTCGCTCTCCAAATCTTCTTCACTTAAATCTTCCACAGCCTCTTGTATCTGCTGTTCAATATTTTCCGGTTCAGACACCTCTTCTTCAATCTCTTCAACTTCTTCAGGCTCTTCTTCCTCAACTTCTTCTTCTGGCTCTGCTGCAAGCTCTTCTGTCGCTGCTTCATCTACTTTATCTTCTAGGGCCTCTTCATCGTCACTCTCTAGTTCCTCAAGTTCCAACTCTTCTTCAGGCTCTTCTTCACCCTCGACTTCTGCCTCTTCAGAAATTTCAGCTTCCTCTATCTCAGGCGACACTTCAGCAGAAAGTTCTTCAAGTTCTGGCAACGTAATATCTTCTTCAAGAGACGCTTCCTCTTCACTCTCTTCAAGTTCATCATCCAAAGTCAGCATTTCATCCTCTTCTGTCAAGTCAATATCTGCTTCATCTTCCAAATCCAATGCTAAGTCGAAATCCAGTGGCTCATCTTCGAGTTCATCAAGTGTATCTTCATCTCCAATATCTGCATCCGCCTCATCTTCCAAGTCTAAAGCTAAGTCAAAATTAAGTTCATCCTCTTGCGTGGCTTCTGTAGTAGCAGTTTTCAATTTTTCAATAATGGCATAGAATGCATCAAGCTGTTCCGCAATCTCTGCTTTATCTGATGAGTTATTAATAGTCACTAATTTTTCAAATGCATTTTCTATGCGTAGATTTGTTGCAACACCTTTGAGCTTATGCGCAATCTCATGCGCTGTTGTAAAATCTTCTGCAACAGCGGATGCATATAATTCCTCTTTATATTCAAATGCCTGTGCTATGAAATCACTCACAAACTCTTCTATCACATCCAAAGGAAGTCCCAACTCTTTAGAAGCGATATGCGGATCAAAATGATAGCTATCGCTTGCATCTTCATCTGCTTCATCAAGCAGCTCTTTTACTTTTTGCGCCTCTTCATCATCTAAGACGCTCTCACCTAACTCCTCACTCTCCAAAGAGTCTTCATCTATCAATGTTTCATCTAAATCATCAAGCGTAAGTTCTTCACCCTCTTCTGTGAACGCTTCATCAAGATCAAATGCTTCCATATCAAGTTCCACCTGTTCATCAAGGGCAATATCTTCCAACTCGTCCAAATCTTCCAGCTCTTCTATCTCTTGTTCTTGCGGTTCAGTTTCACTCTCTAAACTTTGAACAAGCTCATCTTTTTCTATATCTTTGTCAAACATCGCAAAAAGCTCTACAAGGTCAGTCGGTAAAAATGGTTTTTTAAGTCTTGTATCAAAGCCTGGAACCTCTGCAGCATCACGTGTACAGATGTACAAACTTTTTGAAAACGCGAGTTTCTCTTTTAAGGCGCCAAGTATTTCCTCACTGCCTATGCCATCATCGACTACTACCAAATCATATGAAGCACCTGCAACATCATCAACATTTGTAACTATATCCAATTCGTCAGAAGTTTTCTGAGCACTTAATGTAACTAATTTATTTACAACCGGATTATCATTTAACAGTAGTATCTTCACGCATATTCCTTATGAGAGCTTGTTTGATTCTATTAAAATCATATTATTGTACCCTAAAAAAACTAAAATAACATCTCCAAAGCGTTAAAAGCTTCTTGCATTTGTCCTTTAAAGACAAGCATCACAGCTGTGAGTGTTGCAATGAGAACAGCAAAGGCAACCATAATTTTTATAGGAAAACCGATAACTAAAAGGTTAAACTGCGGCATTGTTTTCATCAACATTCCAAAAATGACATCAGCAAGCCAGGAGAGCGCTATAATAGGAAAAGCAATGATAAAGCCAATCAAAAACATATTAGAGGCGGCATGCATAACATAATGAAAGACATCCTTACTCATTAAAAAACCACCGAGAGGAACCGTTTTAAGACTATGGTCGATAAAGAGCAACATCCAGTGGTCTAAATGCAAAGCGATAAGCACCATCAAAGCGAGCAGTGATAAAAACTGTGAAATAATCGGCATAGAGATACCCGATTGGGGATCGATAGCACTGGCCATAGAAAAACCCATCATAAAAGATATCTGTCCGCCCGCGAAAGTGATAACATTGTATGCAAGCTGCAGAGCGACACCAACAACTAAGCCCAGCATAAACTCACTGAGTATTGCTATAATTATTGTCGGAATAGTCAGTGCAATATGCACAGGTGGCATAGAAGCATAAAAGACAACCGTAAAGAAAAAAGCCATCGTAGCTTTTACATTCATAGGAATATTGTTATGTGAAAAGATGGGCACTGCAATAAAAAGTGCAGCAAAACGGAAAAAAAGCAACAGAAATCCAACAACATTTGTTTCGTTAAAGATCTGTGTAAGTTCCACTATTTGACCCTTATCAGCTCTCTGTTTTGTAGCTTATAGACTTTATCGCACATGTACGCCAGAGTATCATCATGTGTTACTAAAATCATTCCGGCTTCATGCTTTTGTACATACTCAAAGAAAAGGTCCATCACTTCACATGCTGTAACATTATCAAGGTTTCCTGTCGGCTCATCTGCAAAAATTATTGTCGGTTTTTTTGTTAGCACTCTGGCTATTGAGACACGCTGCTGCTGTCCGCCTGAGAGTTCTGTCACTTTTTGCTCGATACAATGCGCAATTTTAAGATGTTCTAAAAGTTCTTGTTCTATGGGCTCTTGCGACAAAATTTCCGAAACCTCAAGATTTTCATACCCACTAAAACCTTTAAAAAGATAGTGCGATTGAAAAACAAGACCAAGCTTGCCACGACGAAGCAGAGCCAAATGCTTTTTTTTCATCTTTAGGACATCTTTTCCAAGTAGTTCTAAAGTGCCATTGTCTGGCTTGAGAAGTGTTGAGAGAAGATGCAAAAGTGTTGATTTTCCACTCCCACTCAGACCGATAATAGCGATACTCTCTTTTGTGTCAAGTTCCAAAGAGACGTTTGAAAAAAGTTCATAATCAAAAGAGCATGATAAATTTTTAGCAGATAATAGATTCATGGAGATATTATATTCTACTCTTGCTTATTATAATATTTTACATCTTGAAAATTTTAGAACACCCTTTTTTTGAATGCCGGTCTAACTTTGCAAAGTAAATCTTTTCTATTACTTTTTTCATGCAATACGCCAAATATCCGGAGATATGCACTCCAAAAATTCTGCTTGTTGCATAGCCTCGTCCAAGTGCTATTAAAATACCTCGTGACTTTATATTATGTCTTTTTAATTCTCTATGATTAATTAAATTCATAATATTCTCACTGCAGACCTCTGCCATTTGCTCAGCCACATCTGCAGTCGGGGCTATAAATTTATCTTTATTATATAAAGTGGCACAATCACCAATAGCAAATACTTCTTTATACCTTTGAACCTGTAAATACTCATTTATATTTAAAAAATTTCTCTTATTTTTGTCTAGCTTAAGCTTGTATATCAAACCATTAGGTTCAATACCTCCTGCAAAAATCATAAAGTCCATCGAAATCACTTCGCCATTACTTAGAGTAACACTCTCTTTTGTCAAAGAAACAACTCTTGTTTGTGATTTGATTGTCACTTTTAAATCAAGTAGTCTTTTTAAAGATTTTTTTACCAAATAAGGATCCATACCTTTGAGTATCTGCTCTGATGAACTCACAAGTACAATATTTAATTTTCTGCATAAAAAATTATTCTTACTGTAAAACTCTTTTGCAAAAGAAGCCATTTCAGCTGTTATTTCAACACCGCTTAATCCTGCACCGGCCACAACTATATTGAGCGGTTTACATGCAGTTCCACTCTCTTGCACTTTCTTAAAAAGAGACATTTCAAATTTTTGTTTGAAGTACATCGCACGATTAAGTACTTTTACACCGTGAGAATACTCTTTAAGTCCCTTTATGCTCTCTACAAACTTAGTTCTTGAGCCAACTGCTATGACTAAATAATCATAATGATATCTTTGAATTGTCGTAATTACTTGTTTTTTGTCAAAATTAATATCAGTAACTTCTTGTTTTGCAAAACAGACATTTTCACCTAAATCTGCACACAGAGTAAATAGATCTACACTTACCTGCGCAAAATCTTTCTCATTAGATATTAGTTCATACGCATCAGTTTGCATATAGTGGTAAGAATTTTTATCAAAGAAGGTGATTTCGTTGTTTTTATTATTCGCGAGATGAACTACCGTTTTAACTCCGGAATAGCCACCACCAATAACAATTATTTTATTTCCATAAGACATAATGAGGATTATATCATAAATATTAAATAGAGCTGTGCTTATAAAGGAGAGAAGTTTCTAATAAAAAGAGGATGAGTTAAGCCAAAGGCTTAGCTCATTTGTGCTGCAACTTCTGCTGCGAAGTCTTCTTCTTTTTTCTCAATTCCTTCACCTACTTCAAGGCGAACAAATTCAGTGATTTCAGCTGTACCGCCACATGCTTTAGCTGCTTTTTCAATAGCTTTCGCTACTGTTAATTTATCATCTAAAACATATTGTTGGTCAAGAAGCGCCTGCTCTTGGTCAAGAAGGGTATTGTCAAGAATGAATCTTGCAACTTTACCAGGAATGATTCTGTCTAAAATTTTCTCTGGTTTACCTTCAGCTAACAACTCAGCTTTGATGTCAGCTTCCGCTTGTGCCATAACGTCATCAGTTAATTGCATCATAGATACATACTGAGGAACATTTTTAAGAGGTTTTTTAAGTCTTTTTAACTCTTCATTATCTTTTTTAAGTGCTTCAATTCTACCTTTTGTTTCGCCTTCAACATATGCAGGGTCAAAATCTTTGTAGCTTAAAGTACTTGGTTTCATCGCAGATGCATGCATTGCAATTTGTTTCAATGTGTCTCTCATACACTCTGCAGTTTTCTCAGAGTCACATTTTGCTTTTACGATAACTGCAATACGGTTATTTGAGTGAATATATCCGTTTAATGCCTCTGTTGGTTCAGCATTGAGTGTAGCAAAACGGCGAAGTTCAATTTTCTCACCGATTTTTGTTACAGATTCTGTAAACTTATTTCCAAAATCACTGTTCATAAATGCTTCAACATCAGCAGGATTATTATTGAAAATCTCTGCAACTGTATCTTTTACAAGATTTTGGAAACCTTCATTTTGAGCAACGAAGTCTGTTTCAGAGTTAATCTCTGCAACACTTGCTTTAGAGAAATCATCAGCAATTTTAAGTCCCGCAAGACCTTCTGCTGCTACACGATCAGCTTTTTTAGCCGCTTTAGCAATTCCACGTTCTTTTAAAAGCTCTTTTGCTTTGTCCATATCGCCGTCAGCTTCAACTAAAACTTTTTTACAATCCATCATAGGAGCATCAGTTGCCTGACGTAGCTCCTTAACCATTGCTGCTGTTACTGCTGCCATATTACGCTTCCTCTGTAGTTTCTACTGCTGCTTCTTCAGTTGCTGGAGCTTCTGTCGCTGCTTCTTCAGTTTGCTCTTCTTCTGCTGGTGCATCACGAAGTGCTTTACCTTCATTAATCGCAGCTGTCATTTCACGACAAAAAAGCTGGATAGAACGAATAGCATCATCATTCCCTGGAATTGGGTAAGTGATAAGATCAGGGTCACAGTTAGTGTCAAGTGGCGCAACAATTGGGATACCAAGACGACGTGCTTCTAAAACTGCAGTGTGCTCTTTAACCGCATCAATGACGAAAAGCATATCTGGAAGTTTTTTCATATCACGAATACCACCGAAATAAGCCTCTAGTTTTACTTTTTGACGAGAAAGCATAAGTGCTTCTTTCTTTGTAAGCAAGTCAATTTGACCATTCTCTTGCATTTCAGAAATAACATCAAGTTTACGAATAGATTTTTGAATAGTTGGGAAGTTAGTAAGCATACCACCTAACCATCTGTTGTCTACATATGGCATATTACAAGCAATAGCAGCGTCTCTTACAGAGTTACGAGCTTGTTTTTTAGTACCAACGAAAAGAACAGTTTGTCCTTCTGCTGCAGCATCCATTACAATAGTATATGTGTTACGGAAGTAACGAAGTGTTTTTTGTAAATCTATAATATAGATATTTTTACGAACACCGAAAATGTATTTTTTCATTTTTGGGTTCCAACGACGAGTTTGGTGTCCGAAGTGTACACCACATTCTAATAGGTCTTTCATAGTTACCATAAGAGGTCCTTAAAAGGCGTCATAATGCGCCAGAAATTTCACTGGTTGGCTTTGGAGGTGTCGAACATTGACTCTCTAAAAAGAGAGTTGCACCAGTTTTTTGACACAACCTGTTAATATTTTCAACTGCAAATACAGAGGAAAAATCCGCGAATTATACTAAAAATATATTTAAACCTTGCTTGCTTTTATGCTCTTTTCTTTATCTAATAATATTAATAAGCCATTGAAATATAATAAATTATTATAGAAAAATCCCTTAGTTTAAAACTATCTTTATAATAGATGATGTATAGTATCACAGAAATAATATAAAAATGTGTTATCTTTGTAAGACATTTTTCAAAAAAGGGAAAAAATGAATAAACCTCTAGTACTTTCACTGGTCACTGCAGCATTACTGAGCACAACAGCTCTTAGCGCAGATACAATGTATGACCGTTTTCAGCAAATGGAACTGCAAATGAAGCAGATGAAACAAGAACTCAATACACTTAAAGCACAAAAGGCAACATCAGCAAAAGCAACTGATGAAGAAGCTGATGACAACGCAGATGCAGAAGAATCAGATGGTAAAGAAGATGTGAAATCTACTGCAACAAATGATGAAGAAGCAGATGATGAAGGTGGCGACGATGAAGAGAGTGTTGATGAAAAAATAGCTGATTTGCAGGAAAATGTTGCAGAACTCAACAAAAATACAAATTCGAACCACCTAAAATTTAATGTCGATTACAGATTTGCTATTGAAAATCTAGACTATAAACTAGCAAATGGGAAGACAGCGAAAAACAATGCTTTCATGACAAACAGATTCTGGATGAATATGTCTTGGGCAGCCACTAAAAACCTTAGTTTCCATGGACAACTAGCATATAATAAAGCATTTGGTGCAAGAAGCGGTATTAATGCTCGAAATGGTTCAATGGAAAATTTTGACTGGATTGCAAATGAAAATGCCTATAATGACACTGTAAGAATAAAAAATGTTTACTTCCTTTATAAAAACAGCACTTTTGCAGGTATAGACATGCCATGGACATTTAGTATTGGTCGTCGTCCATCAACAAATGGGCATCTGATTAACTTCAGAGATGATGATCATCCGTCATCACCAATGGGACACTCTATAAATGTTGAATTTGACGGACTGAGTGCAAAATTTGGTCTTGAAAATATTACAGGTGTCAACGGTATGTATATAAAATTCTGTGCCGGTCGAGGTTTGAGCAATGCCGCTCCAAAATTCTCTTATACACCATATGCAAATGTTAACAGCTCTCAAGGAGCTAATCCAGATATTGACCTTGCCGGTTTCATCTTTGTACCATACTCAGATGGACAGTACACTGTCAATACACAATACTATTATGCTAACAATCTCATCGATTCAAATACTACGTATACTGGATTCGATACCGTTGGCGGATTGCATTCTATTACTGCAAATTTTATAGCTAATGGTATTGGTGATGGTATCTCTGACTTTTTAGATGACACTATCTTCTTTGTAAGTGGTGCTATGAGTATTACAAATCCAAATAAAGATCAGGGTATGCTTGGCTCAAAGAAAGGAGAGAGTAAAACAGGTTACTCCTACTGGGTAGGAACACAATTTCCTTCACTAATTTCAGAAGAGGGGCGCTGGGGACTTGAATATAACCATGGCTCACAATATTGGAGAAGTATTACCTATGCAGAAGATACAAATATTGGTTCAAAAGTTGCTGCTCGCGGTGATGCCTATGAAGCATATTTTACAGAACCTTTAATAGAAGACATCTTATCTATGCAAATTCGTTATACCTACATAGACTATAAATATGCAGGAAGTAATGGTTTCTTTGGAAATACTTCAGGAAATGCAATGAAAATTGCACCTTCAATGATTGTTAACGGTAATGATATTGCCGAAAATGTTGTAGATAAAGCACAAGATATCCGTTTCTATATCAGATACAGATACTAATTTTCTAATATCTCTTTATCTGGTTCTCCCAGATAAAAACCCTGCACGCGTTCAATATCAAGCGATTTGACTTTTTCAAATACCGCTTGATTATGAACAAATTCCGCAATCGTAATAAGATTCAGTTTTTTAGCGAAATCTACAATCGTTTCAACAACTATTTGTACATTCACATCCGTATCAAGATTTTTAATAAGACTACCGTCAATCTTAATATAATCAATGTCAAGTTTTAAGATATGCTCAAAATTAGAGTAGCCTGAACCGAAGTCATCTATGGAAATTTTACATCCGAGTCGCTTCATGCTCAATATAAATGATGAAACCTCGGCATAATTATCGATACCCTCCGTTTCAAGAATTTCAAATACAATCTTTTTATTTACATCATATTTTTTGACACATTTTTGAATGTATGCCACCATATCTACATCAAGAATATCATTAATAGAAAGATTCACGGAAAAACTTGTATCTTTATGCTGAAAATATTGACAACTTTTTTCAACCATTATTTTAGTTAATTGCGGATAGAGTTTACTCTTTTTGGCTATATCTAAAAATTTATATGGACTAACTACAGAGTCATCAGTATCTATTAAACGGATTAAACATTCATAACTTACGGGTTTTTGTGTTTTGGTATCAAATATGGGCTGAAAGTAAGGTACGATTCTATCTTCTTTTATAGCACTTTTTAGTTTTTTTACCCATTCCATATTTTCTTTATACTGTCTTTTTACATCTAACTTTTCATCATAAAGTAAAAAGTACTTCTTCTGTTCTTTTGCGAGCTTAAGAGCGATATCTGCTTTTTCAAGCATTTCATCATGCGGATCCATAGTACCGCCAATAGTAATTCTGAGAAAAATTTCACTCTGATCATACTCAAAAACCATTTTTTCAGTCTCTTTGGTCAAGTTGTTGACCACTTCCATAAAACTACGATAAGAAGGTCTATGCGCAAATAACAAGGCAAATTCATCACCGGAGAGTCGGCTTAGAGTGATGTTTTTTTCATCTTCAAGAAAAAGCTGCAATCTTTTTGCAAACTCTACTAAAATATAATCACCGACACCCTGACCGTAAAAATCATTAATCTCTTTAAAATCATCAATGTTTAAAATCAATAATGCTCCATCATTATTTGAATTTTCCATATCAATAAAAAGTTTTTTTCTATTTGGTAATTGCGTTAAATTATCTATAAACAATTGCTTTCGTAACTCCACTGTTTTATTGTCTACTTCTTTTTCCAAATATGCATTGATGTCTTTTTGTTTACGTGAAAAATCAAATATTTTTTCCTGCATCACATTCAATGCAGATAATATAAGCGAA
>Ga0256829_1000432_pt1 | contig 43103 bp, 56 predicted proteins | sample 131447metaG_FD_185979 | JGI IMG/M metagenome (GOLD analysis project Ga0256829, IMG submission 185979) | Hydrothermal vent microbial communities from Lau Basin, Pacific Ocean - 131-447 | ecosystem: Environmental > Aquatic > Marine > Hydrothermal vents | place: Pacific Ocean: Lau Basin | collected... | reverse complement strand
GTTAAGACTCTTGCCTATCTCTACCCCACAAGGTGAGATACCGCTAAGTCAAGTGGCTACACTCAAACGGCACCTCACCTTTGCCAAAATAGAGCGTGACAAGATGCTCTATAGTGTTGATGTGAACGGATACCGTGCAAAACGTCCTGTGACACACTTGACAGACGATACCGTAGCAGCATTAAAAGATGCAAATGTGACAGATATACAGATAGACCAGACAGGTGACATTGCTCAGATAAACGACAGTTTCAAACGTATGGCAAAAGCCATAGGGTTGGGGGTGATTGTGCTTATCATGACACTGATTGCGATTTACAAATCAGTCAGAATGGCATTTATTATGATTATGGTATTGCCACTTTCGCTTATAGGGGCTGCATGGGGTATGTTACTCTTTGACAAGCCTAGCTGTATGCCAAGTCTGTTAGGAATTTTGCTACTTTTTGGTATCATTATCAAAAATGCCGTCTTGTTGATAGATTTCTATCAAGACTACAGAGGTAAAGGCGAAACACCTTTCCAAAGTGCTCAAGAGGCAGTACGTGTACGTTTCCGTCCGGTGATGATGACTGCCTTTGGTACCATCGCAGGGATGATTCCTATTGCATTAGAGCAAGCAGTAGGACTTGAACGTCTTTCACCATTGGCAGATGTGGCTATTGGTGGATTATTGGTAGGAACGTTGTTGACATTGGTGTATATCCCGATGTATGCCTATATTTTTGACAAAGACAATAAAAAGACAAATCCTATTAATGAGGTATTGTCATAGTAGTATCTTTGAAGCACTCTTTTGTAGAGTGCTTTGAAGATGATATTTCATCTAAATTATTTTAAAGGATTAAACATGACACCAACACCAGAACAAGTAGAAGCAATGATGATAGAGAAAATGGGGGCTTTGCCACAAAGTTTGAACAGTGCAAAAGCGATTGACCCTAGATTTTTAGTAGAGCAGGCGATGAGTTCTAAGTTTAGTATGCAAGATGAGAAAAATCCGTTTGACCCTAAAACATCTATGATGCTGGCACTCTCTGCATCTATTGCATTAGGAAGTAACGAATGTGTGATGCAACAGACAAGAATGCTTAAAAAGATGGGCATTACCAAAGAAGAACTGGCATATCTTGTCAAGATTGTGAAACATGCACAGGGTAGTGCAGTGATGGGTAATGCCAAAGCAGCATTTGATACTTTTGAGAGCCTAATATGAAAGAGTTTTTAGCATATGGAGAAAAAGTTTTAGGTTATGAGGTTCGAGTCCTTAACGAGAGAGAAGCACGTGCAGCGGCGGCTATTTTGTTTGTGGGCGCGTTTTTAGGACTGATGAATGGAGTGATGCTCCATACTGCTATATTCTCAAAATATTTTGTTACCTTTTTTGCGATAGATTTTACGATGCGTATCATACAGCCACGCTATTCACCCAGCTTGATGTTAGGGCGTTTTTTTGTACGCAATCAAACACCTGAGTATGTAGGTGCAGCACAGAAGCGTTTTGCATGGGCATTAGGATTTGTTTTGGCATGGCCGATGTTTTATTATTTGGTGATACACTTTGAGCCTAACCCAATAAAGGTATTGGTCTGTCTCATTTGTATGACACTGCTTTTCTTTGAGTCTGCCTTTTCCATCTGTCTTGGATGTAAAATTTATGGATGGATCAAAAGAAAAGACCCTATGTATTGCCCAGGTGGTGTATGCGAGATACAGACGAAAGACCCTGTACAAAAGTTTAATATGGCACAAAAGATTATTTTACTTATGACAGTGTTTGCACTAGGGTATGGAACGTATGCTTATTTTACCAAGTTGCCAGATAGAACTATCTTTGTAAAACATATGAAAAATATGCTAAAAAGTAAAGCTGAACTTTCAGCCATACAAAAAGCCAAAGAACAGGCGGAAGAAGATGCCTTTTTTAACGACGACGATGATTTTTAAATATGATTTGAGTTTATATATTGGATTGAAGTAAGCGTCGGGTGGGTTGCACCCACCATGCAGGAAAATGTGTATAAGGTCAATGTTTTGCCGTAAGGGTTAATAAAAGAACATTAGGACTAGTTATCAAAACGTGAAATATTGTCAAATCTGCAAATCTACTTTGTTTTCATCAATATAAAGACATATTTGATATACTCTTAATATGGAAATATCGTAATAGCAGGATATTATGTTACGTTAAGAGTCACCCATCCAAAGTGCCTGTATAAAAAAATAATCAAATACATTACAATATAAACCACTTTTTTTTATAGGTATGTTAAAATTCAATATATATATATTTGGAATAAAATGAAAAGAAAAGTATTAGATTTATTTTGTGGTTGTGGTGGTATCTCTCTAGGTTTTGAAAAAGCAGATTTTGATATTAAATTAGGCATAGATGTATGGGAACCAGCTTTAGTAACATTCGAAAAGAATCATAGTAACTCTAAAACTATTTGTGGAGACATAAGTGAGATTCTTCCATCCACTATAAAAAATGAATATTTAGAAGATGGAGTCGATGTAATAATAGGTGGGCCACCTTGCCAAGGATTTTCAATCTCTGGAAAAAGAGATGTAAATGACCCCCGAAACAAACTGTATCAATCTTTTGTATCATATGTTGAATATTTTAAGCCTAAAGTTTTTGTCATGGAAAATGTTCCTAACTTAGTTTCAATGAATAAAGGCTTAGTGAAAGATGAAATAATAAAAGAATTTGAGGATATTGGTTATACGGTTACTTATAAAATTTTGCTGGCATCTGACTATGGTGTTCCTCAGAATAGAAAACGTGTTTTTTTCATAGGTTTATTAAATAGTAAAGATGACTTTTTATTCCCATTAACAACACACTCCGAAAGTAAAGTAACTTCAGGTCAAGCTATTAGTGATTTACCTGAAGATGAACTTGAAAATGGTTCAGCATATAATGCTAAACATCAAAGTGACTATCAAAAACTAATACGTCAGAATTCTGAAGGAATATATAATCACCAAATAACAAAACATACAGAAACAACGAAAGAAACAATTGCTCTTGTTCCTGATGGAGGAAATTATAAGAGCTTGCCAAAAGAATTACAGGAAATAAGAAAAGTAAATATTGCGTGGACAAGGCTTAATAGTAAAAAACCAAGTTTTACTATTGACACTGGACATAGACATCACTTTCATTATAAATTTAATAGAATACCGACTGTTCGTGAAGCAGCTAGAATCCAATCTTTCCCTGATAATTTTATATTTTATGGTTCTAAAACTGCTCAAGAAAAGCAGGTGGGGAATGCTGTTCCTCCTATGCTAGCTGAAGTATTAGCTCAATCTATCAAAAAGTATTTATTATGATTACTCCAATCAAGTATAAAATACCTGATGAATACTTTTTCAGGTTACACCATGTACGACCTCGTTTTAAAACTGATATTGAAGAAGTTCTATTATATGTTGCAACTTCAATATCAGAAATGAATGTTTTACCAAAAAAAGAATCTGATAAAGAGTTGAATCAAGTAATCAAACAATTTAAAAAAAATAGAAGTTCATCAGATAAAACTATAAATAATTGGAGAACAGAAATATCTGCTCTATTTGCATTTATTCAAAAAAGTGAGAAAAAACTGCATCCAAGTAAGATGGCCAAAAGGCTTTCTAGAAATCAATATCTAGATGAGTTTTTTAATTATTTTTTATATACCTTTCAATATCCAGGAGGACATACAAGACCTGATTATATTAAATCACAAATCCATGCAGGTATAAAATTTAAACCATGTACGTATATATTAAATATTTTAGCTGAAGGGGAAAAACTTTTAAAGAAACCATTTTCAATCACAGCAGAAGAATTGACCCAGTGTGCGTATTATGATTTAAGAGTAACTAGAGATGGCCGTTCTCCTAAAGAAGTCGCAAAACTAGTTTTAGAAAATAGAAAAAATAAAGTTAAGTACGATTATAAGTATGAACAATTAAAAAATGAAAAAACAGGTACATTTCCTTCAAGTGGTGATGTATACAGATATGCGGGTGATATATTAGACTATATGGTACTAGCTAACTTACTACATGATAAGGGAACATCTTTCTATTATTATTTAAATGATGAAAATGAAAATACCATTAATTATCACCTAACTCAAACAACTTGGTTTAACTCTTATGATGAATTCTATAATAAGCCTGAAATAGAAACATCAGATATATCTAATGCAGAAGAAGTATGGTTTAATTATGTAAATGATTTTGATTCTATAGAAGTTTTCTCTCCTCAGCTTAATTCTAAGCAATCAGAGAACCTTTCAAAACTTATACAAGAATATCATTCTCAATTAAAAGGTGGCAAAAGTGTCCCGACTAAAATTATTGGTGACTATGGTGAAAGTTTAATTTTAGCACATGAATATTTAAGAACTAAAGATAAATCCAAGAGACAACATATCATTAATAAAATCCCAACACATTTAGGTGTTGGATATGATATTCAAAGTATAGAAGTTGAAAAGAACAAAAGATATATAGAAGTCAAATCAACTAAATCAAAAAAAGCGAGTTCAATTAATAGATTTAAACTAACTCCAAATGAATGGGATACAGCTGAAACTATGGGTGACCGTTACTTTATTTATTATTTAGTTATTAATGACACAGAGAAAAAAATATTTACAATTCAGGACCCAGTTAAAAAATATAACGAGGGAGAGTTGAAAATTGACAAGTATTTAGTAGTGAACTTTTCTAACTCAAATGGAAATTGGCAAAGGTTATTGGAAATATGACATTAAATGTTACATCATTTTTCTGTGGATGTGGAGGTATGGATTTAGGTATACAAGGAAACTTTAATTATTTAAAAAATTTTTATAAAAAGCATCCTACAAAAATTGTATACGCTGCTGATTTTGATTCTTATGCAACAACAATTTATAATAATAATTTTTCACACAAATGTGAAACAAAAGATGTTCGAAAAGTTTCAGATAAAGATATACCTGCACATGATATATTGCTTGGAGGGTTTCCTTGTCAGTCATTTTCAATTGTCGCACAGAATCCACCTCGTTTGGGAATTAAAGATGAAAAAGGTCAGCTTTTTTTCGAAATGTGTAGAATATTGCAAACGAAAAAACCAAGATTTTTCATTGCTGAAAATGTCAAAGGACTATTATCTGCGAATAAGAAAAAAGCTTTTCCTTTAATTATTAAACATTTTGAAGAAAGTGGTTATTTTGTCAAATGGAAATTACTTAATTCAGCAGATTTTGGAGTACCTCAAAAAAGAGAAAGAGTATTTATTTTAGGGTTTAAAAATGAAAAAGATTACCAAAAATTTTCATTCCCAGAAGCCATTACAAAAGAAAATCATGTTCCTTTAAAAACTGTTCTTCAAGATAATATTATAGAAAAATACTATTTTAGTGATAGAGCGGTAGAAGGAATGAAGCGTGTTCAACATAAGATGAATAAAGGGCGATCCCAAAACATAGAATTACCATGCAATACAATAAGCGCCCACCTTTCAAAAGTTAGCTTGAATAGCACTGACCCTGTATTATTAGAAGATGGAAAATACAGACGATTTACTCCAAGAGAAGCAGCAAATATACAATCTTTTCCAGATGATTTTCACTTAGAATCTGTTTCAGAAAATAGACAATATCGTGCAATAGGAAATGCTGTGCCACCAGTTCTCATGTGGCATGTAAGCAATTCACTAATGGATATTATTACAACGTAGATAATAAGCCATATTAATAAGGATGAGGAACGAATAATTTACCTAAAGGAAAATTATCGCTCATGAGAATCGTTGGAGGCAGGCGTTGAAAGTGCACTTTTTGAATTTCCAGCTACTCGTATGAAGAAAAGGCTACTTTGCACATATGTAACAGCCGTTATTGAACCCTAAAGCTTATCACGCTCATCAGGTTCAACGTCAGGTGCATTGTTCAACAGTTTTAATGCATGCTCCACAGAACCTCTACGGGCTCTTTCTTCTAGATAGTCCACTGTTCTGAGTGTCGCTATCTTTTCAGATAGGGTATTGACTATAAATTGATTCATCGAAACATTGCCTTTTAGCTCTTCTATCTCTGCTTTGTAATAGTCAGGAATACGTAGTGCAAAATTCATTTTAGTGCTCCTCTTTGTTGTAAAAATTGTTTTGGGGTTAAGATGTCTATATTAACCATATAGGATATTATCTTAAAAGATAATAAATATTTTAAGCCAACTTTATGATATATCAAGATATATTGATATATAACTTAATAAAGGATTATCAATGTGGAAAGAATCAGTCGATTATTTTACTGTGGATTTACTCGGACTTACTGGACGTGTAAATGAAACGGTAAATTTTTTCATCTATGACAGTATTAAAATACTTTTTTTACTTGTCACTATCATTTTTGTGGTCTCTTACCTGAGAACACATTTTAACACGGAGTATGTTAGGGCACACCTACAGGGTAAATCCGAACTCTATGGTAATGTACTAGCAGCTCTCTTTGGGATTATCACGCCGTTTTGTTCCTGTTCTGCTATTCCTCTTTTTCTAGGGTTTATTCAGGCACGTATCCCTCTTGGGGTGACCTTCTCCTTTCTTATTAGCTCTCCTATGAACAATGAAATAGCCATTGCACTACTTTTTGGACTTTTTGGTTGGAAAATTACTGCTATTTATATTGGGTTTGGGTTGCTTGTGGCTATTGTAGGTGGTTTTGTTATTGGGAAAATGGGGCTAGAGAAATATATACTTCTTGATGTCAAGCCTATGGAGGGTGAACTAGAAGAGGTAAAGATAGACCTTACTCAAAAAATGCGCATAAACGAAGCGTGGGAATATACCTTGGATATCGTCAAACAAATTTGGCTTTATGTACTCATAGGAGTAGGGGTAGGGGCGTTTATACACGGCTATGTTCCAGCAGACTTCATCACCAAATATGCAGGTGGAGACAACTGGTATGGTGTACCTCTAGCTGTAGTCATGGGTATACCGATGTACTCCAATGCAGCAGGTGTTATGCCTCTAGTTGAAGTGCTGACACAAAAAGGGATGCTTTTGGGAACTGCTCTTAGCTTTATGATGGCGATTACGGCTTTGAGTTTGCCAGAAGCGATGATATTGAAAAAGATATTGCATATTAGACTTATAGGTATCTTTTTTGGTATTGTAGGCTTTGGGATTATCTGTATAGGGTATCTCTTTAATTATATTTTAAAATAAAACAAAGGAATAAAAATGAGTACAAATAGAATAGTAAGAATAGTAGTAGGTTTGGCATTAATTGCTTATGGTTTATATAGTGGTAACGCGTGGTTTTATCTAGGGGTTATGCCTTTATTTACTGGTATTATCAACTGGTGTCCACTTGAGATGAAGATGGGAACGTGTGATCCTGCATCGGGATGTTGTGCGACACCTGCATCGGCAGAAAATGCAAGCGCTTGTTGTACACCAGCTGCACCAAAAAAGAATGAAAGTGCTTGTTGTTCTACACCTGCTTCTGCACAATCTACAGTAGCAAAAGATGCAAGCAATCTCTCTTTTTCAGCAAGTAAAAAAGGTACTATAGAGATTTTAGGTACAGGGTGTAAAAAATGTAAAGAGCTTGAGATGGCTGCAAAAGAGGCGGTTACATCCTTAGATGCTGACTATGAAGTCATTAAGGTTGAGGATATTCAAGAGATAGCCAATTATGGTGTGACATCTACTCCTGCACTTGTAATCGATGGCGTAGTAAAAAGCAAAGGAAGACTCCTCAGTGTGGATGAGATAAAAGAAATCCTTTCATAAAATAAGGAAATAGCATGCAAATAGAAATTTTAGGTACGGGCTGTGCAAAATGTATCACGCTGGAAAAAATCGTAAGAGAGGTCGTTAGCCAACTTGATGGTGATTATGAAGTGGTTAAGGTAGATGATATTATGGAAATTATGAAGTATAACATACTGAGTATGCCAGGATTTGTCATCAATGGAAAGCTCATTTCGACAGGAAAAGTACTGAGTGCCACTGAGATTCGCCAACACATAAAAGAGGCAGAAGAAAATGCTTAGAACCGTTTCACTTTTGATGCTCATGGGTGTCAGCCTCTGGGCAAGCCAAATAGACAGCAACATAGATGACCGCTTTTATGAAAAAAGTGTCAAAGAGGCACCCAATGCAAAAGCGGTATGGGTACGCGACACAGACAGTGCCCTTGGCAGATACAATCTCTACCCTAAAAAGCTAGATATAAAAACACTTGCCCGCGCACATGGGCATTTGTGTGATGGGCTTGTACTTGCCTATGTGGAACTCTCCCATACACTACCCAAACTTTTTAGCGATGGTGTCATTGACAGAACCGACATTCGTGTTGTTGCTAAAAACAGTCCATGTCTGGTCGATACTTCGGCACTCATGAGTGGTGCACGCATCAACCATCAAACACTCTCTCTAGATAACACTTTGGGTGGGAGTTTTATAGTACAGCGTATCTCTACAGGTCAAACCTACAAAGTCTCACTTGCAGATAAAAGCTTCTTAAAAGCACTCAAAAGCAAAGAAGCAGTGATTAAAACAAAACAGAAACAACATCAAAAAGTAACAGCAAAAGAGATTGACGAAGTAGAAGCGTTGGCATTTGAAGCGATGCGTTATATGTTACAGACAAATCCAAAGAAACTCTTGAAAGTTACGGAACTCAAAGGCTATCAGTATCATTTCAATATCGATGGTATTGGCTCACGTAGTGATGTAAAAAACAAAAATGTTGAGCGATAACTAAGATGGAAGCTTTTATTACCCACCTTATGCAGTCTGATAGTTGGCTTGTTTTTGCAGGTGCTTTCTTCTCTGGAGGCATAACTGCGGCAGCTCCTTGTTCACTCGTGGCAGTGCCTCTACTTGTAGGTAGTGCAGTTGCTTTCAATAAAGACTTAAAGGGAAGAAAAAAAGCACTCTATACGTATGCATTTACAGCACTGTTTGCTTTGGGTGTAGCAGTGAGTTTCTCCATACTTGGATTCATTGTGGCAAAATTTGGAGGCTTTTTTTCGGTGGCACCGTTATGGGCATATCTTGTGGCAGGAAGTGCAAGTATGCTCATTGCCTTGTATGCACTTGGCTTCTTAGGAGAGGTAGATAAATCTGCACTCATTAGAAAGCTGATACCTTACAGACTTTTTGGTGGGTTTTTGATAGGGCTTATTTTTGGTGTGGTGAGCACTCCTTGTGCTTCTGCACCTCTGTTTGCCATTATGTCATTGGCAAGTAGCAGTGGGTACGTTTATGCATATGTACTCATACTGCTATTTGCACTGGGACACTCTTTGTTACTGCTTGTAGCAGGAGTATCCGTTGGATTTGCACAGAGTATTACTTCTAGTAGTATGGTATCAAAACTCTCTAATGCACTCAATAAAGGCTTTGCTCTGATTTTGGTAGGATTTGGTATCTACTTTTATTATGAAGCATATTTACAACTTTAGGAGAAACAAATGAAAAAAAATATGATATTAGCACTATTGCTTACATTGTCGCTTACTTTGGGGCTAGATGCAGGAGAAATGCACGGTCGTCCTATGCTCGCCCAAACACCTTATGCACAAGCCAAAACACTTTTGGGTAAAGGAAAACCTGTCTTTTTTGAAGTAGGTTCAGACACCTGTAGAAGCTGTCGTAAGATGGGTAAAAAACTCTATACACTTACAGAGGCACATCCTGATTATGTTATCAAGTTTATCAATGTAAAAGAAGAGCGTGAAGCAGCCATAGAGATGAAAATTATGATGATACCTACACAGATCATCTTCGATGCCAGTGGCAAAGAGGTCTATAGACATGTAGGTGTTTTGGAAGATGATGAATTGAATGGACTTTTAGAGAAGTATGGATTTTAATGAGTGTATGAAGGATAAAAAATGAAAAAATACCTATGGTTACTTATGCTAATGACATATGTCGTCTTTGCCGGTGAAATCACATGGTTAAAAACATACAAACAGGGTATAGATGCTGCGCAAAAAGAGCATAAACCCATATTACTGTTTATCTATAAACCAGGATGCGGTGCATGTGAATTTATGGAGGAAGAAGTCTTTACTGATAAAATGGTCTATGCGTATATCAATGATGCCTTTATTCCTGTAAAGGTGAATATCAATACCTATAAGGTGCCTAAAGATTTAGAAACGTATGCGACACCTACTTTCCAATTTATAGATGCTAAAGGAAAAAAACTCAGAGAAACACTTCTAGGTGGTAAAACAGGAAAATATTTTGTAGATATTTTAAAAGAAGCGGTGGATAATTATAAAAAAGAGGAAAAACTATGAGCGAACACCACCATCATAACGTCAGTGGTAAAAATCTTTTTATTACCATTGTTTTAAATATTATTATTACACTCTCACAAATTGTGGGAGGTATATTGTCAGGTTCTCTTGCACTCTTGAGTGATGCTATGCATAACTTTAGTGATGTCTTGGCACTCTTTATCGCCTATTTTGCAAACCGTTTGGCTGCACGTCCAAACAATGCAACGAAAACATTTGGCTATAAACGTGCTGAGATTTTAGCAGCACTTTTTAATGTTTCTGTACTTATAGGGATTGCAATTTTTCTTATTATTGAAGCGTTCCATAAATTTTACCATCCTGAAGCCATTAACTCAATATGGGTGATTGGACTGGGTACACTAAGTATTGTGCTCAATGCGGCAAGTGTCTTACTTGTGAAAGAGGATGCCCATGACAATATGAACATTAAAGCAGCCTATCTGCATCTTTTAACCGATGTCATGACTTCTGTGGCTGTTGTGTTTGGTGGCGTATTGATGTACTATTTTGGACTCTTCTGGATAGATCCTGTGATTTCTGCATGTGTCGCTGTATATCTTATATGGGCATCTTTTGGTTTGGTATGAGAAAGTAGCGCCATACTCATGCAGTTTACTCCAAAAGGGATAGAACTCGATTCAATTGTTTCATCTATAGAAGAAGAGCCAGAAATTAAAAATGCACATCACCTGCATGTATGGAAACTTGATGACAACCATATTCACCTTGAAGCACATTTGGATTTCCTTGATGATGTAGTGCTTTCTGTATCAAATAGGGTGATGGATAGATTAGAGAAAAAACTACATGATAGTTTTGATATAGAACATACAACCTTTCAGTGTGAATATGAGAGAGATGACAATAAAGAGATTGTAAATTAACAAATGTATACGCTGTGATATTGAAGAGTAGAACTATTTTTTTAATTTTTTATTGATTTTATATCACAATTTATACCTCTTTCAGAAAAGTTTAAAGAGAATAGGCATATAGTTAACTAACCAGTTGGTTAATTGATGATTGACCTTCTTCTTATATACTAAATAAAAAGGATTTAAAATGCAAAGACGTAATTTTTTAAAAGGTGCTGCTTTGGCAGCGGGTTCTATGGCTATGATGCCAGCAATGGCAAATGCAAGTATGATGAAACCTACAAAAGGTGAAAAGTTGCCTTCTGGTGCAGTGACTTTATACTTTGAATTCCGTATCATAGATAAATTTAAAGATGACATGTTGGCTCATGTAGCCGAGTATGGGAAAAAACTTCATCATACAAAAGGCTTCTTATCATTAAGTCTTAAAAATATGGTGGGTGATTCTACAATGGTACACAATTACCCTACAGCCTTAAAAGGTGTCTTAAGCTCTGCCTATTTTGATGCAAGTAAAGAGGGGAGTATGCCTCTGTTTTATTCACTTTTTATTCGTTTTGAGAATTATCAAGATTTGATGGCATCGAAAACAACACAATGGTTTGCAAAAGTTATTGCAAAATATGGAACACTCAGCAAAAACTATCATGAGGGTGTCTATAAAACTGTTGCAGCTGGCGATAGAGAACATATTTATATTTCACAATCAGAGATACAAAAGTTCTTAAAAAATCAAAAAGACAAACCTACAAACAGATACTTAACAGTAAATAATCATGTTGGTATTTTTACAAAAGATGCAGCTATATTTAACAAAAAAAGTACATCATTGCTAAAAGTGGCACAAAATACTTTCCGCCCTGCAAAAGGGGATTATGATTATAATCCGAAATTTCCAGTAGGAATTCCAGGCTCTTATCAAAACTTACATTACAGGAAAGCCATTGCTACAGAAATTTTACAGAGTGCTTTTTCTGATGGAAATGACAAAACACATTACCTTTTCCATGGAGTTTGGGAAAGTGTGTATGATCATGAAAATTCTCACACTGACCCTCGTTTTAGAGCCGATGTGATGAAAATTTTCCCATACATCGTTGAAGGTCCTGTAGAACCGTTTTATGAAACTATTATTTTGAATAATCATGTTTAATTTAATATAATGAGAAATAAATAGTTATTTAACAAAGGAATAAAATGGCTGAATTACATAAATCACATAGAACAGGTTGGTTGCGTGCAGCGGTACTTGGTGCGAACGACGGGATTGTATCAACTGCAAGTTTGATAGTAGGTATTGCTGCTGCAGATACAACAAAAGAGGGAGTCATTCTTGCTGGTGTAGCAGGTTTGGTAGCAGGAGCTATGTCTATGGCTGCAGGTGAGTATGTTTCTGTAAGTTCTCAGGCAGATACAGAGAATGCAGACCTTGCACTTGAAAAGGCGGCTTTACAAAATGAACCTGAAGCAGAGAAAAAAGAATTGGCAGATATTTATGAGTCCAGAGGTGTGGATCCGGAGCTTGCCGATAAAGTTGCCGAGCAGCTGATGGCACATGACGCACTGGGTGCACATGCAAGAGATGAGATAGGTATCTCTGAAGTGAATAATGCAAATCCTTTGCAAGCCGCCTTTTCATCTGCACTGACATTTACTGTAGGAGCGGCACTTCCTGTACTTGTGGCATGGTTTATGCCTTTAAATAGTCTGATATGGGCTGTGTCCATAGCATCTCTTTTCTTTTTGGCATTCCTTGGAGGAGTGGCAGCATATGCCGGCGGTGCATCCATTTTTAAAGGAGCCTTCAGAGTAACTTTCTGGGGTGCACTTGCCATGGCACTAACAGCAGGAGTAGGACAGATGTTTGGTGTATCTGTTTAGTATATACATTGGCTATAATAGTTAAATAAAAATATAAAAGGATAAAAAATGAGAAAACATGAAAGTTACAGATGTGAGTTGTGTGGGAATGTGGTAGAAGTACAGGAAGTTGGTGGTGGTGAGTTACACTGTTGCGGACAGGCTATGAATATGATAACTGTTGATCTTACTTTGGTGAACTTGCTTAAAGCTTTTGCGGGTGAGTCTCAGGCACGTAACAAATATGAATACTATGCCAAAGTAGCGCAAAAAGAAGGCTATCGTGACATCGCAGCACATTTTCAACGTGCGGCAAACAATGAAAAAGAACATGCAAAACTTGAACTGGCACTACATAACCGTATGCAAAATGCCAGTGAAGATTCATGGGGTGATACCCTTGCCAATCTGCAAGATGCTATCAATGGAGAGAGTTATGAGAACTTGACCATGTACCCTGACTTTGCAGCCATAGCCAAAGAAGAAGGACACAGTGAAGCAGCACGTCTTTTTAAGAACATTGGTCAAGTAGAAGTGGAACATGAGAAGATGTATAAAGAGTTGCTTGCTCGTCTGAGTGAAGGGCATGAGTTTGAAAGTGATGATGAAGAGGTATGGATATGTGAAGTGTGTGGACATGTACATTATGGTAAAAAAGCACCAGGTAAATGTCCTGTCTGTGGGCATCCACAAGAGTACTTTTCACGTAAAGTTGAAACAAAGTAAGAAAGGTAAATGATGAAAGATTATAGTATAAGTTTTGATAAGTATTTAAAAGATTTTGATTATCAAGAACGCAAAGATATGAAAATACAGTTGCCGGAGTTTTTTGAACTCTACGCTAAAGGTGAAGCACAATTAATTGATATTCGTTTTAATGAAGAGTATGAGGCATGGCACATCGGTTTTGGAGACCACATTCCGCTGAATGAATTGCCTGAGCGACTCTCTGAGATAGATAAAAGTAAAACGATTGTAACGATGTGTCCGCATTATGACCGAGCGGAAATAGCACGGCTTTATTTGAAGTTGAACGGTTTTAATGCACGCTATTTGACAAATGGTTTGCTTGGTGTTGTGGAAGGCTTACGTGGCGACAAAGCCAGAGATTATATACAAAAGATTAAAGGATAAGTGATGGATGAGTTAGCAAGAGAAATTGTTCCAAGTGCAATGAACAATATGCGTATAGAAATTGATGAATTTATTGAGTTATACAATAAAAAAGAGTGTGAATTCGTTGATATCAGAGTACCAATGGAAACAAAGGTATGGCAGGTGAATTTTGGTTTGCAAATTCCTGCGAATGAGTTGCCTGATAGACTGGGTGAACTACCAAAAGACAAACTCATAGTCGTTGCCTGTCCAAAAGCGGATCGCTCCAATATGGCACGATCCTGGCTGGCAATACAGGGATTTGAAGTAAAATACCTCAGTGGTGGGCTTTTAGGGCTTATGGACAGTCTCAAAGGTGGCTTGGCAAAAAAAATAAAAATTTAAAGGATGACTAATGAATCCTGAACTTATTCACTATGCTATCTACTTTTTTTTAACGCTTGGGCTCTCTACACTCTTTTCTATGGGTGGAGTCGGTTCGGCTATCGGGCTTGTGCCCATTTTTTCTATGATGGGAATGCCTATAAATTTAGCCAAAGCCATTGGGCTTTTCATAAACTCCGCTTCTACTATGACAGCTTCATTTATGAACTTCTTTCGCGGGGTTTTAGATATAAAATTTGCTATTCCACTTATTATTTCCATTATGATTACGACACCTATTGGTGCATGGTTAAGTCAATATGTGCAAAAAGAGGTTGTTGAGTGGATATTGGTAGCATTTTTACTTGTCAGTGCGCTGCTGTTGCTCTTTAGCAATCGGGAACAAAAAGTGGTTTATGATAAAGCATGGGTGCTGTATGTGATTGGTGCGGTGGTTGGACTTATCTCGGGAACTATTGGAGTAGGGGGCGGTTCACTTATTATGCCATTGCTCATTCTACTCGGTTTTGATGCGAAAAAGGCGGCTTATGCCATCAGCTTTGTGATTCCGTTTTCAACATTGGGTGCATTTGCGACTTATCTCTCATTTGTAGATATGGACTGGGTGCTTCTTGGTGTGGTAACAGTGGCGGCAATCATCGGTGGCTATGTGGGTGACTTTATTATGCATTACCGTTTGACGCCTGCACAGGTTAAAAAACTTATTGCCGTAGTGTTATTGTTGCTCGCGGCTAAAATGATTTATAAATTGTTAGGAGTGTAAGATGATACATGTAATGAAAAAAATTGCGGATTGGGTTGTTGAAAATGAAAAAAAAGCGGCAACAGATTGTTCAATTTCTGATGAAATTATAGATGAGTGGCTTAAGACCATAGAAGATCGTAAAAAACGCATGCAACAAAATGGCATGTTAAAAAGTGAGCAGTATGAAATGCTCACAGATTTGGATGAAAAGGTCAAAGAGATAGAAGCGATACGCAAAAAGAAATGTCATATAGATTAAAAATGAAAAAGGGATTTTATGCAGGATATACTTACTTTCAATACATTTATCACACAGGATATATTGATATTTTTTTATTATATAGGTGCGGTGCTTATGCCTGTTGTCTTGTATGTGTTCAAAGATTACCTGATAGCACATCTCTTTTTTGTAAAAAAGATCAATGACACACTGCATACGTTTTATGCTTCTTTCTCTTCCAATGGAAAAATCATCTTTTGGATGATGTTCGTCACCATGTTTTTGTGTATGGAACTGTGTTGGCGTATGATGTTTGAAGCGATGATTGGCTATTTTGACATGCATGATTATTTGTATCAAATCGCCAATCAGATAAAATAGAGAAAAAGGAGTATTTTATGCAAATGGGTGAAGCATGCCATACGATGCATGAGGGTGAGATACTCAATGCCGATAAAACAGAATATCCGCTCTTCCATGCTATTTTATATGGAGACAAAGTAAGTACAGAAAAGTTTTCCAAACGTCTGAGCTGTGCGATTAAGCATCTGCCTTTACGTGTCAAGTTTACTTTTGAGTACGACACACTCAAAGCAGTTGAAGAAGGTATAGTACAAGATCCAACACTCACATTGGATGGAGAGATATTTCTCGAAGGGCTTGTACAGGCTGAAACAATAACAAAAGCATTTGAAAGAGTGCTTGTAGAGAAGGAGTAGTATGTTATCAAGATTTATGCAAAGAGAGAACCGTTTTATACACAGTGAGAAGATGGCTTTTCTACTCTTGCCTATGGTGTTGATACCACTACTTCTGGAACTGGCACTACATAGCATTAAACCTGAATGGTTTGCGTTACATCGTGCACAGATACTTATCGCCAATATTCTTTATATTGTCATTGCACGTTTTGCTATGCTTGACACGGCAGTCTATATTTTCAGTCGTACTAAGAGTCATGTACACCTTGCATTGGTACAAATTGTACTGCTTTATCTGGAAGTGACGATTATTACTATCGTCTATTATGCGGCAGTATTTAACATATTTGATGTTTTTTCTCTTTTTCATTTGAGTGCGCAGTTTAGCACAGAAAACCTTACTGCCATTCATGCACATGGTTTTGTAACTTCTATGTATATCTCAACTGTGACCTTTACCACACTGGGTTCAGGAGACTGGATACCCCAAACACTTCCGGCGATGATTGCGGTTATTTCTGAAGTTATTTTGGGTGTGGTGCAGGGTGGTGTTTTTGTTGCTATTGTGATTTATGCACATCAAAACAAAGGGTTAAGTCCAAAGTTATCGTAAATTACCAATATTGATGCCTTATTTGTGGGCAATTCATAAATAGTTCACATCACAATGATAGAATTTTTAAAATTTAGTGTACCTCGCATATGAAAGGATCCAGATGAAACAGATAGTATGGATATGGGCTTTGTTAACACTACAAAGCTTGTTTGCCCAAAGCTTGACATTGAAAACAGCTATAGAGAGTACCTTGGCGCATCACCCTGATGTAAAAACTTTTATGTTACGCATACAACAGGCAGAGCAGGGGTATAATGTTGCGTATGCTGACTATCTTCCTCAGCTCGATCTCTCTGCTGTGTACAATCCTACCAAAACCTATGTACTTCCTGTAAATGGTATGTTCAATACTATCGAAAAAGATGGTTGGAGTGCAGGTGTGACATTGCATCAAAAAGTTTGGGACTTTGCCAAGACCTCTTCGATAGTTGATGCAACAAAGGTGGATGAAGAGATCGCCAAACTTTCACTGGGTGAGGTCAAAGCACTCCTGGCATATAAAGTGAAATCACTCTATGCACTTCTACTTGTGCAGCGTGAAGCAGTACGTGTGAGACGTAAAGACCTGGAGTCAAAAAAAGCACTCTATGCACAGTCTCAGGCATTGGTAAAACAAGGGCTTAAAACCCATGCCGACAGCAACCGTTTCCTCTCTTCTGTTTATGTGGCAGAAGATGCGCTTGCCATTGCCAAGGCTTCTTTTGAAAAAGCAAAGACTTCTCTTTCTCTCTATATGGGAAAAAAGCTTGACAGCAGTGTAAAACTGCAAAGTGCTGCGTTAAAGAAAACATATAATCTAAGCAGACAAAACGAAGTTGCTATGCTGGAAGACAACTACAAAGTGAAGATGGATCGCTTGAACATTGACAAAAACCGTTTACTGCACCAGTCTGCCAAGTCGGCACATTTTGGCTCTGTTGATTTGGTTGCTTCGTATGACCGATTTGATACGTTAAACAAGTATAACTCTGACTATGTGGGAGTGAGCTATAACGTACCTCTTTACTCTGGAGGAAGATTAAGTGCCTTAGAGCAGAAAGCTCGTATAGGGACGATGATTGCACAAGAGCAGGAAGCTTCAGATGCCCTTGCTCTGCAAGATGAATTTCGTGCTTTGTTGATAGATATTAAGCGTTATGGAAAGACGATACAAGCTAAAAAGGCACAACTCACTTCTGCACAAAGTACACAAAAAGAGTTGAATGCACGGTATAAAGAGGGACTTTCGACCTATATTGAAGTACTCGATAGTATTGCCCTTGCTCTGAATGCAGAACTGGGTGTACTCGAAGCCTATTACTCTCGTAGTCTTGCTTTATACAGGATTGAATACCTAAAAGGAAAAATCTAATGAAAAAATTATTTCAATACATTGCAGTCATAGTGTTACTTCTCTTGGGAGGTATAGTGTTTTATAAAAAAGTCTATATCCCTAAAACAACCTATGATACCGTGACTTCCACAAAAGGAAATCTTTCTGTTGAGGTATTTGGCATTGGGAATGTGGGGGCGAAGTATACCTATAGTATCACTGCACAGACTGGAGGGAGGATTCTTTCTATTCTTACAGATGAAGGTAAATGGGTTAAAAAAGGGGACTTGTTGATTACGATGGACAGTGTAGATGTTCCTCAGCTTCTTGATGAGTCAAAACTTTTAGCCGACAAGGCAGGCTCAGAACTACTTGCTACGAAAAAAGAGTTAGAGAGTCTCTTTGCACAGAAACGATTGGCGCAGATAACCTATGCACGTTATGAGAAACTCAAAAAAGAGTCGTTTGCCTCTAAAGCAGAGTATGACAAAGCAAAAGCAGACCTAGATGTTATTGCTGCACAGATTGCAGCGACGCAGGCGCATATTGTGTCTGCTCAAATGGAAGAAGAACGTGCACAAAAGTCTGTAGAGGCACTCAAGGAGAAACTTGCCAGATATAAGGTCTATGCACCTGTAGATGGCTACGTCATCGCACGTACGGCAGAAGTAGCACAGAGTGTACTGCCGGCACAATCCATTTTAAAGATAGTCAATCCTAAAGATGTATGGATTCGAGCCTACATAGATGAGAAGATTAGTGGTGCGGTGAAAGTGGGACAAAAAGCTGAGATAACGTTGCGTTCTCAATATGAAAAACGTTTCAGTGGCAGTGTAAAGAGAATCGTTGCACAAAGTGATGCTGTGACACAGGAACGAGAGGTAGATGTGGCTTTCGATAGTCTGCCTGAGCCTTTTTACATCAATGAACAGGCAGAAGTTCGCATTGCATCTAAGACCTATACAGATGTGGTGAAGGTGCCGTTAAAAGCGTTGAGCTATTATAAAGAAAAGAGAGGTGTTTGGACAGAGCATTCAGGCAAAGCACATTTTGTTGTGCTCAAAGTTTTGGCACGAGGTCACAGTGAAGCTGCAGTAACAGGATTGAAGACAGATACAGAAATACTGATAGACTCAGGAAAGAAAAAACCTCTCTCAGAGGGCATGAGCATACACTAATGATAAATCTTGCGAAAAAAGACATTGCCCATACTTTAGGAAAGTTCATCGTTACATCCATGGGTGTAGGGATGTTGCTTGGGATTGTGCTTATTATGATTGGTGTGTACAGGGGTATGATTATCGATGCACAGGTACTTTTAAATGATTTGAAGATTGACCTGTGGGTGGTTCAGGAAAATACACTCGGACCCTTTGCCGAACCTTCACGCTTGCATGAAGATATGAAAAATACCATAAAAGTCACAGAGGGTGTTGCAAAATCTGAAGGGCTTACCTTTCAAAACCTCCAACTCCCCCTAGAGGGAAATGAAGTGCGTGTATTTGCAGTAGGGTTTGACCCCTTTGGAGATATCAGTCCTATAGATAGCACAAAAATCGTTGCAGGTAGAGGCTTGGAGCGTGACCATTATGAGATGGTTGTGACAGACAAGACGGGATTTAAAGTAGGTGACAAAGTGCCGTTAGGCAGAGATGTCTATAGCGTTGTGGGGGTGACACATGGCACGGTATCTTCTGGGGGTGACCCACTGGTGTATGTGAGCTTGAAAGATGCACAGGCATTGCAATTTCTCTACTCTAATGCACGTACAAGAAATGACAGAGAACGAGGCATCAATGCACTGAACTCTCATATGATTAACGCAGTAGTCGCCACCGTCAAAGAGGGCTACAGTGTCGATGAAGTCGCAGATACGATACGAACATGGAAACATAACAGTGTCTATACCGCCACAGAAGAGAAGACACTTTTAACCAAAAATCTCATTAAGATGGCTTCCAAGCAGATAGGAATGTTTACGGTAATTTTGGTCGTAGTCTCGACTATTATCATCGCGCTTATTATTTATACGATGACACTGGAAAAGATGAAAGAGATATCTATTATGAAATTGATAGGCTTGCCTAACAGTATGATTATCAAAATGATTGTACAGGAGACACTGCTTATGGGAGTGTTGGCATTTATGTTTGCCAATATTTTTGCGCATCTTATCTATTCTAAGTTTCCCAAAAGGGTTGTTTTGGAAACTCCTGATGCCTTGGTCTTGTTCGTAGTTGTGATATTGGCTTCTATCTTGGCTTCTTTTGTGGCAGTGCATAAGGTGATGAAAGCAAATCCTGCAGAAGCCATAGGAGGTTAAAATGGAAAAAAATTATGCCATTAAAGTAGAGAACCTTGTCAAACACTTTGGTAAAGATGATACTTTAGTCGAAGTGATAGACGGTGCAGATTTCAGTATTGAAAAAGGGGAGCTTGTTGCATTGGTTGCACCCAGTGGTGCAGGTAAGACAACACTCCTGATGATGATAGGATGTGTAGAAGACCCAAGCAGCGGCACCATCTGGCTAGGGAATGAGAAAGTCTATGAGAACAAATGGCTTACCAAAGAAACCCGAAAAATACGTCGAGAGAAGATAGGGTTTATTTTTCAGGCACACTACCTGATACCTTTTTTGAATGTCATAGACAATGTAACGCTGGTACCTCAGACCAATGGTGTGCCACAAAAAGAAGCAGAAAGTTTTGCTATGGAACTTTTAGAGTATTTTGACATCGCTGACAAGGCACACAATATGTCTTCTGAACTCTCAGGAGGGCAGAACCAACGTGTTGCCATTGCCAGAGCATTGGCAAACAAACCAGAGATTATTTTGGCAGATGAACCAACAGCAGCTTTGGATAATAAACGTTCTGTTTCTGTAGTACAGATGCTTAAAAAAATTGCACTCGATCAAAATGTTGCCATCATCATGGTAACACACGATGAAGCAATGCTCCCATTATGTGACCGCATACTCAAAATAGAAGATAAAAAAGTAGTTTCAGAAGTTGTATCTGAAAATGGTGGAATGATTTAGTTTTATTCACTGGTTAAGGTCTTTAGTATTCGTGAAAAATAAAAGATATGTTCGTTGGTAAACAAATATATTGTATAAAAAGTGCTATAATTAATGTAATACTACATAAGGAATAAAAAATGAATGAAAAAACATCTTTTTCAATTAAACGATTTATAGGCTCCTCTTTAGGTTACTTTACTATCTTTGCGGGAATATTGGCTATGTTCTATATGTCTGACTCTCAAATGTTGGAATACAAATTTTTACTCATTTCGTCAGCTATAGTGGCACTTGTTTTAGGGGTTTATCATGGAAAGTATAAAGAACAAACAGATATGGATGCTGCGATAGATGCTGATATTACCCATATAGAAGATGAAATTATTGAAGAAGTAGAAGAAGTAGCAAAGAAATTACATCCTAATACATAAAGGATGTAATATTACTCATGAACATACATGAAAATTAATTTCATGTTAGATACTTAACTTTTATTAAAGGATTAAAAATGTGGAAAGCGCCAGAAGAAATAATAGGTATGGATAAGTTTGGAAAGTATGCAAAAATAGCAGGTATACTTTTTATGGTTTTAGGGGCGATTAGTGCATTATTCCCCGTATTTGGAACGTATGCTACAGTCCTTTTTGTTTCTTGGCTTATGTTACTCACTGGATTTATGGCAGGTTACTTTACATGGATTACAAACAAAGATGATTGGGCAGGATGGTTAAAAAGTTTTGTCTTGGTTGGTGTTGCTCTCTATATGCTGTTTTCACCGTTAGGTGGTATAGCAACCTTAGGGCTGCTCTTTTCTATTTACTTTTTTATGGATGCTTTTAGTGGCTTCATGATGGCATCTTCAAATTATCCAAATAATCATTGGTGGGTATGGTTTCTCAATGCTATATTGTCCTTGGTGATGGCAATGGTATTTGTGATAGGTTGGCCATTTACTTCTATGTATCTGATAGGTCTATTGGTAGGATTTAGCCTCTTTTTTGATGGTTTGGCGCTACTTATGGGTGCCAATGCTATGAAAAAAATGAATGATGATAACTAAACAAAAAGCCTTCGGACTATGGAGCGCAGTCTTTTTAGGCATAGGCTCCATGGTTGGAGCAGGTATTTTTGTACTTTTAGGTGAAGCAGGTGCTATTGCTGGTAACTTGGTATGGATATCATTTATTTTAGGCGGTATTATTGCACTGCTTAGTGGGTATTCATTAGCTAAACTTGCTACTGCATATCCGAGTCGTGGAGGTATCGTCGAGTATTTGGTGCAGTGTTATGGTGAGGGTGTCTTTTCTGGCTCACTCTCCGTACTTTTTTATCTCTCTGCTATGGTTGCCATAGCCATGGTGGCAAAAACTTTTGGTACCTACGCAGCGATGATGAGTGTAGGCGCCAATATTCCTATCTGGTCAAATGGTTTTGCCATAGTAATCCTCCTTATTTTTATGTTTATAAATCTTGCAGGAAGTGCGCTTATTGCTAAAAGTGAAACAGTTATAGTACTTATAAAACTTAGTATTATTGTGCTTTTTACAGTAGTAGTCTTTTTTTACATTGATCCTGCACTGCTATCTTTAAAAGATGCTCCTCCTGTAATGAATGTATTTTCTTCTGTGGCACTGACTTTTTTTGCTTTTGAAGGATTTAGGGTTATTACCAACACAGCAGAAGATATGGATAACCCAGGAAAAACGATGCTTAAAGCAATGACTGTAGCGATAGTCTTTGTCATGGTTTTATATGTTGCCGTGACGTTTGCAGTGTTTGGAAACTTACCCTTAGCTGAAATTATCAAAGCACAAGACTATGCCTTGGCAGAAGCAGCAAAACCAGCCTTTGGACACATAGGCTTTACCATCATGGCAGTAGCTGCCCTTATCTCAACGGCATCGTCTATCAATGCCAATCTTTATGCCGTGACCAATGTCACCTACCAGATGGCAAAAAACGGAGAACTTCCTAAAGTCTACAAACGTAATGTTTGGCACAGTAGTGAAGGACTTATTGTGAGTACTATTATCTTAATCGCATTTGTACTCTTTTTTGACCTTACAGAAATTGCAGCTATTGGGTCTATCTCTATCCTTTTCATACATGCGTTAGTGCATATAGGACATCTACTTAAAATAAAAGATACCAAAGCTTCAAAGTTTTTGGTTATTTTAGCCATTGTAACTATTGCGGTGGCTATAGTCTTGGCACTCAACTATACCTCTAAACATATTCCTGATGTGGGGTATTTTATTGCGGGTGGGTTTGTATTAGCATTTGTCATAGAAATAGGGCTTCGTTTAATGACAAAAAGAGTGATTAGTCCACAGACTTCTCATAGTGTATTTGAAAATATAGAAGATGAAATAAAAGAATTTATAGGAGAAAAATAATGGAAAATGAAGAAAAAGGAATCATTATAAGAGGTATTGATATACCTTTTATGGATTTAGTGGTATTATTGGTAAAACTAGCATTTGCAGCAATTCCTGCAATGATTATTATATTTACGGCACTAGGACTTTTATCGACACTTTTTGGTGGTGTGTTCAATATGTTTATGTTTAGAATGTAGAAGGAAAATAGATGAAAAATACGATGCAGGCAATCTTTTTTGGATTTAGAGAAATCCTTACATGGCATACAATGAAATATGCACTTGCAATAGGTATCATTGTGACTGCTTTGTGGATAGGTATTGGCATCGTGTTATGGGATAGTATTGTCGATTTAAGCAGTCATGTTTTAGGTTGGGTACCATTTTCTATGATGCGTTCTAACGGTGCATGGATGCTTTCTGCTTTTGTTTGGTTACAGCTTATCTTATTGACCTTTGCACTCATCTTTGCTTTTTTTGGAAATTTTATTCTAAGGTCTGTCTCTGAAGAAAAATATACTTCTTTCTCTTTGTTGGTAGCCATGGGAAGTGCACTTTTTTGGTCTATCATTTGGTATTTTAAAGGGGACTACATTTATGCACAGTTTTTACAACTTCTCACTTGGCTTCCTTTTGAAACGATAGAAAAAGGTATTGCATTTTTGATAGGCTTTTATATTATTTATAATGCGATTATCGTAACGATGCTTTTTGTCGCCAGTGTGTTTAGTGAACCGTTAATTGCTTCGGTTGAGAAAAGACATTTTGATGGTGAGGATGTATTGAGAGACAACATTTTCTCTTCTGTAGGCTATACGATTAAAGACAGTTTTATCTTCTTGTTGGTGTCTCTCTTAGCTTTTCCTTTGCTTTTTATCCCTGTCGTAAACATGTTTGTGCAGATAGGTCTATGGACTTGGCTTGTAAAAGATACAGTAGGGTATGATGCACTTGCATTGGTTTCGAATAAAGTAGAAAAAGAGCAACTTAAAGAACATCGCGTAGCGGTATGGTTTATTGGTTTTGTGACAGTGTTGTTTAACTTTATTCCTATCTTGAACCTTTTTGGACCTTTCTTTGGAGAGATTACAATGTTTCACTATTTTAAGAGCTTAGAAAAAAATGAAAAAGAAATCTATCACAAAAGGAAATTTCCATAGAAGCTTATTATCTCAAACTTATTTATTTTATGCTCTTTGGAGGTATGACCTTAGTTGCTACCTATCTCTATATAGGCTATAGAAAAAAGCAAAGGTTAAAAGATATAGAAAAGATACCTTTTAAAGACGTACATAGAAAATTACTCTCAAAGTTACCACACTATAAAAACCTCTCAGATGCAGACAAGCAAAAGATAGAAAAATCCATCATACGTTTTGTCTATACAAAAGAGTTTATCGGTGTGAAGATGGAAGTAACAGATGAGATGAAAATCGTTATTTCTTTTTATGCCTGTTTACTTCTCTTACATATAGAGACAGACAATTGCTACAACAACCTTCATACAATCATTATTTACCCCACTCCTGTGGTATTGAAAGATGTTAGAGAAAATGGTGGCATTTATACCAAAGAAGATTTTGTCATTGATGGTCAGTCTGCAAATGATACGGTGATACTTGTCTGGCATGATGCAAAGTTTGAAGCCTATCATCTACGACATGACAATGTCATAGTGCATGAGTTTGCACACGAGATAGACTTCATGGATGGCGAAATAGACGGTGTACCACCACTTGAAAACTCTAAGTATAATGAATGGACTTCAGTCTTATTTGAAGAGTATCAAAAACTCAATAATATAGCCATAAAAGATAGAGAATGGGGAAAATATAAACTGCTTGGGAGCTACGCTGCTACAAATGAAGCAGAATTTTTTGCGGTAGTTACAGAGCGATTTTTCGAATCACCCCATAGTCTAAACAGTCATTTCCCCGAACTCTATAAAGAGCTCAAAGATTTCTATAACATGGATACACTTTCTTTGGTGTCAAATTAGTTGATAAAGTAGTCTGAAAAAGTTCTTTTAACATAAAATTCCTTTTTGAATCTATCTAATGTTAGTTTTCTAACAGATAAATATTTTGTTTTATCTCTTTTATTGGTGTATTGCTTCTTGTAAGTATGTTAATAACTTTAAGTATGAGCCATATATTGAAAATTTTGTAGCATTTTACCTGTTACTCGTACTTGTTATATATATATTTATGGCATAATAATTATAAGTCACTTCTATACTTTGGATATATTATGATACAAGAACATTTCACAGAACAAACAGCTATCTTTTTCAGTGTAACAAAATGGGTATTTTTATCTTCTGTTATTGGTATTATTATTGGTACCGCTGTTACATTGTTTCTTAATATTTTAGAGTATTCTGAAAGCTCACGTTCACTCTTGCCTTTCCACTATTATTATACACTTCCTTTTGCACTTGTGCTTACCGTATGGCTTGTAAAAACATTTGCACCTACGGCTGAAGGACATGGTACAGAGAAAGTCATTTCTGCAGTACATAGAGAGGATGCTAAAATTGATATCTCCGTAATTCCTGTTAAACTTTTTGCTACGGTAGTGAGTATTTTCTCTGGTGCTTCTGTGGGTAAAGAGGGACCAGGGGCACAGATTGGTGCAGGGATTGCTTCTGCACTTTCAGGACTTTTCAAATTTAACAAACATGACCGTAAGAAACTTGTTATTTGTGGAATAAGCGCAGGATTTGCAACTGTTTTTGGTACACCTATCGCGGGCGCTATTTTTGGGGTAGAAGTATTGATTATAGGAGTCATACTATATGATGTCCTCCTTCCTTCTTTTATCGCAGGTTTTGCTGCTTTTACTACTGCTCAACTTTTAGGTATTAAGTACACCTACTATGACCTTCATTTTTATCAAGATATTACACTAGATTTATCACTCATTGCGAAAGTAGTATTGGCAGCGATATTTTTTGGTATTGTTTCAGATATGGTGATTACAACTGTTTCTGGGACAGAAAAATTTATTAAACATATTAAATTAAATAGATATCTAAAAGCATTTTTGGGAGGGGTGGTCATTGTTGTTCTTACACTCATATTTGGAGAACAATACATTGGTCTTGGATTAGATACGATTGGAAATGCACTTACCCCACATATACTCGATTCTGCACAAGCAGAAAATATTCATTGGTACACGTTTATCTTAAAAACCTTTTTTACCTCCATTTCGTTGGGCTCAGGAGGTAGTGGTGGGATTATTACACCTATATTTTATATTGGGGCAACCAGTGGACATGCCTTTGCGACTTTGGTTTCACCTGAGCATTTGGTACTTTTTTCAGCACTTGGGTTTGTGAGTGTACTCTCCGCAACTACCAATACCCCCATAGCATCAACTATTATGGCAGTAGAACTTTTTGGTATTGATATTGCACATTATGCGGCACTTGGGGCAGTCATTAGCTTTTTGCTTTCAGGACATAGAAGTATTTTCTCCTCTCAAATACTTGCCATGAAAAAGTCAGAAATGCTTTCGGTAAAAATTGGAGAAGAGATAGAAAATATTCATACTAGTTTAGAAGACAAAGAAAAGAAAAAAATAGATGATATTAAAGATAGACTGCATATAAAACGTGAAATATTAAAGAACCGTAAGCGTAATAAAAAAGAGGATTAATCCTCTTTTTTAGTTTTTTTACGAAGTACAAAAAAGATAAATCCTAAAAATAGAAGTACGCTTAATACACCCAAAATACGCGTCATTTTATTGACGGCTCTGTCAAATGCAGGTGTCTTAGTAAAACAAAAAGGGGCATCATTTCTTAAAATAGGGTCTCTTGTACGTCCTATTTTAGCTTCATTAATTGCCATAGTTAAATCGGCAGGAAGTTGGTTGACACCTAGTAAATAACCTGTAATCTTTCCTTTTGGTGAGAGCACAACAGTCATAGCTGGATGAATATAGCCAATATCTCCACTTTTTATCTTTACAGCTTCGTATTTAAAACCAACACGATTGGCAAGTTCTCCTGAACTGTTATTTTCTCCAATGACAAAGTGCCAAGTATCTTGAACATAATTTCGTTTCATCATGTGAAGCGTATTTTTTTTCTTTGTCAGTGCCAGAGAAGGTTTTTCTGTCTCGGCAAAACTCACCGTAATCACTTTATAGTCTGTATTCTCAGCCAGTTTTACTTTACTTAAAGCATCAGCCATTTTGTTAAGTTGTGGACCACAAATACCTGCACACTTGTAATAGTTGAGTGTGAGAAGTGTGGGTTTCCCATCCATGAGTTTTTTAAGTGTTACGGATGCACCATCTTCATCTATAAACGTGAGGTCTAAAGGCACCATAGTCCCGAGTTTTTCTGCCACACCTAAAGTTTGGTTAGAAAAGAGAGGCAATGTGAGCAAGAGTAAAATAAGGTATTTTTTCATATGTTGTACTTTGTTTTAAGATGAAGTATTATACTCCATGCTACTTAATGATAATAAGTTTATGTAACGAAAAACTAAAAAATGAATAAACTTTTGTTTTTACAACAATGTTTTAAATCATTATGCGTTACAATAATTCTATTCCATTATTAAAAGTATCACTATGATTGCTAAACTACTTACTGCCTCTATACTTACAGGACTTCTCAGTGGACTTTTTATTGCTTTTTATAGTTTTCTTATTAACCTTATGACCCATCTTTTTTTTATGGGTGATCCCATGAAAACCATACCTACATTACCTACTTGGTACTTGTATGCTTTACCTACGATGGCTATTTTGGTTGTCAATTTTATCGTTTCGCATGACGGAAATGTAAAAGAGTATGGACTGAATGAAGTTGCTGACTCTATTGTAGAAAACAAGATGACACTCTCTTTGAAGACATTGTTTCTCAAAGTTTTCGCATCTGCACTCTCGTTGGCTAGTGGTTTTACTGTGGGAACTGAGGGACCTAGTGCAAGTATTGGGGCGATGATAGCCTATCATGTGCATAAATGGTTCAAGCTCCCTAAAATGCTTGTTAAAATGATGTTGAGTGTTGGGGCAAGTTCTGGTATTGCGGCTATTTTTGTTACGCCTGTAACAGGCATAGCCTTTGCTGTGGAGATTATCGCCTATCAGTTTATAAAGCAGTATATTGGCTACTTGATATTGGCTTCTTTTGTAGCCTTTTCTGTGGGTATATACTTTTTAGAACCTATCGTTTTTTTACATTCTCAAGGGCGTTCTTTTAATTTTAATCATTTATTTTCTCATATTTTGTTTTTACCTTTTATTACCTCTTTTGTGTATCTCTATCTCTTTTTAAAAAAGAGGGTATTGAGTTTTATTGATTTGGAAATATTTAACAACCTTTCTGTTTATCGTAATTATATTTTTGCACTGATAGGGGGAGGGGTGATTGGTACAATTTTACTACTTCAACCAGAAGCAGCCTTTTCTGGTCATGCTTTGGTACTAAGTCTGATTAACTCTGAAACAACAATCCCTCTTTCAATGATATTTACCATCCTTATTTTACGTATTATAGGTACAACGGTTGCCATCTATGCCAATGCTGTAGGAGGGATATTTTTACCTCTTATGAGTATTGGTGCCTTGGTTGGGTATGGTTATGCTGAACTGATGATAGCGTATGCTGGATTAGATATTGAACCTTTTTATTTTGCAGCTGTGGGTGCTTCGGTGTTTATGGGGGTTATTATGAAACTGCCTTTGACAGCTGCGGTTCTGGCACTAGAGACAACCTTTGACTACAATGTGGTCATTGGTACAGGTGTGAGTGTGGTCTTGGTGGAGTACTTCTCACAAATCTACTTTACCATCCAAAGACGCAATGTTACAAGAATTGAGAGAAAGCGAAAGAGCGTTGAGACACCTAAAGAGGCGAGTCAACAGGTAGAAGAAGATACTGTTTTGTAATTCAACTCATTTTCATAATAATATCTTCTAATGAGTTCGCCGCCATTCTCATACGTTTACTTATCTCTTTGAGTTGAGAGAGTAATTCTTTATGGATGAATATTTTTTCCATATCTTTTGACTCAACAAGACTAGACACTTCTTCTACGTAGATATCCATCAGTGTATCATAGGTGTCTCGTACTCTTTTGGCACTTTGTGCTGTTTTTTCACGGTTGCTTTTGAGTGTTTTAAACCCTGCGGTTAATAGTTCAGCTTGAAGTTGTATCTTTTTTATCAGGGCATTATAGACGTCATTCTCTTTATGTATTTGGTATGACTTTGCTTCAATGAGAAAATGTCTGATACTGATAGCAATCCAGTCAAGTTCTGTAATGACACGATAAATAGACTCCCTGTCTATGGGGGGTGATAAAAACATTTAAAAGGTTTTTCATGTTCTTGTCTCTGATGGCTTGGGCTTGATGTTGATCCTGCAAGATGGCTTGACAGCTCTTTTCATTGGCTTCTATAAAACATTTTTGTAAATCATCTGTAATCTGTTTAATAATCATAGCATGCTCGTCCAGTGCAGCGAGAAAGTCTATCTCTTTGGGCAAAATATATTTTTTAATGAGTGATACAATCATGAAATAGCTCCTAATAGTTTAATAAGTAAATATGCATACAGCGCACCGAAACATATGGATACTGGTACATTCACCAACCAGCCCACTATAATTTGTCCTGCACGTCCCCATGCAACATGAGAAGGTTTTTCTGCCGCACCGTTTCCCAGTAGGGTGGCTGTTACGACTTGTGTGGTTGAAGTAGGGGCACCAATGGTAGTTGCAAGTGTATTGATGAGTGCAGCGCCTAGTTGATTGGCAACGGAATGTATGAGTTTGACATGGTAGAGTTCAAAGCCTAAAGTTTTGATGATACTCCACCCTCCAAACATCGTACCTAACGTGATGGCAGAAGTACACATGATAATGACCCATAAGGGGATGGTAAAAGTTTGTGTATGGTGGGAAGCCAAAAGCATCATCCCTATGATTGCCATACCTTTTTGTGCATCATTGGCACCATGTGAAAAACCTAGCCATGCTACAGAAAAGTATTGTGAAATGACAAAAAATGAACGAATTTTAATGCTGAAGCGTTTAAAGAGAAAGAAGATGAGCTTCATGATGAAAAAACCAACGATAAAACCGAAAAATGGGGAGACAAACAGACCAGCAATGACTTTCATCACACCTGTGAGTTGACCTTGATAGAGTGCATCTAATCCCCAGTTAATCTGTTCTGTACCTACAACATAGAGTCCCGCTCCTACCAATCCACCCGCAAGTGAATTGGATGAAGAGGAGGGGAGACCAAACCACCATGTGATAAGGTTATACGTCACTGCAGCCAATAGCGCTGCAATGACAAGTGCCTGTGCATCGATAAGTTTTGCCTGTTTCATATCGACAAAGGTACCGATGGTATCTGCCACAGCTAAACCTACAACCAGTGGTCCAAGGAAAGTAAAAATACTGACTATGGCAATAGCTATCCATGTTTTCATAGCTCTTGATGCTATGGCTGTGGCTACCATATCTGCAGAGTCATGAAAACCATTGGTAAAGTCAAAGATAAAGACAGTAACAACGGTGATACCTAGCAGAAAGGTAGTAATATCCATCTAAATGACCAAACTTTTACCTAGTCTGGAAGATAGACTTTTAGTTTGCAACCAACATATCACAGGCTACATCCTCTAAAAGTGCTACTGATAAATTGTCTGCAACAAAAAAATCATCTCCATGTGAACATACATAGAGAATATCAAAATCTTTTTCTTGCAGATAGTCACTCATTTGTGTACCTAAAAAGTCTCCATCTATAAAGAATTTACCTTCTAGCCCACTTTCTTCTTTCAGTGCTTCAAATGCCTCTTTTTGTGCCTCTTCTATAATCTGTATGTTTTGTAAATCAGCTTCCATACTTGGATCAACAATATATCGATAGTCATAAAAAAGCTCAATATCACTTTGTGGAAAATAATTTTTTGCTTTTTCTATACATTGCGCCGAAGGACTTCCTGCATCAACAATAAGTGCCATTTTTTGGTATGTTTGTGTTTTACTTTTAAGTACAAGTATGGGTTGGGTTATTTTACTCACAAGTTTTTGTGTAATATCTTTATGATACCCTGTAATCACAAAGGTCTCTTTATCTTCACGTATCAATGCCCAAACTCTATCTGCAGTATCGTCTATCTTGACAAATACAACAGGGGTCTTTTCAAAGTCAAAGGTATTGACTTTTTCAAGAATAGATGCTTTGATTTTTTCTTTGTCTAGAGGTAACTCTTTCTCGCCTGAACGAAAAAAATCAGGAATCTCAAAAAGTGGTCTTTCATGGACATAAAGTATTTCTACGATGGCATGGTACTTTTTGGCAAAAGCAAATGTTTTAGCAAGTACTTCATCAATCATAGTGAAATCATTGAGTACAGCAATTATTTTTTTAACAGATTGCATATGACATCCTTTAATAAATTAGATAAGCCCTAACTCTGCAAGAAAAGCTTTGACTTTTGGTGAAATTTCACTTAGCTCTGCCATGAGTGATTCCCATGCTTTATCTTCATTAAACCACTCTTCTATACGTTTGAACGAATCACTTTTCTCTTCTTGGCTTAGTGCATCTGTTTTATCTATATTCTCTTTTATTGTTTCTAAATGTTTTAAATTACTTTGACTCATAGCTTTCTCCTAATATTGGTTAAATTCGCCATTGGCGATCTCTTGTTTAAGTTCGTCCATTGCCTCTTGCATGACCGAGATGATAAGTTCAGCAGATTTTCTGTCATCATTCTCTGGAATATCCCAGTCAAATATCTTCATATTGGCTTTAAAAGCAAGGCGTACCTCTTTTTTAATTTCTGATTTCATTTTGTCTATTTCTTGTTCTTGTGGTGTCATTGATTTTCCTTGTTATTTATTAGTATAGTTTACATCAAAAGTGTTAATTTAGAGTTAATGTTTTAAAGTTTTTTTAGCAAGTTTAGCATATCCCCATGCCCCTAAAGTAAGTAGTGCATAAAGTATAAGAATAAAAAGCATCTGTTCAGGTTTGGTCTTATATTCATACCATAAAATAAGGATAGACCCTATACTGAGTCCTAGTATGGCAATACTCGTAAAGAGTGTGGAAGAATTTGTGGCGTGCCGTATTTTGAAGTTGGCGATAGCCATGAGCAGAGATACAAGTAAAAAAGTAATACTTCCAAATTCTAAAATAAGTCTCAATCCTCCCACCAAGATGAGCATAGATGCAGTAGCAGCCATTGCCATAATGGCATAAGAAGGAATCATATTTTTACGTTTACTTAAAATCTTAGGAAGGTAATGGTCATCTGCAATACGTGCCATTTGACGTGAAGAACCAAACATCGTACCGCTAATAGCAGATGATGTAGCAAGTACAGCACCAGTGATGACCAAGTTCCGACCCCAATTCCCCATGATATCTGCAGCGCCAGATGCTAAAGCATACTCTTGATTTTGTATAAGATCATGCACGGGGATAGCCACTACTGAAGCCAAAGAAATGATAAAATAAATCAATGCTACCAGTATTAAAGCACTGTAAATAGCTCTTGGTATATTTTTATCTGGATTGTCCATTTCGTTGACTGCATTGATGACGAGTTGAAAGCCTTCATAGGCTACAAATGTTACAGAGGCTACTATTAAAATATTGAGAGTTTTTGCGTGTTCAATATCCTGTATTAAAGTATCTGAAAATGTTTTAAAATCAGTCTCACCATAATAGATAAGCATCATAGATATAATAAATAAGATAAGCAATTTAATGTAAACCATAAGGTCTTCTAATTTCCCCATACCTTTCACACTCCAAAGATTGATAGCCGCAAAGATCCAAATGATTAAAATAGCAATGCCTTTACGTACCCATTCATTATGTGCATACTCTGAACCACTGATGCCATAAGAAGAAAAAGTATAGGCGTATAGTGCGAGGGTGGAAATGTAGCCAAAAATGGTATACCAACCTATGAAAGAAGCAGCCATATGTGAGTTAGGGTAGGTACGTTTAAAAAAGGCATAGGTGGCACCTTCATCTTTATAGTATACACCTAACTTGACATAAGAGTAGGCGGCAAAAAGTGCTATGACACCTCCTAGAGCTATGGCAAAAGGAGCTAGAAACCCTACCATAGAAACAGAAATACCGAGTATCGTAAAGATACCTCCCCCTACCATACCACCTACAGCGATAGCGATAAGCTCTTTAAGTCCAAGATTTTTGATTGTGGGTTGTTTAGGCACGAATTATGACTTTTTATTTGTATGGCATTTAAGTGAAGCCGCTTTAATAAAATGTAGTTTGTCTAAAATATGTCCAAATTCAGCATCTTCTTCTTCAAACTTCTTTTTGAGTTTTGCACGTTTCTCTTCAAGTGCTTTAATTTGTTTTTCTATATCTTCTGGATCAGCATGACAATCTTTTGCTGCTTCTGCTTCTTTTTCAAGTACCCAATCCATTGCTTTTTTTATAAATTCAACCATTTATTTTCCTTAATTATAGTATTTCTTCAATATCGTGTGCCAATTCATCGGCTTTTGTCTTCTGATGACTTTTTGCATGTGCTAATGTAGCCCATAATGCACCTATCGTACTTATAACGATAAATACCCATGGGCTAATTGTATCATAAGCATAATAATCTATCATTGCTGTCAGTGTAATAAAAAGTGAAATTTTACGCTTTAGTTTCATTGTAAGTTTACCTAGATGAGATAGTTAAAATTGAAGATATTGTAAAGAGAAATGAGGATTTAGTGAGTATCATCGCTGTATTTCAGGATGTTACTCAGAAAATGCTTGGGTTTAGGTGTGAAAGTTAAGTTATGTAAAAATATAGAATCTGAATTCTTTTTGTTATTCAAGGGATCTAAAAAATACTCAGTCTAAACATATTTATGGTCAGATTAAACCTATTTCGCTAAAATAATAGCCAAATATAACACACAAGGTACAAATATGAAAATAGTAGTAATCCAAGGTCCAAACCTCAATATGCTTGGTATGAGAGAGCAAAATATTTATGGTCCTATGAAATTAGAAGATATTCATGGTCAGATGAAAGCATTTGCAGAGCAAAACAAAGTTGAAATCGAATTTTTTCAGTCCAACCTAGAGGGTGAGATAGTCGATAGAATTCAAGAGTGTATCGGTGATGCGAATGGTATTATCATCAACCCCGCGGCATATACACATACGTCTATCGCTATTCGTGATGCTATCGCTGCGGTGCAGATACCTACGCTTGAAGTACACCTTTCAAACATCTATCAAAGAGAAGAGTTTAGACACACTTCATTGACTGCGCCAGTATGTGCAGGTCAAATCACAGGTATGGGACCATTTGGTTACCACTTGGCGATGGTAGGTATGACTCAGATACTTAACGAAGTGAAGATGATGAAAGAACAACAAGCCAAAGCACAACAAAAATAGTTTTATACTCCTTCCTCTCCTCCGAGAGGAGGGTTATACTTAAGGGCACCTCCAATAATAGGTGATACTCACAACATCACTAGCTTTTGTCTAGGCTAGGCACTCTTTTGAAACCCTAGCCGTAGCTAAGGTAAAAAAGAGTAACAACGCATAGGCGAAAGCTAGTGATGCCCCTTGGGTGGGCTTTGCAAACGTAATCTTGCACAAGATATTTACTTCGTCTTAGCTATGGCTAGGACTCATAAATCTCTTGTACAATCTCACATTTGCAAAACCCATTGTGGGTATTACCTATTATTGGAGGTGCCCTTTATCTAACTCACTAAAGGTCATCTATGAACTACATGCTCAAAGACGAAAATGCCATCTATTATGAATGTGGCTATAGCTGTGACAATGCACTTTACCTACGTTTAGGGAAAGAGGCATTTTTCATTACGGACAGCCGTTATACGCTTGATGCCAATGAACATGTGGTAGATGCAATAGTCATTATAAATGGTGATCTTTATGGTGAGGCAGTCACTTTGCTTAAAAAAGCAAAAGTCAAAAAAGTGATTTTTGATCCTAAAGAGTGGACGGTAGATGGGTTTGAACGTGTACGTTCTCATGTGAAAGTAGACTTTAAACCACAGGTAGATTTTTCTCATAAAAAGCGCATCATCAAGTCTGATGAAGAGTTGAAAATCATCGCCAAAGCTGCGAAACTTGGGGCTAAGGCATTTAAACACTTAGCTAAAGAGTTTAGAAAAAATGGTTTTGGGAAAGATGAATATACTTTAACCCACGAGGCAAAAGGTATTTTGGGTGACTTTGGTAAGTATGCGTTGAGCTTTGACCCTATTGTCGCTATCAACAAAAATGCAGCAAAGCCTCATGCATTGCCAACAGAAACAGTTCTAGAGAAAAATGACCTACTTTTGGTAGATGCTGGACTCAAGTATAAGCGTTACTGCTCGGACCGCACACGTACAGTGCAGGCAGACAAGTACCTGATGTTCGATACCAACCAAAGCTATAAACGAAAGAAGATACAAAAAGCGTATGATACCGTACTCAAAGCACATGACAATGCTATAGCCAAAGCACGTTCTGGCATGAAGGCTAAAAAGGTGGATGCGCTTACACGTGATATCATCGAAAAAGCTGGGTATGGGAAGTACTATGTACACTCAACCGGACATGGGGTTGGACTTGATATTCATGAGATGCCTTACATCTCTAGCAAATCAGATACTATCATAGAAGATGGGATGGTCTATACTATAGAGCCAGGTATCTACATACCCAATGAGTTTGGCATACGCATAGAAGATATGGTAGCTATGGTAGATGGTAAGGCAAAGGTACTGTAGGGTGTTGTACCCTTACAACACCAAAATATAAGCATGATAAAAAGAGAACTAAATAGTCAACACACCTTATTAAAAACAAAGCTCTATCCTTCTTCTTATCAGACTAGAGGAGGGCATAGGGCACTTTTAGGTATTGGTGGTAATATAGGGGATGTACCAAGACGTTTTGAACATCTCTTTTGGTATCTAAAACGTAGCCGCTTTGTCCGTGTGATAGAAACAGCGCCGATGCTGAAAAACCCTCCCTTTGGTTATACAGAGCAGGAGGATTTTTATAACTCTCTACTTTTGGTAGAGACTCAGTTAACCCCTCGTGCATTGTTAGACTATGTGTTGAGAGTAGAAAAAGTGTTTGGGCGTAAGCGTCTTTTTAAAGATGGACCAAGAACACTCGATATAGATATAATATTTTACGAAAATGTGAAAATGGATAGTGCAAGACTAACCCTACCTCATGTAGGCTGGAAACAAAGGGCTTCTGTGCTGATACCACTTTCTCAGATGAAAAAGGCAGTAGTGTGATACAAGAAACATTTGTAGCAGATGACCCAAAAAGCGCGTATGAAGAAGCTGTGGGTAAATATGGTGCAGGACTAAAACTTCTCTCTGCAAAGCAAGTGAAGTATGAAGATGGACAGTTACGCTGTGAAGTCGCCATAGAAGTCGCCGAAGAAGTTTTTTTGGCTAAATCTTGTGATGCCATACCTTCTGTGCAACATAGCATGACACCATCAAGCGATGAAACAGCTTTACTTGAAGAGTTAACCACACTTAAAAAACAGTTAGCAAGTATGAAAGAAGAGATACTTGGTGTTGAAGATGACAGTGTATTGGCAAAAGTCAAGAAGCTCTTTGTTTCAAAAGGCATTGCAAAGCAGTGGCTAGATGATGTACTTATCTCTCTCATGGGTAACCATATTTTAAATGACGATACCCTTTTGGTTTCGTATATCCTTGAAGAGATAGATGAGTCTTTAAAAGTGGTCGAAGAGTCTTTTGATAGCCCAAAAATTATGATGCTTGTAGGTCCAACAGGTGTGGGTAAAACGACTACCATCGCAAAACTCGCTGCCCGTTATGCCTACATGATGGACAAACCTTATAAAGTCGCGTTTATCAACTTAGACAGCTATAAAGTAGGTGCCTTTGATCAATTGGGACACTATGCAGACATCATGCAGATAAAGCATGTGACTGTGGACTCTGTAGAGACCTTTATAAAAGGGCTTGAATCTTTACATGACTATGATGTGATACTTGTAGATACGGCGGGTATGTCTCCGTACGATACACAAAAGTTCATCAAAACTGTAGAGTTTGTGCAGTCAGACATACCTCGAAAAATAGAAGTAAATTTACTACTTTCTGCTACAGTTAAGTATGAAGATATGGATGACATTTATACTAACTTTTCATTTTTAGATCTTCATTCGGTGATTATCTCTAAGTTTGATGAGACAAAGCACTTGGGTACGTTACTAAACTTTATGTTGCTCTACGATGTACCGATGAGTTACTTTTCCATAGGGCAAGAAGTTCCAGATGACTTACTTGTAGCATCTAAAGAGTACTTGTTAGAGCGTTTTATAGGTGATTTGGATGGATAATTAGCCATGCATGGAGAGACTCAGGCAAATCGTCTCGCGTCTTTGATGCAAAAACATAAGAGTCTGCCTAGCTATGAACTTACACTGCCCCTTGTCACGGTGCGAAGTTCAAGTTTAGACAACTTAGAAGTGGATGATGTGCTACTTATGGGACTTGAAGCATTGGAGTGTATACTTTTAAATAATGATATAGTATATGCCCATGTTATACCAGTACGCAAAAAACGTAGTGTTATGATGGAAGTACTTAACGTTGTCAAACGTCAAGTTTCAACAACACGAAGAAAAGAACATGAAGTTCTGAAACTTTCGTTTGGTACAGTGCAGAGTCGCATCGTAGAAGTAGGACATACGATAGATGTGTCGCAGATGGATTTGGAAACAGTTTCCCTTATGCGTAAAGAAAAACAAATAGCCACAGCATCACTCGTCAATCTTGACGGGAAGATAGCTGTGAAAGTAGACAAGGTAGAAAAAAATGGCTAAAAAAGGTAAAGTTTTAGTAGGTATGAGTGGTGGAGTTGACTCCACGGTAACATCGATTCTTTTGCAAAAAGAGGGGTATGAGGTAGAAGGTGTGTATATGAAGTTACACCATAAACCTGGTTACCATGAGTCAAACTTCACTAAGGCACAGCGTGTCGCAGAGTACTTGGGTGTGAAAGTACACTTCTTGGATCTCAGTGAAGAATTTAACGATGAAGTATACTCTTACTTTGTAGAGAGCTACAAAGAGGGACTTACGCCTAACCCTTGTGTTATGTGTAACCGTACCATCAAGTTTGGTAAGATGGTAGAGTTTGCCGATGAAGTAGGTGCTGAGTTTGTGGCTACAGGACACTACATTAAGTGTGATGGCGAGTTCATTTATGCAGCAGAAGATGCAAACAAAGACCAGAGTTATTTCCTATGTGAAGTGAAAAAAGAAGTTTTACCTAGACTCATCTTTCCTTTGGGTACATGGGTAAAACCAGATGTAAAGGCGTATGCTGCCAACATCGAAGTACTCAAAGACTTTGCCACACAGGCAGAGAGTTCGGAAATCTGTTTTGTTGAAAACACGTACGATGAAGTACTAGCTAAACATATGGACATCAACATACCTGGTGAAACAGTAGACACGGAAGGTAATGTTGTCGGTACACACAAAGGCTACATGCACTACACCATAGGAAAACGTAGAGGGTTCACCGTAGATGGTGCACATGACCCACACTTTGTACTTAAAATCAAACCTGAGAGCAATCAGATAGTCGTAGGTACCAAAGAAAAACTTGAAGAGAATGCATTTGAAGTAAAACACATCAACCTCTTTAAAGAACTCACTGAGTTTGAGTGTATGGTGAAAGTACGCTACAGAACTACCGCGGTACCTTGTCACGTAGTCATTAAAGATGGTAGAGCAAATGTAACGCTTCATGAACCAGTATTTGGACTCGCTAAAGGGCAGGTGGCTGCTTTTTATGAAGAAGACAAATTACTCGGTGGTGGTATTATCTGTTGAGTAAGCTTCCTTTAGTATGACCTACAAAGACAAAATTACCAAAGCCAAAGCGAGACTGATGCTTGAGCATCCTTACTTTGGTACGATAGCATCTTCTCTTCCTCTAGAAAAAAATAATGACATATTGACCTTTACCTCTGATGGTGAAAAGATGCGCTATAACTCTGAGTACCTCGATAGACTGAGCCTTGAAGAGGTTGAGTTTGTGATGGCAAACGGGGCGATGCATACCGTACTTAAGCATCATGAACGTGTGAATGGACGCACCAAATGGCTCTGGCAGACTGCGACTGACTATGTGGTCAATGCTATGTTGGTTAAAAATGGTATGCATCTGCCTGAGTATGCTTACTTTGAAGAGAAGTTTGACGGAATGTATGTAGAAGAAGTCTATGAGATGCTCCGTGCAGAGATGAGAGATAACTCTGATCATAGTATGGAGCAAGAGACAGAGCAGATAACAGACTCCGATGAAACCGATGCCCCAAATCTGCACATGCAAAAAGAACATATGCCAGATGTCAATACAGAGGAAACGCAAGAAGAAAATGCGGATGACCAAGAGGAAGAGGCTTCTACCTCTGAACCTGAAACCTTAAGCGAAGAGATAAAAGAACATCTTGAACAGATATTTCAAAAGCATAAACGTCAGGGGAAGTTACCTAAAGATTTACAGTTTGTCGTACCTGAGTATTTTTCCCATAAAGTGGATTGGCGTGAGTTTTTGTATGGCTACATTGCCACACATGCCAAAACTTCGTACACATTTACACCTCCGAATATGAAGTTTCTTTACCGAGGTATCTATCTACCCAGTATGAGTTCTGACTTGTTACGCATTATCGTAGCTGTCGATACTTCTGGTTCAGTAGATGAAGCCTTACTTTCTACCTTTTTAGGAGAAGTAAGCTCCATGATGCAGCAGTACCCCAACTACGAGATAGACCTTATCACAGCAGATGCCAAAGTGCAATCAGTCCATACCTTTTTACCTGGTGAACCTTTGGTGTATGAACTAGGTGGGGGAGGGGGTACAGATTTTCGTCCTGTCTTTGAGTATATAGATAGACATATAGACTACCCGACACTGCTTATCTATTTTACCGATGGAGAGGGTGCATATCCGAAAGAGGAAGTCTCTTATGATGTACTTTGGGTAATGCCAGAAGCAAAAGAAGTGCCTTTTGGCGAAGTTGTTGAGATTGATTTATAGATTTTGGCTATAATAACCTAACTTTAACATATATATAGGAAATTTAATGGAAACATTTGACAAGCAAAATAGTGGTTCATGTACTTCGCACTCTATAGCGATACTCCTTCTTCCCGCTTTATTTTTATTGGGATTGGTCATGGCATATATTGGGGTATTCTCTCTTCATGTTGAGGTGCATACTTTAGGTATTGTGGCATTTATCTTTGTGGTGTTTGCTTTTTTTGTGAAACACAACGCCAACTATGCTGTTTGCCATATGAGAAGTTCTTTTTTCCGTATGGAAGAAGACTTACAAGCAGCACTACGTGCCAATGCACTCACTATCATGGGAAAAACAAAGTCTACATTAAATGTTAAAGATTTTATCGCTGAGTATTATCAAGATATCCGTAACGACAACTTTGCACGTGTTGCGACATCAGTATTCCCTATGATGGGTATTTTGGGTACATTTATCGCTATTGCACTCTCTATGCCTGACTTTACGGTGAAAGATTTAGGTTCACTTGACCGTGAGATATCGGTACTTCTTTCTGGTATCGGTACGGCGTTTTATGCTTCTATTTATGGTATCTTACTTTCACTTGTATGGACATACTTTGAAAAAAGAGGTGTGGCAAAGGTAGATAAGCAGATTTATGACCTTGAAAAACTTTATGGTAAACGTGTATGGAAAAAGTCTGAACTGATTAAGCATGAGCACATGCAGTCAGAACTCAAAGACCAAAAGATAGTGCAAACGCTTAAAGAAACGTTCAACATGGACTTCATTAAAGAGCTTAATGACCAGTATCTTAAAAACTTTACTACGATTATCAATGACACAACAAACAGCTTCACTAAACTTACTGTGCATATGCAAGAAGCCTCTTCAGAACTTCGAGACACACTTGAAAACCTTCATGGTAGAAAAGAGACAGCCACTGCTGTGAAAACCATGGAAGAGAATATTTCTGGCTTTAACCAAAATGCAAAAAGTTTGCAAAAATCCATGGAACGTTTCGATGGTTCAGTCGATCATACCTTTGTGAAGATAGATGAAGAGTTAGGCCAAGCAGTTGAAAAACTAGCAACCTTTGCACGTATTGTTTCTGAACAAAATCAATTGATTTTGAAAAACATGGCTACATTAAAACAGCAAGAAAAGTAATCTAGATGTTTAGAAAAGAGAATGCAAGCGAAGACAGTAATTTCTGGATATCCTATGCGGACCTTATGGCAGGGTTACTTTTTGTTTTTATATTGTTGATTGGGGCGATTATCTCTAAGTCTATTATCTTGAAGTCTGACTTGCATAACAAAGAAGCAAGGCTTGCAAGTATCTCTAAGAACCTCAAAGACAAAGAGACAAGACTTAACGAGGTACGTGATACTTTGGCAAAAAGTAGAGCCTTAGTAGGAGAAAAAGACTCTTACCTTTCTCAAAACAAAACACTTTTAGAAAAAAAGAGCCAACGTATTACAAAAGACGAACGTTTACTTAAGCTCAAGATAGATGAGATAGCCAAACTCAACAAAATGTTGCTTGACTCTAAAAATAGTGAAGCAAAACTAAGCGATAAAATAGTCATTGTCCAAACGGTACTTTCTAAAACCAAAGAGTCACTTAAAAAAGAGAAAAAGACGCTTAAAGACTATGAAGGGAAAGTATTAGTACTTTCAAATCAGTTGTCTACTGCGAAAGATGCAGTCAAGATTAAAGATGAAAAACTCTTGGCAGTGCTCAATGCTATGGATGAAAAAAAGACCAAATATGATGAACTTCTAGCCAATCTTCAAGCACAAAAAGCAAAGATAAAATCTTTAACAGGTATCAAGCTAAAAGTTGTAGCGGCACTTAAAGAAGCACTGGGAAATAATATCGATATAGACAAAAAGACAGGTTCTTTACGTCTTGCATCGAACATTCTTTTTGGGAGTGGTGAGTCTACTTTGAAGCCAGAAGCGAAAGTAGAGCTAAAAAAGGCATTTGAAGACTACATCGGAACATTGGTACGAAACAAAGAAATCAGACCACATTTAGATAAGATTATTATAGAGGGTCATACAGACAGTGTTGGCTCGTACATTTATAACCTTAATCTTTCACAAAAACGTGCTTTGGCTGTGATGGAGTACCTACTCACACTTGACTTTACGCAAAAATATAACATTAGGCCACTTATGACAGCATCAGGACGTGCGTATCTTGACCATATCGTTAAAAACGGTGTAGAAGACAAAGAAGCTTCAAGACGTATCGAGATTAAGTTTAGACTTAAAAATGAAGATGCTATGAATGAGATAGAAAAGGTACTTGATGCAAAGTGATTTTGAACCGGTACATTTAAAACATGCCAATGATAAATTGGACAAACATGTTTTGTCTGCCAATGTCCATAAAAAAACCAATGATGGCTACAAAAAAGAAGTCTTTAAAGAGTCACTTTGGGAGAAAAT
>Ga0256829_1000431_pt1 | contig 43153 bp, 46 predicted proteins | sample 131447metaG_FD_185979 | JGI IMG/M metagenome (GOLD analysis project Ga0256829, IMG submission 185979) | Hydrothermal vent microbial communities from Lau Basin, Pacific Ocean - 131-447 | ecosystem: Environmental > Aquatic > Marine > Hydrothermal vents | place: Pacific Ocean: Lau Basin | collected... | reverse complement strand
GGGCGGGGGGCGGGCCCCCCCCCCCCCCCCCGACTGGAGCGGAATTGAAGAGCTGGGACAACAATGACTTTGGGAAATGTAGTGGCCGACAGGCTTGAAAGAATAGCTGTTTGTAGATTTGATATTTTTAAAATATCAAAGGAGGCATTTGACATTTATCAAGATCCGGGGCTTTCTCTCACAAAGGATTTAGATATGGCCTTGTTATCGCTGATGGCAATGGAAGATGGGCCGGAGTTTGAAATGACAGAAAAAGAGTTTCAGGATTTACTGTCTGAGATTCGACAGATGTAGTTCCAATAACCCCGGCATTGCCGGTGCTATCTGTTTCACGCTGCCGGAGATTGCAGGGTCAGGTCTTGCTTTTTGCCCTCCAGCGGAAGTAGGCCGGACAAAACTTCTGGCGCAAGCCTGACCTGACTGTTCTTACATCTTGCCAGCCGGCGGCGACCTCACCGCCGTTGCCTCTAGCGCCGCCACCAACGCGGTCGTCAGCACCGTCAACAATCGCGGAGACTTGGGGGCTGTATTGACGACATTACCTCCAGCGACGCCGTTAAAGGCTATGTCGTGGCCGGCGCCACGGCGGGTCTCACCGCTGGCGTGTACGACAATCTGCTGGGGACCAAGACAAACCCTGTTACCGGACAGGTAGTTGTTGACTTGAGCACGGTTGAAGGGGTTGGCCGCTTTGCTGCCAATCAGGCACTGCAAGGGTCTACCAGTACCGCGCTGTACCGCGCCCTGGGCGAAGACAGCGATTTTAGTCAGGTACTGGGTAACGCCCTGGTCAACACCTTTGCCGCTTATGGCTTCAACCTGGTGGGTGATCTGGGTGATCGCTACCAGCTACCCAGTGGCAGCGCCGAGAAAGTAGTACTGCATGCCCTGATGGGTGGCTTGGCCGCTGAAGCCTATGGCGGCGACTTTGCCAGTGGCGCGCTGGTGGCCGGCGTCAATGAGTTGGTGGTTGCCGGCCTGAATGCGCAGTTTGCTGGTCTGCCGGATGAGCAGCGCGAGGCGCTGCTGGTCATGAATGCGCAACTGCTGGGTGTTCTGACTGCAGCACTACAGAACCCTGATGGAGATGTGGAACAGTTAGAGATCGGCTCCTCGATAGCGCGTAACGCCGTTCAATACAACCACGAATTGCATGAAGCACGTGCAGCCAGCTTTGCGGAGGGAGCAATCGATCTTTGTAAGCAGCGGCCTGATATCTGCCCCGCTGGTTCCCAGAGTGTGACGCAAGAGGAATTGGTTGAAGCGTTGCAGGTTATCGCTGCCCATGGTGAAGGCATGGAGGTGGTCGACCCCCAAGCAATGGCTTTGGCGAGTCATGTGCTAACCCTGTTTGGCAGTACCTCTGAAACGCTCTTCACACCAACTGAGTCAGAGCAAGCTCGGATCGATAGCATCGAGACGGCAGAGTGGATACTGGCCGTAGGTAGCGCTGTAGGTACGACTGCTGCGGTAGCACGTAATGTGTTGACTGCTGGACCAGGAAAGTTAACCTCTTGGTTTTCTGGCCTAATGGGTAGAAGCGGCGATGACGTGGTGGGTGGGGCAAATAGACTGCCGGTTCCGAGTGACCTACCTTTTAATATCCATGCTGGTCAGCAAGGGAAGCACATTAGAGGGCATAATAATTTTGAGGAGGGGCGTAGCTATTTCAATGATGGCATAGATCCAGCTGAGCTTTTAAGCGGAGTCCACAGCGGCAAATATCCTGTTGTTGGTGCTGGCGCTCGTGGTAACCCAATCGTGGATTTTGGAAGGCCGATAGGCGTCGATGGTAGAACAGGGTTGTCTGTCACCAGGGGGCAAATCCATTATGGAAAAAACGGTGCCCATATTGTTCCAGATATGAGGAATTGAGATGTTATTCGCTATGCAGCTTCCGGACTGGCTAGTGGCATGCTTCCGCATTGCGTTACTCGGGGAAGTTTATCCTGATATCAGAGCTATTGCCGTTGGATATAATGACCGCGGTTTCGTACTGATCCGCTACTATATTGATCGTGAGCCAACAGATTTTGATTTTGAGAGTCTAGAGGTGGTGGCTACAAACTTAGACGCGTTGGGTGGGAAAGGGCAGCCTGTCAATAAAATTGATATCCAATGTGTGCGTGCGCTGGGCGCTAAGCGAGATTTAGAGCCGCTTAGCGGATTTATATATTCCCGGCGAGAGTACTGAGTTGGTACATAAGACGGACTGCAGGTTGGTCAGGCCTTGCTTTTCTCCTGCCCAGCACTAGGTGATTGCGCGTTGCTGAACGGGCGGCCATGGGGTTTTGCCATTTGCCTTTTTCGGACTTGCACTACTCTTGGGTAAATCGGATTTTCAGCGGGGCAAAAGGCAAGACCTGACCCCGAGTCTCGCGAGATTGCAGGGTCAGGTCTTGTTTTTTGCCTTCCTAGCGGCAACAAAAGTGGGCTCGGATAGAGCTTCTGGCACAGGCCTGACCTGACTCTTCTTACACCCTGATAGCCGGCGGCGACCTCACCGCCGTTGCCAGCCGCATCGAGGCCGCGCAGCAAGCCTATCTGGTTGCCGGCAGCCAGTTGGCCCTGGTGGCGGCAGAGAACCTCGATCACCACTTCTACGAGAAAAAGTCCGAAGGCTCCTTCGGGCGCAAATCGTTTCGTAGCGACACCGTCACCCGCGTAACCCAGCAGGGCACCGAGATTGAAACCGGCGGCGACCTCACGCTGGTCAGCGGCAGCGACCAGTTGCACCAGGCCAGCCAGCTCACCAGCGGCGCCGACCTCACCCTCAGCAGCGGCGGTAGCGTTGTCTTTGACGGCGTGCTGGACCTGCACCAGGAGTCCCACGAGAAGAGCAAGAGCAGCTGGGCCTGGCAATCGGCCAAAGGCCAGGGCAATACCGACCAGACCCTGATCCAGAGCCAACTGCAGGCCCAGGGCGAGTTGATCATCCGCGCTGCCGAAGGCGTGCAGATCGATGTTCGCGAGATCAACCAGCAGAATCCTATAATCTGGCCGTAACGAGAACCTTGGAAAGGATTAAGTCGGAAGCAGTGATTGTGGGGAGTCAGGTTAATAAATGGCTTACGGGGCAATAGTGTGAAATATTATTTGCTTAGGCAAGATGTTGCAGTTCTCGGCAAATGGGTGCTCGGTGACGTGCGGCATGTAGATAATTGGCATTTTAGTAATCCGCCGGTGAATTTTATGGAGCCAGGTAGATATACTCTCGATATTCGGTTTGATGGTAATGAGGTTGATTATTCTCTTGCTGGTTACGCTAGTGCCCCAGTACTGAGTGCAAAGGCTTGCGGCGCTTTGGCTGGGTTGCCAGAGATTGATGAGCCATACCGAAATGTCGTTTTTGAGCCGGTGCAAATAGAGGGCAAGCAGGTTTCCCAAGATTATTTTTTGATGATTATTGAAACGCAGATTGATTGTGTTGATGAAGAAAGATCCGACTTTGATAAATATGATTTTGATGATCCTGTAAGACCAGACCTCGCGGGTAATTATCGTTCGTTTTTTAATCTGGTTGTCGACCCGGCAAGGATTGGTCCGCATCATGTTTTTAGGTTGAAGAAATATCTAGGAGTAATAATAGTTAGTGATGAGATAAGGCTCCGCTTTGAAAGGGCAGGTGTGGTAGGGGCCATTTTTGAGTCGGTAAGTGGTGATCGAATAACAGTTGCTTAGTTTGGGGAAAAAGCGACAGGAAGCGGAGCCAGGCTTGCCGACCAAGCCAAGCTTGACGATCACTTCGCACGTCATGGCAGTGACTTTGGCGCGAAAACCACGCTTGAGTACCAAGCACAAGCTGACAGGTTCTTAACAGCCTCTAAGCCTGCAGGCGTGCTTGAGAAAACAAGACCTAATGGCGATGTCGTACGTTACAACCCTAGTACCGATGAACTGGCGTCGTATCAAGTGGGGGGAGTATTCGCACATACTACAAGCCTGATCCTGCAGTGCATGGCAGGGAATCAAATCTGGACTATTTCAATGCTTAGTAGTAATAAAAAACATGTATGCCCGGTGTGTGGATATCCTGATCTTAATGAACCGGCGTACGATAGTTTTGGATGTGCTTCGTACAATATTTGCCCATGTTGCGGGACGGAGTTTGGGTATGATGATTCTACAGCAGCTCATGCCGACTTACGCGGAAAGTGGATTTCTGACGGAATGCAGTGGTGGAGTAAGCATCAACTCAAGCCTGATGACTGGGATCCGGTCAGACAGTTAAAAAATAATTACTAAGATCGGGCTTATGGGAGTGCTGCAGTGATAGTTTCTGCTAAATCCTCTGCGTTAAGTGCTGTTGGATGGTTGGAGAAGGATGAAGTTTTAACTGTGCTTGCTGTGAGCGTTACGCCATTTGAGGGCGTGAAACTCCTCCTTTGGTCTTCTCTTCAAGAGTCGGTGTCCCTCTTTCCCGGAGCCGATTTTGATGTGGTAGATAAGTGTCTGTCGCGGCGTTGGGTATTTAGCCTTGACTCTCAGAGGTTCGTTTATTTAGCACCTGATGCGTGGCAAATTGATGGATTTTGGGAGAGATACCACGATGGAGATCCTGTTGCAGAGCAAGTTTTTATGAAAGAAATGGCGTTTATTTTGACCGAATAGCTTTACAGATACCTGCACCGGCAGACTGAGAGGTATTCCATGCGTGTGGAGCTAAAGGGGATTTCGGCTGATGAGGTGGATATTCACTCGTATGCGCCAGATGATCCAGAATGTTTTTTTATAACTCTAAGGCTTCGCATTGGCCCAGAAGGTGATAATGGCGGGGACGATTTCGAAGTGTTCGTTTGCACTCCGACATGGCTTCAGAACAATGTATGGGAGCCCATGTGGGGTAGGCACTTTTTGATAGTCAAAGAATTTAACTATCAGTTAATTGTTGACGCGATAATTAAGGCTATATCGCAATATGAAGGGGTGGGTTGGTCTGAGATTGCGTGCAAGTTGGCAAGGCTTTACGCTTGGGAGTTTGAAGACTACCAAGCCTGATTCGGCCCCGCGCCGGTGTTGTTCTATTTGAAGTCTGCGGCAGGCGGCAGTAGCCGCCCCTCCACGATCCTACCCCTGAACCCTTCCAGAATGGCCTCGATGCCGAGCCTGCCCTCAACAAAGGCCCCCCAGTTGCCGAATTACTAGCGAAGCTGCTAGGCGTGTTTGCGGTTATACACAAAGCCGGAGAGGCACTGCCCGATGGTCTTGCGAGTGTCGTCGCCAAGCTGGACAATCTGGCAGCAGGCAAGCCACCCAGTCCTGCGGAGCTGGAGCCGTTCAGAAATGCCGCTTCTGCGAAGTTGCAGGAGGATATCCAACGGGCTAATTTGACGTTGGGGGGAGGAATTCCAAATTCGACTCTTCTGACGAGAGACGAGTTAATCTCTGGTTTGCCTGCGACTACCAAGATCACTCCTGAAAGCGTTGTCGATATTCGTAAGTTGCCAGATTGTCGGACCGTATGGCTTGAAATTGACAGCGATGCTGCTGGACTTCAACATATCTACAAGCGACGCGAAGTCGATTTCGCCAACAAGGGAATATCACGTGATGAAATTCCGTCAGTTGTAATGAGTGCTCTTGAGCGTGGGAAAATTGTTGGCACCAATGGCTCAGCCAGTGTTTGTCGCATTACGCATAATGGTCTTGAGCAAAATATTGCAATTGGGGTTGGCTCAAACGGTTTCATAGTACGAGCGAATCCGGTCAGTACTTGGAAATCATTGCCGTGATCAAATTGAGACTAGCGAATGAATATTTGGCTGGGCCGGTATTCTGTGCGGAGCCGGATGCTATGGGGCACATTGATGTTGACGACTTGCCCCTTTCTCAAGGGCTGAAGGCCGAAATTACTGCATGGGACAGTGAGTATCAGGCGGCGTTTAACAGTCACTATCCACCTGACTCAGGATTTGGCTCGCCTGAGATGGAGGTTCGGCATATAGCTGAAGGGCAACAGTTGGCCAGAAAAATGCAGGAAGAGCTAGGGGAAGGTTATAAGGTCGATTACTGCACATAGCCGGTAATTCGGCCGCCTCAAACTCCAAGTGCAAGATCAGTGAATTGAACCCAACTGGTTAGTGGCCCGCGGAAGCCGCGCAGCAAGCCTTTCTGGACGCTGGCAGCCAGCTGGCGCCAGTGTCAGCGGAAAACCTCGACCACTACTTCAACGAGAAAAGTCCGGAGGGCTTCTCTGGGCGAAAATCCTTCGTCCCGGATGTAGCTCTGCGAGCAAAGCTAACCGCTTTGATGCATGCCAACGGCGTTACGGATCCTCTGGGTACTCGAGCAGTATCTCGCTGCCTTGCAGCTCTGCTGCCGTGGCCGGGCGCTGCATGGACGGGTTCAGTGGGTAGCCGCTGTCGGTGGCGCGCAAGACGACGTCGCCTGCGCCTCTGGCATGTACTATCAGATCTCGCCAGCCATCAGTGCTGTGCGCGGACACCCGCAGGGGAAGCTGCACGATGGTGGTTTTGGAACGCAGGGCGAAGCCGTCTTCGCTGCCTTGCAGCACAAACAGGGTGCAGCCGGCGCTACCACACCAGTCGGGGCCTTGGGCGTAGATCAGGGCGTCGTTGACGCCGTCCCCGTTGAGGTCGTACTGGGCGCTCTGGTAGCGGGGAAGCTCGGAGCCGAACTGTTCGTTCAGCGCGTCATCGAGCCGTGTGTCGTTGCTGACGCTGGCGCAGCCGGTCAGCAGGCCAGCAAGGATAAGCGGGTAGGGGCGCATTGGCGGGTCTCCTCGGGTAACGCTGTCGATCATAGCAAGCACGGGGTGGGCTGTGAGTGCTTGATGTCAACTTGCCGGATCAGAGGTGTCGCGGGGCGGGAAGTCGACATCGAAGCCGCGCGCATCCAGCTGCCGCACGCTGTGCGGACGGCCCTGTTCATCCAGCTCGACCAGACCGATACCGCTGCCGTTCCACAGACGCTCGCCGGCGCTGGCGCGATCTGGGTCGCGCGGGCTGACGCGCATACGCCGGCGTTTGGTCAACCAGTTCAGCGGCGAGGCCGGGGCGTAAAGCCAGCGATTAAGCCGGTCAAACCAGTCCAGCAGGCGTGGCGGGAAGGCATTTTTCAGGCCGCTGCTGGTGATCTGCCAAAGTTGGGGGCCGTGCTCGCGGTGACGGATGGCGATGTCGTAGACGAAGGAGTAGTGCACGTCGCCCGAGAGGATGACGTAGTTGCCGGGGGTGCGGCCATGGCGAAAGATGTTCAGCAGCACCTTGGCAGCGCCGCGGTGGGCCATCCAGTTTTCGGCGTCGACTACCAGCGGGTGGCCGGCGAGGGAGAACAGCTTCTGGATGCCTTCAATGAGTTTGACCCCGAACATCGGTGCGGGCGAGACGATGACCACCGCGGTCTGGTCCAGCAGGCGCTGCTGCAGCTCGGTCAGCGCCTCCCAGTCCATCCGGCCGGAGGGGCGGAACGGACTGCGCTCGCTGCGCCAGCGGCGGGTGCGGGTATCCAGCACGACCAGGCTGGGCGTGCCGGCAATCTGGTACTCCCAGCCGTGAAAGCGCAGCACGGCGTCGATGCAGGCGTCCTGCTCGCTGACATCCAGACTGCCGCTGCGCTTTGCATTCTCCAGCAGTTGGGTCAGCGCATTCAGCGGTTCTGCCACGGCCTCCGGGTCGTTGCCCCAGCCCTGACACAGCAGGTACGCCAGCACCGCGTTGCCGATGATCTGCCGGGAGAAGGGGTGGCCGTAGGCGGTGCGCTCCCAGTCGGCGGTGAGGTTCCAGTCGTCGGTGACGTCGTGGTCGTCAAAGATCATCAGACTGGGCTGATGGGCGAGCAGGCGGGCGACCTGCGGCAGGCCGTCGACAAAGGCGTCAATCTGCTGCTGTTCGCTCTGGTAACGCTGGCGCTCTTCGTCACTGAGCCCGTCCGGCATCGCCGGCTGAATCAGGCGCCAGGGAACCGGCGACCACACCAGCAGGTACATGGCCAGCATCTCGGCCAGGCTGATCAGGTGGTTGTGGGCGTTGGCCGAGGTAAACACCGGCTTGCGCACGCCGCCAAAGAAGCGGTCACGCACGGCCATATTCGAGGGCACATCCGGCAGCAGTTCCTCGCGGCGATAGTAGGTGTCGTCAGACTGATACAGGGCCTGACTGTCGGCGACGGTGGCGCCTTCCAGGGCTTCGTCGAATAGCCCGAGTCGGGCAATCAGCTGGTGCACAGCGACCAGCAGCGGGCCACTGACGTCGTCCACATACACCTGGTCGCCGGTCATCAGCAGCCAGGCAGGGCGCTGCTCTGGCTGGTTACGGCGTTCGGCGAGCCAGCTGTCGGTGCGTACCAGTGCATCCTCGCCGGCAAAGTGCGGCTTGCGGCAGGAGCCGTGCAGCAGGCGGCGGTTGTCGCTGGCAATCGTCAGCGAGGGCAGCTCGTCACCATGACACAGATGCGCGGCGGTGCTGCGTAGCCCGTTGCCTTGCTCGCTGTCCCACTGCAGGTCGTAGTGAATGACCTGATCCTGGGGCAGCGGGCTGGTTGGGGTAATGGTCAGCAGATGGGCGTAGGCGTGTTGACCGATGGGGATAACCCGTACGTCGCCCAGGCTCAGCTGCTGGGCGGCTTGGCCAACGGGCTGCAGGCTGGCACGCAACTGTTGCAGTGGCCGGCTGGCGACCAGCCAGAGCAAGACGCGCTCGGGTTCGACGCGGCGAACCAGCGGGCCGGCCAGCAGGTCGGGAATGTCTGTGGTGGTATGCATGCTGATTCAGACCGGGTGGCGCGGCGCCGGTTCAGTGGGCTGCTTCAGAACAACCGGGCCAGCAGCGCCGTGACGGCGGTTTCCACGCGCAGGATACGCTCGCCGAGCTGCACCGGCTGCATGCCGGCCTCAATCAGCTTGTCGACCTCGTAGGGAATCCAGCCACCCTCCGGGCCGATGGCCAGGGTCAGCGGCTGATCGATACCACGGGGGCAGGCGGGGTAGTCGCCGGGGTGGGCAACCAGTGCCAGTTGGTCGTTGATGATGGCGGGTAGCTGATCTTCGACAAAGGGCTTGAAGCGCTTTTCGATGCGCACGGTCGGCAGCACGGTGTCGCGGGCCTGCTCCAGACCCAGCAGCAGGTTCTCGCGGATCACCTCGGGCTGCAGAAACGGCGTCTGCCAGAAGCTCTTTTCCACCCGGACGCTGTTGAGCAGGATGATCTCGGGTACGCCCAGGGTGGCGCAGTGCTGCAGGATTCGGCGGAACATCTTGGGGCGGGGCATGGCCAGCAGCAGGGTCAGCGGCAGCTTGGCTGGTGGCGTCTCGTTCAGTTCAACGGCGAGTAGAGCGTGGTCGCGGTCCAGCTCCAGTACCTGGCCTTGGCCCATCAGGCCGTTGATGCGCCCTACACGCAGGCTGTCGCCGGCACTGACCTGCTGGATGTCCTGCATGTGCGCCAGCCTGCGGCCAGTCAGGCGTACATGCTGCGGATCGGTGAAGTCGCTGTCTTCGAGTAGCAGCAGGTTCATGCCTGCGGGCTATCCTGCTGCTCTTCCGGTGTGCGCGGGCGAACCAGTCGACTGAACAGGATGCCGACTTCATACAGCAGCCACATGGGCAGTGCGAGCAGGGTTTGGGAGATCACGTCCGGTGGGGTCAGGACCATACCGACGGTAAAGCAGCCGACCACCACGTAGGGGCGCGCTTTGCTCAGGCTCTGCACATCGACGATACCGACCAGTACCAGTAGCACGGTGGCCACTGGAATTTCGAAGGACAGACCAAAGGCCATGAACAGAGTGAGGACAAAGTCTAGGTAGCTGTTGATGTCGGTCATCACCGCCACGCCATCCGGCGCTGCGCTGGTGAAAAAGCCAAATACCAGTGGAAAGACCACAAAGTAGGCAAAGGCCATACCGCCGTAGAACAGCAGGATGCTGGAGGCCAGCAGCGGCACTGCCAGACGCTTCTCGTGCTTGTACAGCCCGGGTGCGATAAAGCCCCAGACCTGGTGCAGCACAAAGGGCATGGCGATAAACAGGGCGCTGATCAGCGTGAGCTTGAAGGGGGTCAGGAACGGCGAGGCGACATCGGTGGCGATCATGCTGGTGCCTTCGGGCAGCAGTGCGCGCAGCGGCTCGGAAATGAACGCGTAGATGTCGTTGGCAAAGTAGAACAGGCCGGCAAAGATCACCAGCCAGATCAGCACAATGCGCAGCAGGCGCGAGCGCAGCTCGGTCAGGTGGGCGACCAGCGGCATGTCGCCGCCGCTCTTGACGGGCGGCAGATCAGGGTTGCTCATGGCGGGTGTCTTGCTGCTCATTGGCGGACTCGGCACGGGGTTGCTCTGCGGTCGCGCCAGTGTGCGTCGGCTGTGTGACGCTCTGGTTACTGCCCGGTCGGGCGTTGGTCTGGTTGCTCGGGCTGCCGGCGTGCAGCCCTTGCTTTTCCAGTTCGGCGAGGATGCGCTCGTTGTTCAACTGCTGGCGGATCTCGTCGGCGCCCAGTTCGCGCTCAACCTGCGAGCGCACGTCCGAGAAGCCGCGCTTGATGCGGCCAATGGTCAGGCTGACGGTGCGGATGGCGCCGGGCAAACGCTCCGGGCCTAGAACCAGCAGGGCGATGATCGCCACCACCAGCATTTCCATAAAGCCGATGTCGAACATGGGGCGGGACCTGGCAGATTACGGCTTGGACTGGGAGTCCTGCTTGTGCTCTTCGGCCTTGGCATCCAGCGTCTCGCCCGGCTTGTTCTCGACCGAGGGTTTTTCCTCGTCGTTCATTGCCTTGCGAAAGCCCTTGATTGCGCCGCCCAGATCACCGCCGATGTTTTTCAACCGCTTGGTGCCGAACAGCAGTACCACGATGACCAGTACGATCAGCAGTTGCCACAGACTAATGCCACCAAAACCCATTTTTGCCTCCAGGGCCTATTGCCCAGTTTATTTGCTGCGGGACGCCTTTTCTTCAAGACCGGACAGGTCGAAGCGGCGTGCCAATTCGTTCAGGATGTCGTCGGGGCCCAGGCCGAGATGGCTAAGCATGACCAGTGAGTGGAACCACAGGTCAGCGGTCTCGTATACCAGGTCCGATTTGTCCTCGCTGTGCTGACAGTCCTTGGCGGCTAGCAGTGTCTCTGTGCACTCTTCACCGACCTTTTCGAGAATCTTGTTCAGGCCCTTGGCGTGCAGGCTGGCAACGTAGGAGGTGTCGGCAGACGCCTGCTTGCGTTGCTCCAGTACGGCGGCCAGTTGGCTCAGGGTGTCAGACATGTTTTGGGTGCTCGTATAACTCTTTGGGGTCCTTGATGACGGCGTCGACGGTCTGCCACTGGCCATCTTTCAGAACCCGGTAGAAACAGCTCTGCCGGCCGGTGTGGCAGGCAATGCCACCGATCTGTTCAACCTGCAGGATGACGACGTCGGCGTCGCAGTCCAGCCGCAGTTCGTGCAGCTGTTGCACGTTGCCCGACTCCTCGCCCTTGCGCCACAGGCGCTGGCGCGAGCGCGACCAGTAGATGCCGCGGCCTTCCTGTACGGTTAGCTGCAGGGCTTCACGGTTCATCCAGGCCATCATCAGAATGCGCTGGGTGTGTACATCCTGGGCGATGGCAGGAACCAGGCCGTCGGCATCCCAGTTGATGCTGTCGAGCCAGTCATTGGCGGCGGTTGAATCAGTCATGGCGGGTCGTCATTCGTTCAGTGGTGCAAGTGTGCCAGTTATGCGCCCGGCTGACTATCTGCGGCGCAGAATCAGCCAGCCGCCCAGGGCGATCAGCGCCCACTGGGTGGGCGCTGCGTGCAGCCAGAGCTGCGGATCGTCGCCGCCCAGTGCGCTGGCGCCAAACACTACCAGCGCGATACCGGCCAGTTGCAGTGGCCAGCGCGGGCGTTGCGGCTGCTGCTCGCGCAGCGGCGCATCGGCCAGGTTGTCGAGGGCGCGATGGGCGCTGTCGATCAGCGCCGGCACGCGCTCCAGATGCTGCTGCCAGTGCTTGACCTGATTCTGCGGCAGCATGCGCTCGCGCATCCAGCGTTCAAGATAGGGCTGGCCGGTGCTCCACAGGTCCAGATCCGGGTACAGCTGGCGGCCCAGCCCTTCGATGTTCAGCAGGGTCTTTTGCAGCAGCACCAGCTGCGGCTGGACTTCCATGTTGAAGCGGCGGGCGGTCTGGAACAGGCGCAGCAGCAACTGGCCGAAGGATATGTCTTTCAGCGGGCGCTCGAAGATCGGCTCGCAGACGCTGCGAATCGCCGCTTCAAATTCGTTCACGCGGGTATCGGCCGGCACCCAGCCCGAGTCGATGTGCAGCTGCGCCACGCGGCGGTAGTCGCGCTTGAAGAAGGCCATCAGATTACGGGCCAGGTAGCTTTGGTCTTCCGGTGTCAGGCTGCCAACGATGCCAAAGTCGATGGCGATGTACTGCGGCTCCCAGGGGTGCTTGCGCGAGATGAAGATATTGCCCGGGTGCATGTCGGCGTGGAAGAAGCTGTCGCGGAACACCTGGGTAAAGAAGATCTCCACGCCGCGTTCGGCGAGTTTCTTCATATCGGTGCGCTGGTCGGCCAGAGCCGGCAGGTCGGTGACCGGGATGCCCTCGATGCGCTCCATCACCAGGACCTTGTGACGACACCAGTCCCAGTAGATTTTGGGAATGTAGAGCAGCTCCGAGTCTTCAAAGTTGCGCCGCAGCTGGGAGGCGTTGGCGGCTTCGCGGTACAGGTCCAGCTCGTCGAAAATGGTGCTCTCGTAGTCCTCGACCACCTCGACCGGGCGTAGGCGACGGCCTTCAGTCGAGACGCGCTCCAGCAGGCGGGCGGCGACGAACAGCCACTGGATGTCTTGGTCGATGGTTTCGCCGATGCCGGGGCGCACTACCTTGACCACCACCTCGCTGCCGTCCTTCAGGCGGGCGGCATGCACCTGGGCGACCGAGGCGGAGGCCAGCGGCTCGTCACTGAAACTGGCAAATACATCCTCGATGCGCTCGCCGAGCTGTTCCTCGATGCGCGCGCGGGCCTGCGGGCCGGGGAAGGGCGGCACCTTGTCCTGCAGGCGCGCCAGCTCCAGGGCGATGTCATCGGGCATCAGGTCGCGGCGGGTGGAGAGAATCTGACCAAACTTGATGAACACCGGGCCCAGGTCCTCGCAGGCCTTGCGCAGGCGCGCACCGCGGCTCAGATCACGCGGGGCCGGGCGCAGGCGCCAGGGGCCAAGCTGCAGCAGCAGACGACCCAGCAGCGGCAGCGGCAGGTCCAGCAGAATCTGGTCCAGGCGGTAGCGGGTGAAGATATGCAGAATGCGCAGCAGGCGCACAAAGGCGGTCAGTCTCATGCGTCGGGCGAGTCCGGATCGGTGGGGGTGAGCAGCGCTACGCGCGCTTCCAGGCGGTCAAGCTGCAGGCGTAGGTCATGCAGTTGTTCGGCGCGGGCGCGAGCTTCAGCGTGGCCGACCAGTTGTCGGCTCTCTTCGGTCAGGTATTCCGCCAGCGTCTGGCGCAGGCTGGCGCGGCTCTCGCGGCCCCACTGGTGGCTGCGGCGCAGGGCACTGCCGATAGCGTGGCCGGCCACCGGGCCGAGCCAGCGCGCCAGCTCGGCCTCGCCATCGAGTTGCAGGTCGGCCAGCGCATTCTGCAGGGCGATCAGCACCTGACTGTCGCCTAGCAGCTCGACCTCCGGGTCCTGCAATACGGCCTTGCGGTCGCTGCTGACCAGCAGCCGGGCGAGCAGGCCGGCGGGGGCGTGCAGTTCAACGTCGGCTGGTGCGTCGCTGGTTGTATCCAGGTGGATGGTGCCGGGCGCGGGCGTCAGCCATAGCTGCCAGTCGGGCGAGTGACTGTTGATCAGAATGCGCTTGCCAGCCAGCGCGTCGATACGCCGGGCGGTGACCGAGTCGCGAGCCAGCGCCGCAGCGATGCTGCGCTCGGCGGTTCTGAGCAGTGCGCCAGAGAGCATCAGGGTTTGATGCCCCGGTGCAGGGCAACGATACCGCCGGTCATGTTGTGGTAGGTCACCCGGGCAAAGCCGACCTCTTCCATCATCGCCTTGAGGGTCTCCTGGTCCGGGTGCATGCGGATGGACTCGGCCAGATAGCGGTAGCTGTCAGCGTCGTCGGCTACCAGCTTGCCCATCAGCGGCAGGAACTTGAAGCTGTACTGGTCGTAGACCTTGGACAACAGGTCGCTCTTGGGCTTGGAGAACTCCAGCACCAGCAGACGGCCGCCCGGCTTGAGCACGCGCAGCATCGAGGCGATGGCGGCATCCTTGTGGGTCACGTTGCGCAGGCCAAAGGCGATGGTGATGCAGTCGAAGTAGTTGTCGGGGAAGGGCAGCGCCTCGGCGTCGGCCTGGACAAAACGCACGTTGCCGGCCACACCCAAGTCCAGCAGGCGGTCACGGCCAACCTTGAGCATGGAGGCGTTGATGTCGGCCAGTACCACCTCGCCCGTCGGGCCCACGCGCTTGGCGAAGCGGCGGGTCAGGTCACCGGTACCGCCGGCGATGTCCAGCACCCGGTTGCCGGTGCGCACACCGGACAGCTCGATGGTGAAGCGTTTCCAGATGCGGTGAATACCGCCTGACATCAGGTCATTCATGATGTCGTACTTGGCTGCGACCGAGTGGAAGACTTCCGCGACGCGTTGGGCCTTCTCGGACTCGGCGACGGTCTGGTAGCCGAAGTGGGTGGTTTTTTCGTGCTCGTGCTGATCGCTCATGGCTTGGCTCTGCGCTGGCAAATTCGAGCCCATTCTAACCATTTTTTGCCGGCATAAGCGCTGCACAAATGCCACAGCCTGCTCAGCCGGGTTGCAGGTGGTGACGTGTTGCGCCGATTGCGGCATGCTGGCGTGCTTTGACACCACCCTGAGGATGAGCCGATGGCCACCGTAGATATCACCCGTGAACATGCTCTTGGTAAGGAACAGGCCAAGGAGCGCGCTCAGAAGTTGGCCGACAAGCTGGCGCAGAAGCTGGACGCCAAGTGCAGCTGGGAAGGCGACCAACTGCACTTCAAACGTAGCGGCGCGGATGGCTGCATCACCGTGACTGACGCCGATGTGCGGGTGCAGGTCAAGCTGGGCATGATGCTCACGCCCATGGCGGGCATGGTTAAGAGCGAAGTACAGAAAGCGCTGGACAAGTACCTGGCCTGAGTCGGTTTTGCGGTTTTTTGCCAGTTAGTATGTGTTTTCTAATTTTGCCGCGTAGCTTTAGATGCAAGGATCGACAACCGGTCCATTGCAGTACCTCAATCTACTGATACCGGAGTGACGAACATGGCCAAGAACACCGCGAAGAAAATCGAAGACAACGCAGCTGGTTTTGCTACCGACGTGAAGAAATACGCCCATCAAATCTGGCTGGCAGGCCTGGGTGCCTATGCCAAAGCCGGCAAGGAAGGCGCTGATTACTTCAAGTCGCTGGTCAGCGAAGGCGAAGAAGTCGAGAAGCAGGGTAAAGAGCTGGTTGCCAGCCAGGTTGAAGCTGCCAACAGCCGCATCGAATCCTTCAAGGAAAAAGTGCACGAGAAAACCGGCGGCCGTTTCAGCAAGGTAGAAGAAGTATTCGACGAGCGCGTTGCTTCTACCCTGGGTCGGATGGGTATTCCGAGCAAGAAGGATATTGATCAGCTGTCTGCTAAGCTGGATGATCTGAGTGCTGCACTCAAGTCACTGCAAAGCAAGTAAGGTCACAGAGGAGTTGCTCCATGGCGGGTAAGAAGAAGGACAAGGATCCGGGTTGGGTCGCTGATATCGAAAACTATTCGCGTCAGATCTGGCTGGCAGGTCTGGGCGCCTACGCCAAGGTCGGGAAGGAGGGCGTCAAGCTCTTCGAAAACCTGATCAAGGATGGTGAGGCGGCCGAGAAGAAAGCCAAGGCCGAGATCGACAAGCAGGTCGACACCCTTAAAGGTAAGGCCAAGTCCGGCAAGAACCCGCTGGAAAAAGCGAAGACCGAGGCCGACAAGGCCAAGGGCAAGCTGACCGGCAAGTGGAACGAGCTGGAAGATGCGTTCGACAAGCGTCTCAACAGTGCTGTCTCCCGCCTTGGAGTTCCCTCGCAGGCTGAAGTCAAGGCGTTGAACGCCAAGGTTGACGAGCTGACCAAGCTGATTGAAGGCCTGGCCAGCGGCAAGACCGCTGCACCCAAGGTAGCTGCCAAGGCGAGCCCGGCAGCCAGTAAACCGGCTGCCAAGCCGCGCGCCACGCGTAAGCCGGCCGCAGCCAAGTCTGCAGCCAGTGCGGCGGCGGCCAAACCGGCCAGCAAACCGGCGGCTAAGCCTGCTGCGAAACCGGCCGCCAAGCCGGCCGCCAAGACCACTGCCAGTAAGCCGGCAGCGGCCAAGGCGTCGACGGCAGCCAAGCCCAAGCCTGCGGCCAAACCGCGCGCGGCGGCTAAGCCGAAAGCACCGGCCAAGCCCAAGGCAACACCGGCGGTGAAGGCACCGGCGTCGACACCCGCGGCTTCGGCACCGGCCAGTGCACCGGCAGCAGATAAGCCCGCCGAGTCCTGAGTTACCTTGCAGCACCAGAGCCCCGCCCTGCTTCGGCAGCGCGGGGTTTTTTATTGGCCCACACCGAGCGTGGGCACCAGCCGGCGTTTGCCGCTGAACGCTCAGCCGTAGCGCGCTATCAATCCCTGAACCCACTCCTGGCCCTCGGTGTCCAGCCACGGCTGCAGCAGACCAAGCATCTGCTGCACGCCACTGGCCGGGTCAAGATCGTGGGGGTGGCAGACCCGCTGGTAGTCCAGCCAGAACAGGCAGGTTTGGCACAGGGCGTCCAGCAGGCGAGTGCGCTCGGCGGTGTCGGCGTGCAGGTGACCGCTGCCGTGCAGGGCCTGCAGCACCTGCTCCAGGCGCAGGCGCAGCGCGTTGACCCAGGGCTGCATCTGCTGGCGCAGCGGTGGATAGCGGCTCATCAGATTGGACAGGTCCTGAAACAGAAAGCGGTGGGTGGCGATGGCCTCGAACAGCAGATGCAGCAATAGCCATAGATCCTCCGGTGCTACCTCATCGACGCTGTCATCTGTCAGCAGCAAGCCGCGGGTGCTGAGCAAAAAGTCGTCGACCAAGGCGTCGAGCAACGCCTCCTTGCCCTTGAAGTGGTAGTAGAGGTTGCCGGGGCTGATATCCAGCTCGTTGGCGATATCCAGGGTGGTGACGTTGGACTCGCCGTGCTCGTTGAACAGCTCGAGTGTGCACAGCAGGATTCGATCGCGGGTTTTCATCATGCTCCTCAATGCTGTTGAACGTAGCGGCCGGGGGCCGGGCCGTGACCGCCGTCGGTTGGCTGTCGGGCCTCAACCAGCGGGCCGCTGTACTGCTTGAGCCAGTCGCTCCAGCGCGGCCACCAGCTGCCCTGCTTTACCTCAGCCGAGGCCAGCCAACTGTCGGCATTGCTGCTGCTGGCTGAGCCGCTGTGATAGTGCGCACGGGGGTGTCCCGGCGGACAAAGCAGGCCTTGGATGTGCCCACTGTGACACAGGGTGAAGTGCTTTTCGCCCCCCATCCGGGAGCCGGGATAGGCGTTCTGCCAGGGCACGATATGGTCGCGGCGGGCGGCCAGATGCCAGCTGGGCAGGCCGATGGCTTGCAGGTCGATGGCCTCGCCGTTGAGTTGCAGGCTGCCCGGCAGTCCCAGCGGGTCGCGGTCGAACAAATCCAGCAGGTCGTCGACCAGTTGTGCGGGCAGTCGGGTATGGTCGTGCCCCCAGTAGACCACCGGGTTGCAGGGTAGCTCACGGCCAAGTCCGTAGCGGGTAACGGCGGGTGTCCACACCAGTTGTTCCGGGCGCATCCAGCCGAAGGCCGCGCCGCTGGTGCGTTCGTCCAGGTAGCCTTGTTGCCAGGCCTGGCGGCGCAGGCGCTGTCGCGCCGCCGGGCCGTTCAGGCGCACCAGGTCGGTGTCCAGTCGGGTGTCGAGCGGGGTGACCAGCAGGCTAAGGGCGCTGAGTTGCTGGGCGTAGCCGGCGGCCTGTTGCCAGGCACAGAGCAGGGCGGCAATCAGGCCGCCGCTACAGATGCCGGTCAGGGTTGCCTGAGCACTGCCGCTGTGCAGCCGGGTCTCGTTCAGGGCGCGCTGGCAGGCGCTGACATAGCGGCCCAGCCCCCAGTTGCAATGGCTGGGGTTGGGATTGCGCCAGCTGATCAGGTAGACCTGCAGCCCTTGCTCCAGCGCGTGTTCGACCAGGCTGTTGCCGGGGCTGAGGTCAAGCAGGTAAAAGCGGTTGATCGGCGGCGGCACCAGCAGCAGCGGGCGCTCATGCACCTGCGCTTGTTGCGGGGTGTAGCAAATCAGCTCGAACTCGGCGTGGCGCGCAATGACCTGCCCAGGCGTGCAGGCCAGGTCTGTGCCGAGACGGTACTGCGTATCCAGGTTGGGCTGCGCGAAGGGGCGCCCGCTGAGCACGTCCTGCCACAGGTGGTGGGCCCCTCGGCACAGGCTTTGTCCATTGCTGGCGCGCGCTTCGGCCAGAATGGTCGGGTTCAGCAGGCTGTTGCTGGGGGCCGCGGCAGCGGCCAACTGATCTAGTAGCCAGCGCAATTGGGCGCGCTCATGGTCTGCCAGGTTCAGGCCCGTGAGCCAGTCCGTCAGTGGTTGCTGCCACGCCTGCCAGACTTGCAGAAGGCGCTGCGCCGCTGGCTGCTGCCAGCCGGGGTGGGCAAAGCGAGGGTCGTCGTCCAGCGCGCTGAGGTCGCTCTTGCCTTGCAGCGCGAGCACCAACTGGCCCAAGGCCCGGCGCAGGTAACCGGCGTGGTGACAGGGTTGCGTCAGCAGGCTGCGCAACAGAGCAAGCAAGGTGGCGGAAATATCCCCCGGGATAGCGGTCGTGTGCAGTCGTCCTTGGGGGGTGTCTGGCATTCAGCTGTCCTGAGCCGAAGAGAGAGAAACGCTGGCAGTCTAACGCAAGCGAGCCGGTCGGCAAGGGCTGGCAGCCGGGTGTTGTGGCCGAGGTCTCGCTCGGCCAGTTGGCACCGACCGGATCACGCGCGAGGTGCCCTCATGGTGGCGGTGTGGCGGATGACTGCCGGCTGCCTTTCTTCGGCCAGAAATCCCATGATCAACGGCGCGACGCTTTGCGCGCGGGTCACCAGAAACAGGTGACCGTCGTCGATGACGTGCAGTTCTGAATTGGGAATACGCCATGCCAGCAGCTTCATATTGACCAGCGGGATGATCGGATCGTCATCGCCGGCCAGAATCAGTGTCGGCTGACGGATCTTGTGCAGCCAGTGCACGCTGGTCCAGCCCAGACCGGCAAACAGCTGCCAGTAGTAGCCGAGCTTGCCGGAGGAGCGCACCTTGGCCGCGTGTTTTTCGGCCAGATGCGGGTCGCGGCGGAAAGCGCCGCCGTAGATGTCCGGCGCGATGTTCACGCCGTGCGAGGGCTGAATATAACGTCTGGGGCTGGCCATCTTCAGCAGCACCGAGGGCCGTCCGGGCACCATGACGGCACCGGCCGAGGTGGCTGCCAGAATCAGCTTCTTGCAGCGCTCCGGGTGGCTGTAGGCAAACTGCTGCGCCAGCGCGCCGCCCCAGGACACGCCGATGACGTTGACCTGGGAGTAGTCGAGATAGTCCAGCATGCGCGCCGCCAGCTTGGCCAGGCCTGGAAAGCGAAACGGTGTGGCCGGGGTGGACGAGCCGCCTACGCCGGGCACGTCGAAGGCAATGACTTCCAGGTCCGGGTCCAGTGCCTCGACAAAGGGAAACACCAGCTCCAGGTTGGCGCCGATACCGTTGAAGACCAGCAACGGCGGCAGGGCGCTGTTGCCCGGGCGCACGGCCGTACGCAGGTACTGGCCGTCCAGCTCGATGGTGCGAAAGACAAAGGACTGCGGCATGGGCGGCTCTCTATTGGGCGCGGATCAGCGCTCGTGAACGTAGGTACCCGGCGCCGGTTCCAGCGCTGGATGGTTGTCATTGCCCAGCACGGTCGGTGCCGCCTTGCGCTTGCCGCCGCGGGCATGCAGCCAGTCACGCCAGTATTGCCACCAGGAGTCGGATTGCTTGGTGGCGGTTTCCAGCCAGTGCTTGGCGTCGCCGGTCATCTCGCCGCTGGTGAAAAAACGCGCCTTGGGGTTGCCCGGCGGGTTCAGAATACTCTGGATGTGACCGCTGGAGGACAGCACGAACTCGCACTTGCCGCCGAGCAGCTGGGCCGAGCTGTAGCAGGCCTCCCAGGGGGTGATGTGGTCGTTCAGGCCGGCGATGACAAAGTAGTCGGCCTTGACCTGTTTGAGGTCGATCGGCGTGCCGCAGACTTCCAGCGCGCCGGGACGGGTCAGCGGGTTGTTCTTGAACAGTTCCAGGAATTCGCCGTGCAGGGCCGCTGGCAGGCGGGTAGTGTCGTTGTTCCAGAACAGGATGTCGAAGACCGGCGGCTCGTTGCCGAGCAGGTAATTGTTGACCCAGTAGTTCCAGATCAGGTCATTGGGCCGCATCCAGGCGAAGATACGCGCCATGTCACGGCCTTCCAGCACACCGCTCTGGTACGACATACGCCGCGCAGCCTCGATCGAGCGCTCGTCGGCAAATAGTGCCACCTGGGTCTTCAGCTCGGTATCCAGCACGCTGACCAGCAGGGTGAAGGAGTGCACTTTCTTCTCTTTCAGCGCAGCGTAGTGGCCCAGCAGCGAGACCGTGGTGATGCCGCCGGAGCAGGCCCCGAGCATGCTCAGGTCCTTGCTGCCGGTGACCTCGAGAACGACATCGATGGCTTCCTTGAGCGCTTCGATGTAGGTGCTCAGGCCCCACTCGCGGTGGCTCTTGGTCGGGTTGCGCCAGCTGACCACAAAGGTCTGCATGTGGCTGTTGACCAGATAGCGCGCCAGACTCTTCTCGGGCGACAGGTCAAACACGTAAAACTTGTTGATCTGCGGCGGCACGACCAGCACCGGGCGCTCGAACACTTCTTCGGTCAGCGGCTTGTACTGGATCAGCTCCAGTACCTCGTTGCGGAAGATCACCGAGCCCTTGGTGGTGGCGAGGTTGCCGCCGACTTCAAAGGCATTCATGTTGACCTGGCTGGGCATGCCGCCGTTGTGGGCAATGTCCTTGGCCAGGTGGGTGAGTCCGTCCATCAGGCTCTTGCCGCCGGTTTCGAAAAAGCGCTTGAGCGCGGCCGGGTTGAGGGCGGTGTTGGTGGGGGACATGGCCTCGGTCATCAGCGCGATGACAAACTGGGCGCGGCTGACGTCCTGTGCCGGCAGGTCCGAGCTGGTGATCCAGCTGTTCAGTTCCTTGCGCCAGGCCAGGTAGGTCTGCATGTAGCGGCGGTAAAGCGGGTTCTGGCTCCAGGTCGGGTCGACGAAGCGCTTGTCGTCAGCGCTGGGGCCCAGTTCGGAGCGGCCGAGCATCACGTCGGTGACCGCCATGCCGAGGCGGCCCAGGTGACGCATGCTGTGGACCGGTTGCTTGATGGTTTGGCGCATCACCATGCGGGCGGTGCTGATGAGGTCGCGCGCAGGCACGCCGACGACCGGGTTGGGGCCGAGAATGTGTTCACTGGCCTTGTGGCCCAAGTCTTCGTTATTGGATTTGTTACCCATTTTCAACGCTCCAATCTGAGGCAGGGAAGCCGCTATGAATGCATTCCAGCAAGATTCGAACCAGCTTCCCGGTGTCGCATTCTTGAGACAAGTTAGCACGCAGTTTCGGCGCTGTTAACGCCTTTTTAGCCAACGGTCACTAAATCAGATGTTTATGGCAAAGCGGTGTAGGGGCTTGGAAAATCAGGGTGTGAAGCGAATAGTGCTGACATCCGGGTCTCGTGATGCACCGGCCTGGTGCAACTGCTCCAGATAGGTGTCCCAGCGTTGCGTTTGTTCGGTTGCCAGTTGGTAGAGGTAGTCCCAGGTGTACAGGCCACTGTCATGGCCGTCGTCGAAAACCAGCTTGATCGCGTAGCGCCCGGCGGTTTCTACCCCGCTCAGGCCCACGTTCAGCTTGCCGGTTTGCAACACCGGCTTGCCATGCCCGCGCACCTCGGCCGAGGGAGACAACACGCGCAGGTATTCGGCCGGCAACTGATAGGTGCTGCCGTCGGCATAACCCAACTCCAGCGTGCGCGAGGCCTTGTGCAACTTGATGCGGGTCGGGATAGGTGCGGGCATGGCAGAGTCCTGAGCTTCAAGCTTCAAGCTTCAAGCTTCAAGCAGATCGCATGGCGCGCACGATCTGCTGTTCGCTTGCCGCTTGCCGCTTGCCGCTTGAAGCTTGCGGCTTGGGTTAAAGAATATAGCGTGACAGGTCTTCGTTGACCGCCAGCTCGCCCAGGTGGCTGTTGACGTACTCGGCATCAATCAGCAGCGGCTGCGTTTCGTGCTTGGCAGCGAGGTCGCCAGCGCTGAAGGAGATTTCTTCCAGCAGGCGCTCTAGCACGGTGTGCAGACGACGGGCACCGATGTTTTCGGTCTTCTCGTTGACCTGCCAGGCGATCTCGGCCAGCCGGCTGATGGCGTCGGGAGCAAACTCGATATTCAGCTCTTCGGTGGCCATCAGCGCACGGTACTGTTCGGTCAGCGAGGCATCCGGTTCGGTCAGGATGCGCTCGAAGTCGCTCGGGGTCAGTGATTGCAGTTCGACGCGAATCGGCAGGCGGCCCTGCAGCTCGGGTATCAGGTCTGACGGTTTGGTCAGGTGGAAGGCGCCGGAGGCAATGAACAGGATATGGTCGGTCTTGACCATGCCGAACTTGGTGTTGACCGTGCAGCCCTCGATCAGCGGCAGCAGGTCACGCTGTACGCCTTCACGGGACACGTCGGCACCGCCGCCGCTGTCGGCCCGTTTGCTGACCTTGTCGATTTCATCAAGGAAGACGATGCCGTTCTGCTCGACGGCGCTGATCGCGCGGGTCTTCAGGTCGTCTTCATTAACCAGGCGCGCAGCCTCTTCATCGCGCACCAGCTTGAGCGCATCGCGGACCTTGAGGGTGCGGGTTTTCTTCTTGCCCTTGCCCAGGTTGGAGAACATGTCGCGCAGCTGGCTGGTCATCTCCTCCATGCCCGGTGGGGTCATGATCTCGATGCCGGCCGGCGCGTCGGAGACCTCGATGTCGATATCCTTGTCATCCAGCTCGCCTTCGCGCAGGCGCTTGCGGAACAGCTGTCGGGTGCTGCTGTCGGTGCGCTCGGGCTGGTCGCCGGTAGCCGGGCGGGCGCCGGGCAGCAGGGCGTCGAGGATGCGCTCTTCGGCCGCATCTTCGGCGCGGTAGCGAACCTTGGACATTTCCTGCTCGCGCAGCAGCTTGATCGCGGCATCGACCAGGTCGCGGATGATGGATTCGACGTCGCGGCCGACATAGCCGACTTCGGTGAACTTGGTGGCTTCGACCTTGATGAACGGTGCCTGCGCCAGCTTGGCCAGGCGGCGGGCGATTTCGGTCTTGCCGACACCGGTCGGGCCGATCATCAGGATGTTCTTGGGGGTCACTTCATTGCGCAGCGCCTCGGGCAGCTGCTGGCGGCGCCAGCGGTTGCGCAGGGCGATGGCGACGGCGCGCTTGGCATCCTGCTGACCGATAATGTGGCGGTCCAGCTCGTGCACGATCTCACGGGGTGTCATGGACATGGGTCTCTCTGAACGCCTCAGGTATTGGCGTCCAGCTCCTCGATGGTCAGGTTGCGGTTGGTATAGATGCAGATGTCGCCGGCGATGTTCAGGCTGGTGTCGACGATCTCGCGAGCGGACAGCTCGGTGTGCATCAGCAGGGCACGCGCGGCGGATTGCGCGTAAGGACCACCGGAACCAATGGCGATCAGGCCCTCTTCGGGTTCGATCACATCACCGTTGCCGGTGATGATCAGCGAGGCATCCTTGTTGGCGACGGCAAGCAGGGCTTCCAGCTTGCGCAGGGCGCGGTCGGTGCGCCAGTCCTTGGCCAGCTCGACGGCGGCGCGGACGAGATTGCCCTGGTGTTTTTCCAATTGGGCTTCAAAACGTTCAAACAGGGTAAAGGCGTCGGCGGTGCCGCCGGCGAACCCGGCAATCACCTGATCCTTGTAGAGGCGGCGTACCTTGCGGGCATTGCCCTTCATCACGGTGTTGCCGAGGGAAACCTGGCCGTCGCCACCGATCACGACCTTGCCGTGCCGGCGTACGGATACGATTGTAGTCACGCGCAACTCCTGGTTGGCTGTGGAAAAAAGGCGGCAGGATCGCTGCCGAGTTTCTGATCTGGGGGCGCTGATCAGAAATTCAAGGCGCAGAGCGGGTGGGGAGCAAAGGCAGCATGCCCCGGGTGCCAGGGCATGCCGTGCGGCGGTCAGCGTTGTTGTGGCAGCAGGTTGTTGAACCCGTTACCGGAGAGAGTGCGCTGCGCCTGATCGAGACTGCTGCGGCTGTCAAATGGGCCGACCTGAACGCGATACCACTGGTTGCCGTTGATGGTGGCGTTCTCCAGCTTGACGTCCATGCCCAGCAACAGAATTTGCGCGCGCACCTGATCGGCATCGGCGCGCTGACGGAAGGAGCCGGCCTGCAGGTAATAGTTCACGCTGGGTGCCGGCTTGCTCTCTTCCGTTGTCGTGGTCGGTGTCTCGGGTACGGCCTGCTGGGGCACCACCACTTCGGATTCGGGCAGCAGGGTGTAAAAGTCATAACGCGGCTTCGGATCGGCCGGGGGCTGCGCTGGCGTGTTGGCCGGTTTGGGCGGCTCGGGGCTGCGTCGGACGCTGTCGCGGCCCGGCTCCAGTTGCAGCAAAAACGCAACGAACAGGCCGATGATCAGGCCGCTGACCAGCCAGAGCCAGCCGGGAATGCCTTTGCGCTTTGGCGCAGATTGCGCGCGGCTGGCACCGCGGCGTGGGGCTTTGCGTCCTTTTGCCATGCCCTTACATACGCTCCAGAGTGGTGATGCCCAGCAGGTTCAGGCCCTGCTTGAGGGTACGGCCGGTCAGTGCTGCCAGGCGCAGACGGCTGTCGCGCTGGGCCTTGCTGTCGGCAGCCAGGATCGGGCACTGCTCATAAAAGCTGGAGAAACGACCGGCCAGCTCGTACAGATAGGTGCAGAGTACGTGCGGGGTGCCCTCGCGGGCAACGTAATTCAGCGTGGCGTTGAACTGTGCTAGGTGCGCGCCCAGTTCGGTTTCGGCCGGCTCGTCCAGCGCCAGCGGTGCCAGGTCGTCAAGCTGCGCCATGCTGCGCTCCAGCTTGCGGAATACGCTGGCGACGCGGGTGTAGGCGTACATCATGTAGGGCGCGGTGTTGCCCTCGAAGCTCAGCATCAGGTCGAAGTTGAAGCTGTAATCGCTGCTGCGGTGCTTGGACAGGTCGGCGTATTTGACTGCGCCGATACCCACTGCTGCGCCAATGCCGCGCAGTTCGTCGGCGGGCAGCTCGGGGTTTTTCTCCTCGACCAGGCGCAGCGCGCGCTGTTCGGCTTCGTCCAGCAGGTCGGCCAGCTTGACGGTGCCGCCGTCACGGGTCTTGAACGGCTTGCCGTCGGCTCCGTTCATGGTGCCGAAGCCCATATGTTCCAGTTGCATGTCGGCGGGTACGAAGCCGGCCTTGCGGGCGACCGCAAAGACCTGCTGGAAGTGCAAAGCCTGACGCTGGTCGACAAAGTAGAGCACGCGGTCGGCATGCAACTGGGCATGGCGATAGCGCATGGCAGCCAGGTCGGTGGTGGCGTACAGGTAGCCGCCGCCAGCCTTCTGCACGATGACCGGCAGCGGGTTGCCTTCGGCGTTCTTGAACTGCTCCAGGAACACGCACTGCGCGCCTTCGCTTTCGGTCAGCAGGCCGGCGCTGCGCAGGTCGGCAACGATACCCGGCAGGTCGGCGTTGTAGGCGCTCTCGCCGCGCACATCGGCGGGGCTCAGGCTGACGCCGAGACGATCGTAGACGGCCTGGCAGTGGCCGAGGGAGATGCTGTTGAAGCGCTCCCACAGGGCCAGGCAGCTCGGCTCGCCGGCTTGCAGGTCAACCACGCGCTGACGGGCGCGGTTGGCGAAGTCTTCGCTCTCGTCGAAACGTTTCTTGGCCTGGCGGTAGAAATTCTCCAGATCGCCCAGCTCGGCTTCGGCGTCGACGCTGTGCTCTTCCATATAGGCCAGCAGCATGCCGAACTGGGTGCCCCAGTCGCCCACGTGATTTTGGCGGATGACGGTGTGGCCGAGGGCTTCAAGCACCCGCGCCACGGCGTCGCCGATGATGGAGGAGCGCAGGTGGCCGACGTGCATTTCCTTGGCGAGGTTTGGCGAGGAGTAATCGACCACCACACGCTGGGTGGCGATGTCGGAACGCACGCCCAGTTGCGGATCGGCCAGTGCAGCCTCCAGCTGGGCAGCCAGCCAGCCGGCATCCTGGAAGAAGTTGATAAAGCCGGGGCCGGCGATGTTGACCGAGGCGACGGCCTGATGGGCGGGCAGGGCGGCAATCAGCTTCTCGGCCAGATCGCGCGGCTTCATGCCGGCCGGCTTGGCCAGCATCATCGCCAGGTTGCTGGCGAAGTCGCCGTGGGCCTTGTCGCGGGCATTTTCGACCTGAATCGAGGGCGAAAGGTCGGTCGGCAGCACGCCGTCGGCCTTGAGGCGGTCTACAGCGTCGGCAAGCAGTTGGCTGATCAGGTTCTTCATGGAGTGGTGTATCCGGCAGGTGCCCAGTGAAAACCCGACATTATCCGTTTTATCGGGCGGCTTGCCAAACCCTGTGGTCGGTTGGGGTTTGTCGTTGCGGCTGGTGCGGGCTTTATGTAGCTCTGCGGTGGCTGCACAAGGGTGATCGTTCTCTGCAAGGTGCTTTTGTCGAGTTTGCTTTTCGCCTTTTACGGCGAGCCAAGGGGGGCTGGGCAAGCAGCCCCCCCTTGGCGATCCCCCCGGGCACCCGGCTACGCGGCCCTGCGGGTTCGCTGCGTTGCTCGGCTTGGCAGGGGCCGGCAGAACTCGGCTCTTCGAGCCTCAAACAGGCTGCCGTCCTTTTTCCTGCCAATCCTGCGCTACTCGCCCGCGTAAACGGGGACTGGGTCCGTGCAGTCTTCACGCATTGCAACACCCCTGATCGCTCCCACGCTCTGCGTCCGGTCTGGCGGAGCGCGGAAGCCATCACTGCACTGCTAAAACATATCCAGCGGATCAATATCAATCGACCAGCGCACCTTGCGCGCCAGCGGGTGTTGTTCCAACGCCGGCAGCAGCATGTGCACCAGCTGGTGCAGCACCGAGCGCTGGGCGGCTTGCATCAGTAGTTGGGCGCGGTGGCGGCCGGCGCGGCGTTCCATCGGTGAGGGCACCGGGCCGAGCAGCTCGATATCCGCCAACTGATGCTGCGCGACCAACGCCTCGGCCTGCGCCAGCGCGGCTTCGAGAAAGTCCTCCGCGGCACGCACGTGGTTGGCTTCGGCGCGCAGCAGCGCCATAAAACGGTAGGGCGGCAGTTGCGCGGCGGCGCGCTCGGCCAGCTCGCGCGCGGCGATGGCCGGGTAGCCGCGTTCGGTCAGTTCGATCAGCAGCGGATGCTCGGCCATATGCGTCTGAATGATCACCTGGCCGGGCTTTTCGGCGCGCCCGGCGCGGCCGGCAACCTGGGTAATCATCTGCGCCATGCGCTCGGGGCCACGGAAGTCGGCGGAGAACAGCCCGCCGTCGGCATCCAGAATGGCGACCAGGGTCACGTTGGGAAAATGATGTCCCTTGGCGAGCATCTGGGTGCCGACCAGAATGCACGGCTGGGCGCTGTGGATGATGGTCATCATGTCCTGCATGGCGCGCTTGCGGCTCATGCTTTCGCGATCAATGCGCAGCACCGTGGTGTCGGCAAAACGCTCCTTGAGAAACTCTTCAGTACGCTCGGTGCCGGCGCCCAGTGGGCGCAGGTCTTCGCTCTGGCATTCGGGGCAACAGCGCTCCAGCGGCCGCTGACTGTTGCAGTGGTGACAATGCAGGTGGGGCGGCGACTGGTGTACCGTCATGCGCGCGTCGCAGCGGCGGCATTCGGCGATCCAGCCACAGTCGTGACACATCAGGGTGGGTGCAAAGCCACGGCGGTTGATAAATACCAGTACCTGGTTGCCGCGTCCGAGGTGCTGGCCGATCAGCTCGGTCAGCGGACGCGACAGGCCGCCCTCCAGCGGGCGACTGCGGATATCCAGGCATTGAAAGGACGGCGCTTTGGCATTGCCGGCGCGCAGTGTCAGGCGCAGGTGTCGGTAGCGGCCCTGTTGTACGTTGTACAGGCTTTCCAGCGAGGGTGTGGCGGAGCCGAGAATCACCGGCGTCTGTTCCAGATGGCCGCGATAGACGGCCAGGTCGCGGGCGTTGTAGCGCAGACCGTCCTGCTGTTTATAGGACAGGTCGTGCTCTTCGTCGACGATGATCAGGCCGGGACGGGCCAGCGGCGTGAAGATGGCCGAGCGGGTGCCAATGATGATGGCGGCCTCGCCGTCGCGGGCGGCTATCCAGGCGTCTAACCGCTCGCGGTCGTTGAGGCCCGAGTGCAAAATCACCACGGGCGCACTGAAGCGCTGCTGGAAGCGGTTCAGCGTCTGCGGCGTCAGACCGATCTCGGGGATCAGCACCAGCGCCTGATGGCCGCTCAGCAGACAGCGTTCGATCGCCTGCAGGTACACTTCGGTCTTGCCGCTGCCGGTGACGCCTTCGAGCAGCCAGGTGTGAAAGCCCTCTGCGCCCAGAATGGAATCCAGCGCTGCCCGCTGTTCGTCATTGGCGGTCAGGTGCGCTTCCCTTAATAAAGGCAGCGGTTCAGCAATATGGTGTGGCGATTGCTCAATGCGTTGCACCAGCCCCTTGGTTTCCAGGGTGCTCAGGGTGTCGCGGCTCAGCCCCCATTGGCTGATCAGCGCGTGGGACAGGCCGTGCGGATGTTGCGCCAGGACTTGCACCGCCTGCTTCTGTTTCGGTGCGCGAGCAATCGCCGGGTGTTCCGGGTAGGCGCCGGGTAGCAGCTGCCAGAGTTGATCCTGGCGTGCCAGCGCCGGTTCGCCCTGGCGCAGTAGCACCGGCAGCGCCACGCTCAGGGTGTCGCCCAGCCCGTGCTGATAGTAACGCGCGGTCCATTGGCACAGGCGCCAGAGGCTGTCGGGCAGCAGCGGGGCGTGATCGAGCAGGGCTTCGGCAGGCTTGAGGCGGTTTTCCGGGACCTCGGAGTGATCGCTGATGCCGGCGATCAGGCCGACCAGCGCGCGTTTGCCAAAAGGCACCCGCACGCGCTGGCCGGTCTGCAGGTCAGCCGCTGCCACGCCCCGCGGCGCGCGGTAGTCGAACAGGCGGCGCAGGGGAGAGGGCAGGGCTACTTGCAGGATGGGTCCGGTCACACAAATCACTCCTTATGGGAGTGGGATGGTAACACCGACAGGTGGAAAGCTGCGGTGCTTGCGTCGTTGCTGGATTCTGTTATTATCGCCGGCCTATTTTCCGGTCAGTCTGTTTGCGCCCCTTGTGGCATCCAGGTACGGTCCGGTAGACAGCTATTGCGTGCGGTGCCCGATCAGGTTGATCCGGTGGCGGCACAAACCAACCGAGGACTTTCCCATGAAAGCTGATGTGCATCCGAACTACGAAACAATCGAAGCGACCTGTAGCTGCGGCGCGGTAATCACTACCCGTTCCACCCTGTGCGCCCCGATCCACCTGGACGTTTGCTCCTCCTGCCACCCGTTCTACACCGGTAAGCAGAAGGTTCTGGACACTGGCGGACGTATCGAGCGCTTCAAGGCGCGTTTCGGCGCAGTCAGCAGCAAGTAATCGGTTTCTTTGAGCCTTATGGCTCTGGCGAAACACAAAAAGGCGTCCCTCTGGGGCGCCTTTTTTGTTGCCTGTGCGCTGCTGGGTTGCGGGCCGGCTCAGAGCGATGCCCCCGCAGCGTTGCCGGCGGTCTGCAACCTGCCGGAGACGGCGCAGCCGGTGCGCAGTCGCAGTGTCACCGACGGAGACACTCTGCGCCTCAGCGATGGGCGGCGCCTGCGCCTGATCGGTATCAACACGCCGGAAATAGGCCGCGACGGCGCACCGTCCGAGCCCTACGCCCAGGCCGCGCGTCGGGCTCTGCAAGCGCTGGTCGAGCATCAGCCACTGCAGCTGATGCTGGGTGAGGATGCTGGTGATCACTACGGTCGCACGCTGGGCTATCTGTTTGACGAGCAGGGGCGCAACATTGAGGCGCTGCTGCTCAGCGAAGGGCTGGGTTATGCGCTGGTGATTCCGCCGAACGATCTGCTCGCCGACTGCCACCAGGCCGCCGAGCAGCAAGCGCGGCAGGCGCAGCGCGGGCTGTGGCAGAACCCGCAGATTCTCTCGCTGGACGATCTTGATAGCGCTGGCTTCCAGCTGTTGCGCGGACGAGTGGTGGCGGTGACGCCTTCCCGCCATGCCCTGTGGATTGACCTGGACGGGCCGCTGACCCTGAGACTGGAGCGCCGAGACCTGGGTTACTTTGACGCTGAGCCCGGTGCCGAGCTGGTTGGCCAGCAAGTCGAGGTGCGTGGCTGGGTTATCGATCGGCGGGGGCGGCAGGCCGTGCGCGACGGGTTTCGGCGCTACATGATCAGCCTGCGCCACCCTGCCCAGTGGCGCACCATCAGTCCTCCGTAGCGCCGTCAATATGGCTCAAAGTTGTAAGGTTTTGTCCTTGACATTGATCTCGTGAATGACCTTGCGGGTGGAAGTGCTTTTATGTACTCTCCGTCGTCCGCATGAGCAACCTGACCGGAAGTTATTGACCATGTCTGATTTGAGAACTGATGCACTCGACTATCACGCCAATCCGCGCCCCGGCAAACTGAGCGTTGAACTGACCAAGCCGACCGCGACCGCGCGTGATCTGGCACTGGCTTACAGCCCGGGTGTAGCAGAACCGGTGCGTGAAATCGCCAAGGATCTGGAAAACGCCTACAAATACACCGGTAAGGGCAACCTGGTTGCCGTTATCTCTGATGGCACCGCCATTCTCGGTCTGGGGAACCTCGGCCCGCTGGCGAGCAAGCCGGTTATGGAAGGCAAGGGTGTTCTGTTCAAGCGTTTCGCTGGCGTTGACGTTTTCGACATCGAAGTTGAAGCCGAGAGCCCGCAGGCCTTCATCGACACCGTTAAGCGTATTTCCTGCACCTTCGGTGGCATCAACCTGGAAGACATCAAGGCGCCCGAGTGCTTTGAAATCGAGCGCGCGCTGATCGAGCAGTGCGACATCCCGGTATTCCACGATGATCAGCACGGTACTGCGATTGTGACCGCAGCCGCCATGATCAACGCGCTGGAGCTGGCCGATAAGGTCATCGAAGACGCCAAGATCGTCTGCCTGGGCGCTGGCGCTGCCGCTATCGCCTGCATGAAGCTGCTGGTCAGCATGGGTGCCAAGGCTGAAAACATCTTCATGCTCGACCGTAAAGGCGTGATCCACGCCGGTCGCGATGACCTGAACGAATACAAGGCGATTTTCGCCACCGAGACTGACAAGCGCACGCTGACTGACGCCCTGAAAGGCGCCGATGTGTTCGTTGGTCTGTCCGGTCCGAACCTGCTGCCGCCGGCTGATCTGAAGCTGATGGCCGAAAACCCGATCGTGTTTGCCTGCTCGAACCCTGATCCGGAAATCGACCCCGCGGCGGCTCACGCTTCGCGTCCTGACGTGATCATGGCGACCGGTCGTTCCGACTACCCGAACCAGGTCAATAACGTACTGGGCTTCCCCTTCATCTTCCGTGGCGCACTGGACGTTCGTGCAACTGCCATCAACGAAGAAATGAAGATTGCTGCTGTACACGCGATCCGTGAACTGGCCAAAGAGCCGGTACCGGAGTACATCTCCCAGGCGTACGGCGGTATCAAGCTGGAGTTTGGTCGTGAGTACATCATTCCCAAGCCGATGGACGTTCGTCTGATCGAGAAGGTGCCGGCTGCTGTTGCCCAGGCTGCCATCGATTCTGGCGTAGCGACCCTGCCGTACCCGGCGCATTACCCGCTCAAGTCGGTCGAAGACTGCATCTGAACGGCATTGCGTTGAATGAAAAAACCCGCTTCGGCGGGTTTTTTTGTGTCCGTTAAGCGGGTTCAATCCAGATCGATCACTATCTTGCCTTGCAGCAGATCCGCACGCAGCAACGCGCCGGGCGCAGGCTTGCGCTCCAGCAGAGTGCGTGCCAGGACCGGTTCCAACTGATGGCGGAAGGTGCGGGCCATGGCGCGGGCACCAAAGCGGCGGTCGTAGCCTTCGCTAGCCAGATAGTGCCGAAGCGCGGGGCTGAGCAGCAGTTGTACTTGATGGCGTACCAGGCGCTGGTTGAGTTGTTCTAGAGCCAGGTCGACTAACTGATCCAACTGACCTGCACCCAGTGGCCGGTAGCTGATACGGTGGTCCAGGCGGTTGATGAATTCAGGATCAAATCGGTTGTGCAGCGCGCGGACCTGCCTGCGTTGCTGCAACTGCTGGCGCCAGGAGGCTGGCAGCAGGCGGCCCCATCCCTGCTCCAGCCGCTGCGCCGCCTGGGCACCGAGGTTGCTGGTCAGGAAGATCAGGCTGTTGCGAAAGTCCAGGGTGGCGTTGCCGGCGCTGAGTCGCAGCTGTCCGTTGTCGAGGATGTTCATCAAGGCACGAATGACCGGGTCACTGGCCTTTTCCAGTTCGTCGAACAACACCACGCCGGGGTGCCCAAAGCGGCCTTCGATGGTCTCGCGGTCGAACAGCGTCGTGCCTTCCTTGCTGCCCACATAACCCGGCGGGGCGCCGGTCAGCGACGCTGCATAGTGCTCCTGAGCCAGAGTGTTCATGTCGATGCGGCATAGCGCGTCGGCACGCCCATGGATGGCTTCGGCGATCAAGCGCACGGTTTCGGTCTTGCCGACGCCGGTCGGGCCGAGCAGCAGGAATACGCCGAGCGGGCGACGGGGGTCGCCCAGCTCCGCCTTGACGACCGCCAGGCTGCCGGCAATCTCAGCCAGCGCTGCGGGTTGACCTAGAATGCGCTGTTGCAGGCGCTGGGCGATAGCGTCCGGCTCAAACTCGAAGCGCGAGACCGTGGTACGCGGCGCCGCCCGCAGGTTCTGCTGCTGGTTGTCGGCCAGTAGCTCGTTGATGAACGGCATGGGCGGGCGCTCAGGCGCCGGCCTCCCGCTCCTTGCCCGGATGCGGTAGCTCGCCCACCGGGCAGTCCGCCACGCCGATGCTGGTGCGCGTCATCGCCTCCACATTGTCGCGGGCTTTCTCGGCATCCAGCACCCAGGTGCGGTAGAAGTCGAAGGGGCAATCAGCCACGCCGCGGTCACCATCGCCGGAGTTGTACATGCCGGTGTAGCCGCGGTGCAGCAGCTTGAACAGGTGGTTCTGCGACTGGTCATTGGCCCGCGCATCGCGGATCTGCGAGACCGACAGCTGCGCGTATTGCACGCCCATGTCTTCCTCGCCACATTCGCCGAGGGTGCGACCGTCAAAGCCGATGATCGCGGAGTGGCCAAAGTAGCTGTAAACCCCATCAAAGCCGGTAGCGTTGGCCACGGCCACGTAGCAGTTGTTGGCCCAGGCCATGGTCTTGGCCATCATCACTTGCTGGTCCTTGGCCGGATACATGTAGCCCTGACAACGCACGATCAGCTCGGCACCCTTCATCGCGCAGTCGCGCCAGATTTCCGGGTAGTTGCCGTCGTCGCAGATGATCAGGCTGATCTTCATGCCTTTGGGGCCCTCGGACACATAGGTGCGATCACCCGGATACCAGCCCTCGATCGGGCACCAGGGAATGCACTTGCGGTACTTCTGCACGATCTCGCCCTGGTCGTTGATCAGAATCAGCGTGTTGTAGGGCGCCTTGTTCGGGTGCTCTTCATGTTGCTCGCCGGTCAGCGAGAAAATGCCCCAGGTTTTCGCCTGTTTGCAGGCTTCGCTGAAAATGCGGGTTTCGTCGCCGGGTACGGTGGTGGCGGTGGCCATCATCTCGTCGCCGTCGTACATGATGCCCATGGTGCTGTATTCCGGGAACACCACCAGATCCATGCCGGGCAGGCCCTGTTTCATGCCGATGATCATGTCGGCAATCTTGCGCGCGTTGTCGAGTACCTCTTCGCGGGTGTGCAGGCGCGGCATCTTGTAGTTGACGACGGCGACACCGACGGTATCGGGACTGCTGGAAATATCTCCGTGACGCATGGGTAACTCCTTCGTTGCGGTTGAGTTGCAGTCAGTTGCGCCCGATGCCGAGTTTGTCGACCCGATAGCGCAGTTGCCGCAGGCTGATGTTCAGGCGCCGGGCGGCTTCGGACTGGTTGTTGTTGGTTTGCGAGAGCATGGCGCGGATGCGGTCGGCTTCGTCTTCCTGCACCCAGTTGTAGGCCCGGCCATATTGGCGCGGGGGCTCGATGACCGGATCTTCGCTGGGCGGCGGATTGCTCTGGCGGTTGGCCGGAATGGTGATGGCGCTTTCGGAGGCCAGCGCCTGGCGCAGCTTGTCCGCCTCCAGCAGCTCCTGATCGCTGGTCAGCGCGGCCCGTTCCAGTACGTTCTGCAGCTGGCGGATATTGCCCGGCCAGGCGAAGTTCTCCATAACGGAGAACGCCTCCGGGGCGAGGCTCCAATTGCGTTCGTAGTGGTGATTGAGTTCGTTGAGAAAGTGCAGGGCCAGTTGGCGAATGTCTTCCTGGCGTTCGCGCAGCGGCGGCAGATGCACCGGCACCACATGCAGGCGATAGAACAGGTCGAGGCGGAAGGCGCCCTGATTGACCGAGGCCTGCAGGTTGACGTGGGTGGCGGTGATGACGCGAAAGTCGACGGCGACGGAGTCGTGACTGCCGATCGGGTCGACCTTCTTCTCCTGCAGAACGCGCAGCAGTTTGGCCTGCAGCGACAGCGGCATGTCGCCGATTTCATCGAGGAACAGGGTGCCGCCGTCGGCCTGCACGATCTTGCCCTGCTTGTTCTGCGAGGCGCCGGTAAAGGCGCCTTTGGTGTGGCCGAACAGTTCGGACTCCAGCAGGTCTGCTGGGATGGCCGCACAATTGATGCAGATGAACGGTTTCTCGCGCCGATCGCTCTGCTGGTGGATCATCCGCGCGAATTTTTCCTTGCCGGTACCTGACTCACCCAGCAGCATGACCGGCGCGTCGCTATGGGCCACCTGAATGGTTGAGCGCACCGCGTCCATCAGCGCCGGGCTGCTGCCAAGAATGCCGTGGGCGAGGCTTTGCTTGAGCATGCCTTCGACCGCGATGCTGTGGCGCAGGCTCTGGTTTTCCTTGACCAGGTGCTCGGTCTGGTCGACGACAAACTGATGGATGCGCAGCACCTGGCCGATCATTGCGGCGGCCACGCGCAGCAGGCTGATATCTTCGTCGAAGGGGCGTTCGTGCATGCCTTCGCGCTGCACCGAGAGCACGCCGATGGGGGTGCCTGATTCGAGAATGGGCACGGCGATAAAGGCCATGCGTCCGCCGCTGTGATGCGACAGCTCGGTAATACGGCGCACGAATAGCGGCTCGTTATTGACGTCGGGGACCAGACCAATCGAGCCGGTGCGCATGACGTAGCCGGTCACACCCTGGTTGATGTCCAGATTGAAGCGCCCGGCCTTGAGGTCCTCTGGTGCCAGGCCGTAGGCATACTTCACCTGCAGCGTCTTGGAGCCGGGGTCGGGCAGGCTCACCCGTCCGCAGTTCAGACCATACAGCTGGGCCAGCAGGCGCAGGATGCCCTGAATGGTGCGCGGGGCATCAAGTGGCTTCTCCAGCAGTTTGGCCATCTCCAGAATGACGATCAGTTCGCGCTTCATCATCTGTTGGGCCGTCCGTTCCTGAGTGACATTCAAGATGAGCAGGTCCTCCGCGTTGGCGAAAATCCACGCGACCTGTCACCGCTGTACTGGATACCGAGGCGGTATTAGTGGCTGATCATCCAGGGTCGTCGTGGACCAGACTGTTGTTTGAGGGCAGGAGGTTCTCCCTCCTTGCGTTTGGTGTGCTGGCAACTTCCGGAGCTGCAACAACTGTGCCCGTGGTTCACCTTGGGTGCGTGGGCGCTTCGCTCGTTGGTCTCATGGGCCTTGCGCTGATGGGCGCTGAGTGTCTGCAGGCGCGGGGCGCTAAGGCGCCGCTGCATGGGCCGCTCGCACATCGGGCAGGCCCGCGGCAGGTTGCGTTCATTGCTGGGTAGCAGGGCTTCAAAAGGCCCGCAGGTGTCACATTCAAAATCGTACAGAGGCATTTTTTGCTCCCGAAAAGTGCGAAATAGAGGATGCGGCCCGCCCAAGCTGGTGCGGGCCACTGCGTTGCTATCAGCCTTTCCAGAGGGCAGTCGGGACCTCCGGGCTGTCGACCGCGATGGTCGGTCCTTCGGCGTTCGGCATGATGTCGAAGTCGAAGATCTCGGTCGGAATCCAGATGGTGGCGCAGACGTTCGGCACGTCGACAATGCCGCTGATGTGGCCCTGTACCGGCGCAGTGCCGAGCAGCGAGTACGCCTGGGCGCCGCTGTAGCCGAACTTCTTCAGGTACTCGATGGCGTTCAGGCAGGCCTGACGGTAGGCCACATGCGCATCGAGGTAGTGCTGCTTGCCGCTTTCGTCGACCGAGATGCCTTCAAAGATCAAATGCTTCTTGTAGCTGGGCGCCATGTCGCTGGGCTGGAAGATCGGGTTCTTCACGCCGTACTTCTTGCAGCCGTCCTTGATGATGTTGACGCGAATGTGAATCCAGCCGGCCATTTCGATGGCGCCGCAGAAGGTGATTTCGCCGTCGCCCTGGGAGAAGTGCAGGTCGCCCATCGACAGCCCGCCGCCCTTGACGTACACCGGGAAGAACACGCGCGAGCCCTTGGTCAGGTCCTTGATGTCGCAGTTGCCGCCGTGTTCACGCGGCGGCACGGTACGCGCGCCTTCGGCGGCGACCTTGGTCGCGGCATCGCCGCTGGCGCGGCCGACGTGGGCGGTCGGTGCGTAGGGTGGGTTGGCCAGGCCGGGCACGCGATTGGGGTCGGTGTCGATCAGCGCCTGCTCACGGGTGTTCCACTCGTCCAGCAGCTCCTGCGACGGCAGGCAGCCGATCAGGCCGGGGTGCATCAGGCCGATGAATTCCACGCCCGGAATATGGCGCGACTTGGTATAGATGCCGTTGAAGTCCCAGATGGTCTTGCGCGCTTCCGGGTAGTGTTCGGTCAGAAAGCCGCCGCCGTTTTCCTTGGCGAAGACCCCATTGAAGCCCCACATCTGATCGGCAAAGGCGCCGATGTCGAGGATATCAACGACCAGCAGGTCGCCCGGCTCGGCGCCTTCGACCGCAATCGGGCCGCTGAGGTAGTGCACTTTGCTGAGGTCGACGTCGCGTACGTCTTCAGCGCTGTCGTTATTGCCGATCTGGCCGCCGGTCCAGTCCATGCACTCGACAATAAAGTCCGAGCCGGGCTTGACCGTCGCCACCATGGGCACGTCCGGGTGCCAGCGATTGTGGATGTTGTCGTGTTCCTGGGGGCTTTTGCTCAGGTCGATCTTGATCAGTGTTTCTGCCATGACAGCGAATCCTCTGCTTGGGTGATGAGTCGGGCCCGTGGATGGACCGTACTGTTCCCTGAGCAGAAGCCGTGCCAGCTTTGTTTTGTTTTTATTATTCCTTATATATCAGGGCCTTAAGCGAATTGTTTAGCGCATTGTCAGGCGCTGAGACGGGCGGGTTTAACAATGTCACTAAGTGATGTTGGACATTGTCATGACAATGTCAGATGCAGATTGTCATTTCCCCCGGCCGTTGCTTGACATTGGCGGCAACGGCGCGCTCGGAAGATTTTGATACAGCTATGCAGTTGATTGATCTGCAAAGGATTTTTGGCCGTCATGGCGGTTTGACAGTGCGCACTCTGGCGCGCTGGCACAGTGGTTGCTGTAGGCCTTGGTGACAGGCAAGGCAGGCCGGGGAGAGAGGTCTGCCAGCCGGTTCTACTCACATCAAGGAGATTCACCCTATGCAAGACTCAAAACGCAGCAAGCCAGCCTGGAAGCGTGGCCTGATCGGTCTGGCGCTGGGCACAGGTCTGGGCCTGGCCAGCATGGCGGGTGCGGCAGATATGCCGACGGCTGAGGTCAATACCACCGGACTGGCCGTGACCGACGACACCGTCAAGGTCGGTATTCTCCACTCCATTACCGGCACCATGGCGATCAGTGAGACCGGCTCGGTGGAAGCGGAGATGCTCGCCATCGAGCAGATCAACGCCATGGGCGGTGTACTGGGTCGTCAGATTGAAATCATTCAGGAAGATGGCGCCAGCGACTGGCCGACGTTTGCTGAGAAGGCGCGCAAGCTGCTGGTGCAGGACAGCGTAGCGGCGGTATTCGGCTGCTGGACCTCCGCCTCGCGTAAAGCGGTGCTGCCGGTCTTCGAGAAAGAAAACGGCATGCTCTACTACCCGACCTTCTACGAAGGGCTGGAGCAGTCCAAGAACGTCATCTACACCGGTCAGGAAGCCACCCAGCAGATCATTGCCGGCCTGGACTGGATTGCCGAAGAGAAGGACGCCAAAACCTTCTATCTGGTCGGCTCCGACTACATCTGGCCCCGCACCTCCAACAAGATCGCGCGCAAGCACATTGAAGACGTGCTGGGCGGCGAGGTTGTCGGTGAAGAGTACTACCCGCTGGGCAACACCAACTTCGGTTCGCTGATCAACAAGATCCGTCTGAAAAAGCCTGACGTCGTTTACTCCAGCATTGTTGGCGGCTCCAACGTGGCCTGGTGGAAACAGCTGAACGCTGCCGGCATCACTGCGGATCGTCAGACCATCATGACCATCTCCGTGACCGAGGACGAAGTGCTGGGTATCGGTGGCGAGAACATGGAAGGTTTCTACTCCGCGATGAAGTACTTCCAGTCGCTGGACAACGAAAACAACCAAGCCTTTGTTGAAGCGTTCAAGGCCCGCTGGGGTGAAGACAGCGTCATCGGTGACGTAACACAGGCTGCCTACCTTGGCCCGTGGCTGTGGAAGGCTGCTGTCGAGAAAGCCGGCAGCTTCGATGTCGACGCCGTGGCTGAAGCCTCTGCCGAAATCGAGCTGACTACTGCGCCGGAAGGCTACGTGCGCATTCACCCGAACCACCACCTGTGGAGCAAGTTGCGGGTGGGTCAATGGGGTGCTGACGGCCAGGCCACCGTGGTGTACGAGTCCGACCTGATCGAACCGAACCCCTTCCCGGAAGGCTACCAGTAAGACGTCCGTTTGAAGTGATGCAACAGGGTGCGGTCCAGGTGGCCGCACCCGAGTCGAGGGTCTGTTGACGTTTCGTTCACGCGCCTGCCGGAGGCCATTTTTCGGTCAGGCAAGGCGGAGGAAGCGAAGTGTGGTCGCTCCACACAAGCGACCGACAACGCAGCGTGATCGAAAAATGGCCCCGGCCCTTCGGGTTGCGACTGTAAAGCCGACACTCGGCGTCACTCGTCGCTTATTTGGAATGACCAAACTACGCTCCTCGCTCCTTGATTGTCGGCTTTACAGGCTGCAACAGGCGGGCGAACGAAACGTCAACAGACCCTTGGAGAGCAATTATGGGCGGATATTCAAGTCAGGAGCTCGTGGCCATTTTCGTGATGCAGGGATTCAGTGGCCTGAGTCTGTTCTGCGTCTTTCTGCTGATGGCCCTCGGGCTGGCGATCATCTTCGGGCAGATGGGCGTCATCAATATGGCCCATGGTGAGTTTCTTACGCTGGGCGCCTACATCACCTGGATGGTATCCAAACTGGCCACGGAAACCTGGCCCTGGATGCAGCAGTTCTATTTTCCGCTGGCGGTTGCGCTGGCATTTCTCGGTACCTTCATACTTGGCTATCTGGTCGAGATGCTGTTGATCAGGCGCTTGTACGCGCGCCCGCTGGATACCCTGCTGGCCACCTGGGGGCTGGGGCTGATCATGCAGCAGATCTACCGGTCCACCTTTGGTCCGCGCGAGGTGAGTGTAGTCATGCCAGATTGGCTGATGGGCTCCTGGGCGCCGACCGACATCATCGATATCCCGCTTAACGGCCTGTTCGTCATGGGCATTACCGCGCTGATGACCGTGCTGGTGGTGATTCTGCTGTACCGCTCGCGCTGGGGCATCAAGGTACGCGCCACCACGCAGAACCGGTTGATGGCCAACGCGGCGGGGATCAATACCCAGCGGGTTGACCGTTTTACCTTTGCGCTGGGTTGCGGCATTGCCGGCGTCGCAGGTGCCGCCTTCACGACTATCGCCTCGACCGGCCCGACTACTGGCTCGCTCTATATCGTCGACACCTTCCTGGTGGTGGTGTTCGGTGGTGCTGCCAGCCTGTTCGGCACTGTGGTGTCGGCCTTCGGTATTGCCCAGTCGCAGTCGATTCTCGAGTTCTTCTTAAGTGGTTCCATGGCCAAGGTGATCACCTTGCTGACGGTGGTAGCCATTCTGATGTTCCGTCCCCAGGGGCTCTTTGCAAGCAAGGTGCGCCGCTGAGCGGCGTACTGGCTGGAGGTTATTGAAATGGATAAATGGATAGCAGCATTTGGGGGGCGGCAACGCTTGCTGCAGTTGCTGGCGCTGGCCGTCCTGCTGATGGTGATCCTGCCGCTGACGCTGGACATCTTCCGCCTGAACCTGGTCGGCAAGTACCTGACCTATGCCTTTGTTGCGGTCGGCCTGGTGCTCTGCTGGGGCTACGGCGGGATTCTCAGTCTGGGGCAGGGGGTGTTTTTCGGGATCGGTGGCTATTGCATGGCGATGTTTCTCAAGCTGGAGGCATCCAGCCCCGAGAACACCGCGATTCAAAGTACCCCGGGTATTCCGGACTTCATGGACTGGAACCAGATCACCGAGCTGCCGCTGGGCTGGATTCCCTTCCATAGTCTGACCCTGACCATCCTGTTGATCATGACGGTGCCGGCGCTGTTTGCCTTCCTGATCGGCGCGGCGATGTTCAAGCGCCGGGTAGGCGGTGTGTACTTTGCGATCATCACCCAGGCCATCGCCTCGATCGCGACCATTCTGATCATCGGCCAACAGGGTTATACCGGCGGCATTAATGGCATTACCGACCTGCGCACCTTGCTGGGGTGGGACATCCGTCCGGACAGCGCCAAGTACCTGCTGTATTTCCTCTGTTGCATCTTGCTGATTGCCTGCCTGTTGGTGGGGCAGTTTGTACTCAACAGTCGCTACGGAAAATTGCTGATCGCCATGCGCGACCAGGAAGACCGGGTGCGTTTCTCCGGCTACGACGTCGCCAATATCAAGATCTTCGTGTTTGCCCTGGCCGGCGTGTTCTCGGCGCTGGGTGGCGCGATGTTCGCGCTGCAGGTCGGCTTTATGTCGCCGTCCTTTGTCGGCACCGTGGCCTCGATTGAAATGGTGATCTTCTGCGCGGTCGGTGGGCGTCTGTCGCTGATCGGTGCGGTCTACGGCGCGCTGCTGGTCAACCTGGCCAAGACACTGCTGTCGGAAAGCTTCCCGCAGCTGTGGATCGTCTTTATGGGCGCGCTGTTCATCGGGGTCGTGCTGCTGTTTCCGCAGGGGCTGGCCGGCATCTACGAAGATTACGTCCGTCCACAGGTTGCCAAACTGTTCTCGCGCAAGTCGAATGCCGAGTCGCAGGGCGATAAGGCCGTTGCTCAGGAGGCGCGCTGATGACTTCTCCCATTCTGCTGGCTATCGAAGACCTGACGGTTTCGTTCGATGGCTTCAAGGCGGTCGATGGCCTGAATCTGTACGTCGAACGCAACGAGGTGCGGGTGGTGATCGGGCCGAACGGCGCCGGCAAAACCACACTGCTGGATTTGATCTGCGGCAAGACCAAGGCCTCGGCCGGTTCGATCAAGTTCAAGGACACCGAGCTGACCAGGCTGGTCGAGCACGACATCGTCAAGGCCGGGGTCGGGCGCAAGTTTCAGACCCCGTCCATCTACGAAAACCTCACGGTGCGCGAGAACCTGGAGCTGTCGTACCCGAAAGGGCGCAACGTGTTCGGTAGTTTGTTCTTCAAGGTGACAGACGAGGTCAATGCGCGGGTGTTGGCGGTAGCGGAAGACATCTTCTTGAGTGATCGGCTCGATACCAGTGCCGGTCTGCTCAGTCACGGCCAGAAGCAGTGGCTGGAAATCGGCATGCTGCTGATCCAGGACCCGGAGCTGCTGATGCTGGATGAGCCGGTGGCCGGCATGAGTGTGTCCGAGCGTGAAGCCACCGCCGAGCTGCTCGGACGCATCAGCCAGAACCGCTCGGTGATTGTGATCGAGCACGACATGGACTTCGTCAAGGACATCGCTCACCGCGTAACCGTGCTGCATCAAGGCAAATTACTCGCCGAAGGCAAGATGGACGAGGTTCAGGCAAACGAAAAGGTCATCGAGGTTTACCTCGGCCACTAACTGCAAAGGAGCATGAGCATGCTGAGCGTACGTGATCTGCGGGTCAGTTATGGCATGAGTGAGGTCATCCACGGTATCGACCTGGACGTGGGTGAGAATGAGACGGTCGCCATCATGGGGCGCAACGGCATGGGCAAGACCACGCTGTTCAAATCGCTGATCGGCATGATTCCCTGCAGTGGCGGGGAGATCAACTTCAACAGCAAGGAGCTGTCGAAGCTGCAGTCCTACCAGCGGGTCGCCAGTGGCGTGGCCTATGTACCTCAGGGTCGTATGGTGTTCCCGACACTGACCGTAGAGGAAAACATCATGGCCGGCCTGGAAGTGACCGGTCGGCGCAAGGTGCCGGATGACATCTATGAGTTGTTTCCGGTGCTACTGGAAATGCGCCACCGCAAGGCGGGCAACCTGTCGGGCGGACAGCAGCAGCAGCTGGCGATCGGACGAGCGCTGGCAGCCGACCCCAAGATACTCCTGCTGGATGAGCCAACCGAGGGGATTCAGCCTTCTATCATCAAGCAGCTGGCAACCTCGCTCAACGAGATCAAGCAGTTGCGCAAGATCAGCATCGTGGTCTCAGAGCAGGTGCTGAGTTTTGCCCTGACGGTCGCGGATCGCATGTTGGTGATAGACAAGGGCAAGATCGTGCATGAGGCGGTGGGCGAGCAGATCGATAAGGACCATATAAGTCGTTATCTGTCGGTCTGATCGCTTGCCCCGTATGGGGCGAAAAGCCCGGTCCTTCATTGAGGACCGGGCTTTTTTGCGTGGATTGAAAATAAAGGCTTGACGCGCCCGCTGAGGTCTCTATAATTCGCGCTCTCGCAGGGCAGGACGCTCATTCGAAAGCGCTTATTAATCAATAAGTTAGCTTGAAAATAAGGCTTGACAGTCCAGCGAAACGGCG
>Ga0256829_1000430_pt1 | contig 43164 bp, 38 predicted proteins | sample 131447metaG_FD_185979 | JGI IMG/M metagenome (GOLD analysis project Ga0256829, IMG submission 185979) | Hydrothermal vent microbial communities from Lau Basin, Pacific Ocean - 131-447 | ecosystem: Environmental > Aquatic > Marine > Hydrothermal vents | place: Pacific Ocean: Lau Basin | collected... | reverse complement strand
CGGCCTCCCCCCGCCCCCCTTCCCGCAAAAAGCGGGCAATCGTCTCCACTTCCGGCAATTCAGGCATAGGCTATTCGTTGAAAAGCGCCCCCACGCTCATGCCTTCATGGGCGCGGCGGATAACTTCGCCGAGAAGCGGCGCAATGGAAACCACCGTCAGCCGCTCGCCGAGTTTGGCGCGCTTTTCCGGCGGGATGGGCACAGTATCGGTCGTGATAATTTCTTTTACGGGCAGCGCCGCCAGGCGCTCTACCGCCGGATGAGAAAACACCGGATGCACAAACACCAGATAAACTTCCCGTGCCCCGTGGGCTTTGGTCAGGTTCACCGCCTGCACCATAGACCCGCCGGTGTCCACTTCGTCGTCCACGATGATGACGTCGCGGTCTTTGACATCGCCGATAATGGTAAGGGCTTCAGCGCGGGCATCGTTTCCCGTGCGGCGCTTTTCAATGAAGGCCATCGGCGTATGTAACCGCTCGGCGTAATTGCGGCCTTTTTTGGCAAAACCCAGGTCGGCCGTAACCACCACGGGGCGGTGCATGGCAGGCACCTTGCCGCTCAGATAATCTACCAGCAAATGGAAAGCCGTGAGCACATCGCCGGGGATGGAAAAGAAGCCCTGAATTTGCCCGGCGTGCAGGTCAAAAGTAATATACCGGTCGGCTCCGGCCACTTCAAGCATGTCGGTAATCAGCCGCGCCGTAATAGGCACGCGGGGCTGGTCTTTTTTGTCTGAACGCGCATAACAAAGATAAGGCACCACGGCGGTGATGCGCCCGGCCGAATCGAGGCGAGCCGTCTGGATCATGATAAGCAGTTCCATCAGGTTGCGGTGCACCGGGCTGGCGGTCGTTTGAATGATGTACACGTCTTGCCCGCGTACGCTGCGATGGAGTTTGACAAACAGATTTTCGTTGGGGAATTCAACAATATCCAGCCCTTCCAGGGAAAGGTGAAGGTAATCGGCCACGTGCTGTGCCAGTGCAGGGAAAGACGTTCCGGTAAAAAGTTTGATATTCCCGTACATACAGCCCTCACAAGGTAGGAAAGCGGCCAGGGAAAGCGCCTTGTTCAGCCGGCCAATACCCTAACAGACTCACAGACAGATGCCCCATGGGCCCACCGGCCACAAGAAAAGTTGCCTCTCTATCCAAAAGAGAGGCAACAAGCAAAAAGTCAGGTCGGCAGGTTTTTTGGGCGGGGAGCATCGGCAGCCAGCAATTGCGCCACCGCATCGGCCGGGGCAAGGCGGCGGGTGAAAACCGCTTCCAGGATGCGGCGGTAGGTTCCTTCAGGCACACGCGAACGCCAGTGCTGCATCAGCGCCTCTTGCAGCATGTTTTCCAGTTCGGTTTGCAGGCGCACCCGATCGCGCACCTGCCACTCGCCGGTGGCTTCCAAATGAGCACGATGGCGCGCAATCGCTGCCGCCAGGTCATCCATCCCCTCGTTATTGAGGGCCACAGTTTTGACCACCGGAGGCACCCACAACGGAGCATCCGCCTTGCGGACGCCGGCCGCGGCCGTCATCCGCTGGCCGTGGTGCATGATGGTTTCCTGGGAAGGATGCGCCAGTTTGAGCATTTCGGTCAATGCCCGCAAAGTCGCCATTGCGCCCGGGCGGTCGGCCTTGTTGACCACCAGAATATCGGCAATTTCCAGGATGCCCGCCTTGATAGCCTGCACATCATCGCCCAGGCCGGGCGCTTCAACCACCAGGGTGGTATGCGCAAGGCGGGCAATATCCACCTCGGCCTGGCCTGCGCCGACCGTTTCTATGAAAATAAGGTCAAAACCGGCCGCATCCAGCGCCTGAACCACGCCGGCCGTGGTGCGCGCCAGGCCGCCCAACGCCCCACGTGAAGCCATAGAGCGGATGAAAACACCGCTATCCCCCGCCAGATCGCGCATCCGGATGCGGTCGCCCAAAATTGCGCCGCCGGTAAAGGGGCTGGAAGGGTCCACGGCCACCACCGCCACGCGCCGGGGTTCGCCTTCCGGCGGATGGCGGTAGTAATAAGCCATGCGGTTGACCAGGGAAGATTTTCCGGTGCCCGGCGCGCCCGTGACGCCGATAAGATGCGCCCGGCCGGTGTGAGGGAATAACGCTCGTAAGGCTTCTTGTCCTTCCGCTGTGTCGTTTTCTATCCAGGTCAGCACCCGCGAAAGGGCATAACGGCGGCCTGCCAGGACGTCTTCTGCAATGCTCACCACGCCCTCCCTCACGCGCCGGCCGTTTCCGCACCCAGCACGGCCTTGCGAATATCGCCGACGATGTCGTCGGTCAGGGTGCCGGGGCCGTACACGGCATAGACCCCCATCTCCAGCAGGCGCGGCACGTCTTCGTCGGGGATAATGCCGCCCACAAACACCCTGACATGCTCCTGGCCGTTCTGTTTCAGCAGTTCCAGCACGCGAGGCACTAACGCCATGTGAGCGCCAGAAAGAATAGAAAGGCCGACAACGTCAACGTCTTCCTGCAACGCCGCTTCAGCAATCATTTCAGGCGTCTGGCGCAGGCCGGTGTAGATGACCTCCATCCCGGCATCCCGCAAGGCGCGGGCAACAACTTTAGCGCCGCGGTCGTGGCCGTCGAGGCCGGGTTTCGCGATGAGCACGCGAATTCTGCGCTCCGTCATGGTTAGGCTCCTTGCAAAGGGAATTATCATCCTTTCGGGCGCTTTCATTATACCTCAAGCCCCGCGATTCGGCCTCGGGAAACCCGCGCCCCGCGAACTTCCCCAAAGCGAGAAAACCTCACTTGACGCCACGCCGCGAGGCGGGTATAGTAAACCTGTCCTTACCAACCGTCCGGTAACTTCCTCAAACCAGGTGTTTATGAGCCAGTCTTCGCACCCACCGGTAGGCAAAGCCCGCATTCTGGAAACGGCCGAAGGGCTTTTTCTCAAGCACGGCTATCGCGCCGTATCCATTCGCGACATTGCCCAGGCCTGCGGCGTCACCAATGCAGCCCTTTATTACTACTTCCCCAGCAAAGAAGCCCTCTTTCGGGAAGTGCTGCGGCAGCACCTCACCCGGCTGCTCGCCGCGTTGCAGGCAGCCGGGGAACAAGCCGGCCCTTCCCCTCAGGCCCGCCTCACGGCCATGGCCGACGTTTACGCCGCATGGGTTCTGCAACACCGGGCTTCCATTTTTGCCCTGCGGCGCGATCTGCTTGCCATGGCGCAAACCACCGTCCACAAACACCGCAAACCGCTTCGCGACGTCGCCTTCGCCATCAGCCAGCCTTTTGAAGAAGTGCTGCAGGAAGCCGTTCAAAGCGGCGTGCTGCGCCCTCCGCCGCTGGAAGCCCACCTGAGCGGCCTGCTGTTCGGCTTGCTGCACGGCATTCTGCACAGCCAGGAAAACGTGGCCGACCCCGAAGCCCTGGCCCATGCGGCCGCACGCTGGGCCGTAGAAACCCTCTGGCACGGCATGGCCGCCTCGCCTCCCCCACCCCAAGAGGAAACCCCATGAAACGACGCATCGTACTGGCCCTCGGCGGCGGAGGCACCAAAGGCTACGCCCATCTCGGCGTGATCAAAGTGCTAGAAGCCGCAGGGTACGAAATTGCCGGCGTCAGCGGCACCAGCGCCGGGGCGCTGGTCGGCTCGCTGTATGCCGCCGGCTATACCCCCGACGAAATCGCCGCCCTGCTGCAATCGGTAGACCCGCGGCACGTTTTTGACCGCCGCAGCGGCGACCGGCCTTCCATCCTCGGCCTGCAAGGCGTAGAAAAAGTGCTCCGGCAGGCGCTGGGCGAACGCACTTTTGCCGACCTGCCGCGCCCTTTCGGCAGCGTAGCGGTAGATATTCTCAGCGGGGCCACCGTCTTCCTGCGGCGCGGCCCGGTCGTTGAAGCCGCTCTGGCTTCCAGCGCCATTCCGGGGCTTTTCCCGCCGGTAAAATGGGAAAACTGGCTGCTGGTGGATGGCGGCATGGCCGATAACGTGCCGGTGCGGCTGGCGCGGCTGCTGGCGCCCGGCCCGCCCGTCGTGGCCATTACCCTCGGCATCATGCCCCAGCCGGTCCCATGCTTTCAAGACCTTCCCCTGCCCCTTCGCCTGAAACGCTTCCAGCACATCGTCGCCCGCCTGCGCTACACCCAGGCCGTCAACACCTTCATTCGGGCAGCGGAAGTCTCCCTGGGCTACCACATCCTGCTGCGCCTGCAAACCGACCGTCCGGAAATCATCATCAACCCGCCGGTAGACCACGTGGACATTCTGGCTTCCCCCGACGACCCCGGGCCCATCATCCGGGCCGGCGAAGAGGCCGCCCGCGCCACCCTGCCCCACCTGGAAGACCTGTTCTCATGGCGGCGGCGTCTTTTCCGCCCCCGCCCGCCCCAACCGGAAATGCACCATGTCGTCATCGCCGACTGACCCCGCCCGCTGGGAAACCCGGCCGCTGGAAGGCAGCGCCGCGCGCATCCGCCGGCCCGCCGCGGGGAAGCCCGCCCGCGCCGTGGCCGTGCTGCTCCACGGCTGGACAGGCGACGAAACCTTCATGTCGCCCTTTGCCGAACTCTTCCCGCCGGATGTGCTGGTGATAGCGCCGCGCGCCCCCTGGCCTGCCCACTCGCCGCGCGGCGGTTACAGCTGGGTGAATGCCGCCCCCGAGGACCATCCCCCCGATTTTTCCCGCTATCGGCCTGCCACGGCGCTGCTGGCAGCCTGGCTGGTCGCCCTCCGCGGCATGTTCCCCCGCGCCCGCTGGGAGCAGCAGCACTGGATGGGCTTCAGCCAGGGGGCTTCCACTGCAGGCGCTTACGCGCTGGAACGCCCGGCCGAAGTGGCAACCCTCGCCCTGCTGGCAGGGTTCCTGCCGCACGGCGCAGAAACATGGGCTGCCCGGAAGCCGCTGGAAGGCACGCCGGTTTTCATCGCCCACGGCCTGCGCGACACCATCGTTCCCCTCCACCACGCCCGGCATGCCGCCGAAGTGCTGACCCGCGCCGGTGCGCAGGTGCAATTCTGCACCGATGATGTTGCGCACAAAGTAGGCGCGCGCTGCAAAAAAGCGCTCGGCGCGTTTTATGCTGCCCACGCATAACCATTCAGCCGGGGGGTCAATCAGAAGCGGCAGGCGTGCCGCCCGAAGCCACATGAAATTCGCACGGCACGGCATGGTCATCCCCCTGACGCGCAACGGGCACCCCCAACAAACGCTCCAACAGCAAGGCATCAAGGCGGCAAAGTTCGGGGTAATCTTCCACCAGCGTGGCGTAAGGGCAGCGGTGGAAAATCACCCGCGGCCCGTGGCGGTGGGCTTCCCAGCGCGGCTCGAAATGCAGTTCTGCCAGCCGACGCATGGCGTGTTGCAGCCGCTCGCGCAGGGAACGCGTCGCATCGGGCGGCTGGCGGCCGCACAAGGCATCGCAAAGCAGCGTTTCGGCCGCCTCTCCCCGCCCTCGCAGCGTTTCCAGCAGCGCCCGGGTCAGCGGCTCAAGGTAAGGCTGCTGCGCCGCCGCCGTCAGGCGATACCGCTTGGCCGGCCGTCCCCGCCGCGCCAGATGTTGCGTTTCTGCCACAGCAACCAGCCCCCGGGCTTCCAGCAGCCCCAGGTGGTGGCGAATGTTCGCTGCCGTCACCCCCAGTGCGGCGGCCATTTCGCCGGCCGATGCCATGCTGTGGCTTCCAAGATACGCCAGAATTTGCTCGCGGGTGGTCGGGGCGTTTTCCATAAACTTATTATACTCATCCTCCGGAATTCCACAAGCGGGAAGCGGCATTCCAGAGAGCAATCGGCCCCATGGCCTCCCAGAGGGTGGTCCACGGCAGCACGGCGAGGGCATAACGCTGAAAAGCCAGCGGCAGGGTGAGCAGCAGCAAGCCCCACTGGAAAGCCGCCGCCAGCAGCACCTGCCGGGCTGCGTGGCCGCGCAGCGTGCTTTGCCGCGTCCAGAAAAGCATGGCCGCCAGCCCCAGGAACATGAGCACCAGCCGCGCTACGGCCGCGGGCAGCGGGTTTGTCCAGTGCGCCCAGAAAGGGGCATCGTAGGCCGAAATTTCGCGGCTCAAGGCAGCGCGGTATTTACCCAGGTCAAGGTAAGCGGGCGGGGCGAGGTAAAGATGGCCGAGCAGCAAAGCCAGGCGCTGCGGCGGGGAATCGGGAACGTAAGCAGGCAGCACCGCCCGAAACGCCGCCTGCTGCCCGCGGGTAACTTCCAGCCGTTCAGTAGCCATGCGGGGGAGCACCCGCCAGGGCTGTTTCCAGAGCACCGGCTGCAACACAAAGCCCGCGGCAAGCGGCAGCAATGCTCCCCAGGCGAGGCGGCGCAAGCGCGTGCGGCGGTCGGGCGCAGGCGCCCGCCAAAGGGCCCACAAGGCCGCCGGCACCAGCGCCACTGCCCAATATTTCGCCCACACAGCCCACGCCAGCGCCAGGCCCACGCGCCATGCCCGCGGGCGCGGCGCGCTGATTTCCCACAGCAGCCACGCCATGCCCAGCAACATGGGGGCTTCCATCATTGCCCGGCGGCCGTGCAGCAACACCAGCGGGTTGAGCAAAAAAAGAGCGAGCGTCAATGCGCCGCCCGCAACGCCTGCCAGGCGGCAAGCCGTAAGCGCAAGCAGCAGCCCCGCCAGGGCGGTGCAAAGCACCATCACGCGGCGCGCAGCGGTGAGTTGGCCGCGCGAAGGCACCGCGCCGCGGTCGGCATTCACCTGCCAGTTGGCCGACCAGTCCCAGTCGGTGCGCAAAGGGGGCTGGCCGCGCAAAGCCAGCCCGAAGGCCACCAGGTAGCGCGTTAACGGCGCGTTCACCAGGCGGTAATGCTGCCGCAGGTTGCCCGGGGCATCGTGGTAAGCGAGGCCAAGAGGGGCATGCAGCAGCGCTGCGCCGTCGGCGCTCATGTAGAGATAGGTGCTTTCATCGGGGTGAAAGGGCACGGCGGGCGCGGTCGCCAGCGCCCATCCCAGCCAGACGAGAACGAGCGCTGCCAGGAACCCCACCCCCCGCCGCGTGCAAGGGAAAACCGCGCCGTTCACGGTGAAGCGGGCGCGCCTGCCGAAGGCGTGAAGTGCAGGATCTGACCGTGGTCGGCATCGGCCACCCACAACCCGCCGCGGCCATCCACGGCCAGCCCGCCGACCAGCCCCATCCCCTGAGGCGGCTGCCCCCACTGCCCCCACCAGCGCACCAGTTTGCCGTCGGCGTCAAATTCCAGCACGCGGTAGGCTTCCGGATCGCCGACAAAAACATGCCCCAGCGCATCCACTGCAAGATAGGGCTTATTGTTCAACGACTGGCCGAACCAGCCAAAAATTGCCCACCGGCGCAACGGCGTGAAGGTCAAATCCTTCCCCACGGTAAAAACCTGCACCCGCTGGTTCCAGGTATCGGCAACATAAAGGTTATCTGCGCCGTCAAACGCCAGCCCGACCGGCTCGCTGAACTGTCCTTCCGCCGCTCCCTCCGAACCGAACTGCGCCAGCGGCTTGCCGTCGGCATCATAAACCACGATGCGCTTGTTGCCGGTATCGGTCACGAACACCCGCCCCTGGGAATCCACGGCGATGGCGCGCGGCCCCCACAACGAAAGCAGGTTGCCGTCGTTGCCGGGGTGCCCCCACATCGCGAGGAACTTGCCGTCGGCAGTAAATTTCTGAATGCGGTGGTTCCAGGTGTCGGCAACATACACACTGCCGTCCGGCCCCACTGCCACGTCCCACGGCTCGTTGAAAGTGCCCGCAGGGGCGGCTTCCTGCCCGTTGGCGATATTGCCAAAACGCCCCCACACGTTCAGCACCTTGCCGTCGGGCAAAAGATGCTGAATGCGGTGGTTGCGGGTATCGGCAATGTAAAGCGTGCCATCGGGGGCGACGGCAAGGCCGCGCGGCCCCTGAAACTGCCCCGCCGCCGTGCCTTCGCTGCCCAGCACTTTGTCGGCAGCCAGCGTTACCTGCTTTTTGGCATAAGGGTCGGCCTCGGCCTGCGCCGCGGGCGCAGCGCCATAATTCCAGATTTTCGCCACAATGTCCTTGCGAATGTACATCCGCATCCGGTCGGAAGGCTGCCAGTCGGCCAGAATGTTGGCCATGTTGACTTTGGCGGCTTCGGCAGGGTTATCGGCCACGCCGCGCTGCAAGCGGAAGTACAGGGTGAAGTCGCGGTTCAGCCAGATCTGGAAAAGCGCAGCCCGCATGGCAGGGTCGCTCAGAGCGTGCGCAATGCGTTTCCAGGTGAGGTTGAAGTAATCCTGATTCGGCCACACCATGCGAATGTAATCAAATTCATCGTAAGTGCGGCCAACAATAGATTCAACTTTGCCGTAATTGGCTGCGCCGACGAGCACGATAGGGGCGCTCCGCAAGTCGCCGGTAGGCCGGTTGCCATAAAATTTCTGGTTGGGATAGTTGCGCAAATACCAGGTGAAAGGCCAGGCAATGGCGTCGTCGTAAGCCACTTCAATGCCCAGGCCATCGGTGGTGCGCTCGGAAATTTCCCGCACCTGCGCCATCACGGTTTTCACGCCCCGTGCCGAGTGGGCGTAAACCAGATATTCGTTGGCCTGGTCATAGTTATAGTAAGCAGCCTGGACGGCGGTGTGCAGGGTGAGCACGCCGAGGAAGGCAAAAAAGGTAAGGGTGAAAAGGCGCACAAGGTCGGCGGTGCGCCAGCGGGCGCTCAGGAAGGTCATGGCAACGCCGCTGGCCGCGGCAACCACCAGCCCGACCAGGAAGTTGGCCGTAACCTCCAGTTGGGGCAATGCCGAACCCTGGAAGGGGCGCTGCACCCCCAGCCACGCGCCGACGGCCTGGGCAATCGCAAGGATAAACATCACCGCCAGCCCCACGAGCACCCAGCCGTGACGGGCGGTGAAATCGCGCCAGTCGGTCTGGTCGGCCAGGCGGCCGAGGAACCAGCCGCTGAGCAAAATCATCGGCAGGGTGATGTGCACGGTCAGCCAGGGCATTTTTTCGCCCGCCACGGTGTAGGCGAGCAGGGCGGTAAGGCTCCAAAAGGCAAGCAGGGCGAAAACGGGCGCTCGGGAGGCGGTTTCCACGGGGGAGGCGGCATCGTGCGCCTCGGGCTCAGCGTGAGGCGCTTTCCGGTGGCGGAACCACCACACCACCGCACCGATGCTTCCCAGCGCGGGCAGATATTCGTAAATCGGCACCTGAATCAAAAGGTAGTAGTACCACGGCTGCCCACCGCGATGCACGCCTTGTTGCTGCAGCCAGTAGCCCAACGCCCCCACCAGCCCGCTGAAAAAGCCGCTGCCGTTGGTGAACACCGTGGTTTGAAAAACGGCAAAAATGGCGTAAAACAGCCCGGCCTCCAGCAGCCAGGTTTTGAGGTCCCAGGCGGCGCCCAAAAGCACGGCAAAGACAAACAGCGGCACCACGAACAGGGCCGAATGGAAAATGCCGGCGGGGGAATAGTCCAGCGCATCCCAATGGAAAGCCGCCATCGGCAGCGGGGCAAGTTGAGGCAGCACGAGGGTCAGCAAGAGCACCATGAGGACGAAAGCGCGTTCCCGCAAAAGGGCCTGCCAGCCATAGCCGCGCAGTAGAAAAGCCACAGAAGCCAGCAGGGCCGCTGCTGCAATGAGCAGGAAAAGTTTGCCGAGGGGGCTGCCCAGCAAAGTGTGCCCCAAACCCGGCGCCGGCGCGCCCGCTGCCGTCGGCGCGCCGTGCTGCAAAGCCGCTCCGGCAACAATGGCAAACACCAGCGCGGCCGCTGCCACCAGCAGCGCAGCATAGAAATTCGTGCGCTCATGCGGCCGCGGCCAGCGGGCCGTACTCAGACGGTCCAGCAGCAGCAAGCCGAGGAAAAGCAGCATCTGAGCAGTGTAGATGAAAGCCGTTTCTTTGGCCACAAAATGCAGAGCGGTGGCCGCGGTCAACCATGTGAGGTAGCGCGTCGCTCCGGTTTCCAGATAACGCAGGGTCGCCCACAAAGTGAGCAGCGCCAGGGGCATGATCAGCGCTTCGTTGCGGGCATAGCGGCCGTAATAGAGCATGTAGGGGGAAATCAGCATCAGCACGGCAGCAATCAGCGTCCCCTTGCGCCCGAGGTAGCGCCGCCAGCCCCACAGCATGGCAATGGCAAGCACCGCGGCGAAGGCGTGAGGCAGGCGGGCGGTGAAGTCGTTGTCGCCAAAAAGGAAGAAAGAGAGCGCAATCAGGTGAAATTGCAAGGGCCCGTGCATCATGGGGTTGTGCTGATAGCCGTTGCCCTTGTAGAGCTGCCACGAGAAGTAGGTGTGCAGGCTTTCATCGTGGCTCATCACGCGGTCGCCGAGGTGGTAAAAGCGGGCAAAGGCAGCCAGCAGCACGATGAGGGCAAAGACCAGCACTTCCACCCGCACGGACAGAAGCGCCTCCAGCGGGCGGTCAAGCCAGGAGGTGGTTTCGGCAGCAGGAGAAGTTTTCTCAGACATAGGCGGCCTCACAGAAACAGAACAGTTATGTGCAAACAGGGGCGGTGCCGTTATGAACGGTGCGGGCGTTTATTTTTGCGGCGCTGTGTTTTCTGCGGGGAAACCCCGCGCCGCAAGGCTTCCAGCTCTTCCGCCGTGAGGTGCCGCCACTCACCGGGCTTCAACCCGCCCAAACGCAGCGTGCCGATGCGCACGCGCACCAGCCGCACGATCGGCAGCCCCACCAGGCGGCACATTTCGCGAATCTGGCGCTTTTTACCTTCCGTGAGCACAAAACGCAGCCATGCTCCCTTGCCGTGGAAACGTTCCACCCGCACATCGGCGGGGCGAGTGCGGGTGCCGTCTTCCAGCACCACACCGCGGCGCAGGGCTTCCAGTTGCCGGGCATCGGGGCGGCGCGCCACCAGCACGCGGTATTCCTTTTCGTGGCCGTAGCGCGGGTGGGTAAGGCGGTTGGCGAGTTCACCGTCGTTGGTCAGCAGCATCAGCCCCTCACTTTCCAGATCCAGCCTGCCCACAGGGAAAACGCGCTGCGGTACGGCCACCAGGTCGCGCACGGTTTTGCGGCCATCGGCGCTCTCGGTGGCAGAAAGCACAAAGCGGGGCTTGTAAAGGGCGATGTACACCTTTTCTTCGGCCGGCTGCACATGCTGGCCGTCTAAGCGGATGTCGTCGCGGCCGGGGTCGGCCTTTTCGCCCAATTGTGCGACGCGGCCGTTGACGGTCACGCGGCCGGCGCGGATAAAATCTTCACACGCCCGGCGCGACCCCAAACCGGCGCGGGCGAGAATTTTTTGCAGGCGTTCTTCGGCCATGAGGGGAAGCGCTCCTGGTGGCAAGGGTTTCCGTATCAGGTGCTTCAGTCTTTCAGCAGAGCGGCAGCAGGTTCTGCCGTTTGGGGGGCAGCATCGTCTTCCAGAGGCGGCAGGGCTTCCAGCGAGGGAAGGCCAAAGGTTTCCAAAAAAAGTGCTGTGGTGCCGTAAAGAATAGGGCGGCCGGGCCCTTCGCTGCGCCCGACTTCTTCAATCAACCCCTTGCCCAGCAGCGAGCGCAACACGCCATCGCTGCTGACGCCGCGAATGGCATCTACCTGCGGGCGGGTCACGGGCTGGCGATAGGCGATGATGGCCAGCGTTTCCAGCGCGGCGCGGCTGAGACGGTGGGTGGCTTCCAGCCCCAGGAAGCCGGCCACCAGCGCGCCGGTTTCGGGCGCCGTGGTGAGCTGCCAGCGGCCGCGGTGGTGCTGCAGGCGAATGCCGCGGCTTTGAAGCGCGCTTTCCAAACGCCGAAGTGCGGCCTCGGCCTCCGCCAGCGAAACCCCCAAAGCCTGCGCCAGCCGCCGCACCGTCACAGGTTCGGCAGCCGCAAACAGCAGGGCTTCAAGGCGGGCTTCCAGCGAAAGGGGGGTTTGGGCTGCGCTCATGCTATAATTTGAGGGTCGCGGCCAGGTCATCGGCACCTTGCCGAAAATGCTTCTCTCGGCCGCCTTACGACTAACGCCCGATTATACCACCCCGCTTATGAAGCCTCGCTTTGCTTTCGGGTTGCTGCTGCTCGCCCTTGCCCTGCTGCTGGGAGGATGCGTCGCGCCGCGGCGGGCACAAGGCACCATTGCCGTCACGGTGAAAGCCGACGGCCAGACGCACAAAGTCCATCTGCCCGCCGGAAGCACCGCCCGGCAAGCCCTGGCAGCCGCGCAGGTCAAACTGGGCAACCTGGACCGCACCGAGCCGCCGGCCTATACCGTGCTCAACGACGGCGGGCAGGTGCAAGTGGTGCGGGTGAAAGAAAAATTTACGGTGCGGGAAGAAATCATCCCCTTTGAGCGGAAAGTACTGCGCAACGAGGCGCTGCCCGAAGGGGAAACCCGCCTCATCCAGGCCGGCGAGAACGGGCGGCGGGAAGTCACCTACCGCGAAGTGCTGGAAAACGGGCAGCAGGTTTCCAACCAGCCCGTCAAAACGGTGGTGGTCAGGCAGCCGGTGCCGGAAATCGTGATGGTGGGCGTGCAAACGCCCTTTTCACCGCAGCCCATTCCTGGTAAACTGGCGTACCTGGCCGGCGGCAACGCCTGGCTGATGGACGGCAACACCGGCGAGCGCCGTCCCATTGTCACCACGGGCGACCTGGACGGCCGGGTGTTTGCGCTTTCCCCAAACCGCCGCTTCCTGCTCTTCACCCGCAAGGGGAAAGGCAAAAAGGCGCTCAACAGCCTTTGGCTGGCCGATCTGAGCACCGACCCACCCAAACTAACCGACCTGGGCGTGAAAAACATCGTCCACTTTGCCGATTTCGCGCCGTATTCTTCGTACACGATTGCCTATTCCACCGTGGAACCGCGCCCGCAGGCCCCCGGCTGGCAGGCCAACAACGACCTCTACACCCTGAGCTTCAGCACCACCGGCTGGATTTCAAGCCCGCGGCTGCGCCTGGAAGCCAACGCCGGCGGCATTTACGGCTGGTGGGGCACGGCTTTCGCCTGGACGCCGGTCGGCGTGCAAATGGCTTTTGCCCGGCCGGACGCCGTCGGCGGGTACGGCTTTGACCAGGATGTTGGGCTGGAAAAATGGCTGCCCATCGTGCCTTACCAGACCCGCGCCGACTGGGCCTGGGTGCCGCCGCTGGGGTGGAGCCCCGATGGACAGGTGCTTTTCACCGTCACCCACGGCGGCAGCGGCAGCGGGCGGGAAACCTCCCCGCGCTTTGACCTCACGGCTTATGTGCTGCCCCTGCACCGGGCGATCACGCTGGTGCCGGATGTCGGCATGTTTGCTTCCCCTGCGCCGTCGCCGTCGCAGCCCGGCGGCTATCAGGTCGCTTTCCTGCAGGCCATTTTTCCGCAAAAAAGCGATATCAGCCGCTATCGGCTGGTGGTGATGGACAGGGACGGCTCAAACCGGCAGGTGCTGTTCCCGCCGGAGGGGGCGCTGGGGCTGGTGCCGCAGCCGCTCACATGGTCGCCTGCGCCGCTGGCCAACGGCCACTTTGCCCTCGCCGTGCTTTCGCAGGGCAACATTTACCTGGTGGACAGCATCACCGGCAAAGCGCAGCAAATTACCGGCGACGGCCTGACCACCCGCATTGCCTGGCGGTAACATGCGATTTCACAGATGAGCACAAAAACGTAACTGCTCGGCTGGTGGAAGTAGATCGTAGAATCTGTGTAATTACCTACGTGGTGGCAAAACGCCTCTGGCGGCAGTTTTTTTGGGAGTGCGGCGACGAGTCGCCGCTTTCCAAAGCGGTGCCAAGGCATCGCACTCCAAAAAGCGCTTGCAAGTAACTGCCTACGCTGGGGTGCCCTCCATGCGTCTTGATGCGCCGTGCTTTTGCCATACCCCTCCCCTTGCTCCCCTCCCCGCATGCGGGGAGGGGATGGGGGTGGGGTCAATGCAGCGGCGGCGGTGCCAAAGGAAAACGCGGTGTGAAAACACACCCTGCATTGCCAGCGCTACGATTTGGGTAGGTAATTACGTTTTTTGCCCAATCTGTGCTCATCTGTGCAATCGGTGGATGTTTTTTCTGCGGAATCTGCGGTTTTTCTTGGCTGAGGCTGAATAGATACGGATAAATTACCTTTGGAGAGCTCTTATGCGCATTCTCATAACCGGAGCCGCGGGCTTTTTAGGCTCACACCTGTGCGACCGTCTGCTGGCCGAAGGGCACGAAGTAATCGGCATGGACAATTTCCTCACCGGCGACCCGCAAAACCTGGCGCACCTGGCCGGGCATGAGCGGTTTTCGTTCATCCGGCACGATGTCACGCAGTTCATCTTCGTGTCGGGGAAGGTGGACGCCGTGCTGCACTTTGCCTCGCCCGCCAGCCCCAACCGCAAGTCGCCTTACGGCTACCCCAACCTGCCCATCCAGACGCTCAAAGTGGGCGCCATGGGCACCCATCACGCCCTGGGCGTCGCCAAAGCCCACGGGGCGCGCTTCCTGATGGCTTCCACCAGCGAGGTTTACGGCGACCCCGAAATCCACCCCCAGCCGGAAAGCTACTGGGGCAAGGTCAACCCCATCGGTGAGCGCTCGGTGTACGACGAAGCCAAACGCTACGCCGAAGCCATGACCATGGCTTATCACCGCTTTCACGGCGTGGATACCCGCATCGTGCGGATTTTCAACACCTACGGGCCGCGGATGCGGCTGGATGACGGACGGGTGATTCCCAACTTTATCAAGCAGGCGCTGCGCGGTGAACCGCTGACCGTGTACGGCGATGGCAGCCAGACCCGCAGTTTCTGCTATGTGGACGACCTCATTGACGGCATCTACCGCCTGTTGCTTTCAGACGAGCACGAGCCGGTCAACATCGGCAACCCCGCCGAGTTCACCATTCTGGAACTCGCCCAAACCGTGAACCGCATCCTCGGCAACAAAGCAGGCGTCGTCTTCCAAAAGGAAGCCCGCGACCGCGACGACCCCCAGCGCCGCTGCCCCGACATCGGCCGCGCCCGCAAGGTGCTGGGCTGGGAACCCCAAGTGCCGCTGGAAGAAGGCCTGGCGCGCACCATTGAAGATTTCCGCCGGAGGCTGGAAGCCGCATGATTTTGCAGCATCGCAAAGAGCGCCGGCGTTTCCTCAAATTCGCTTTTGTGGGTTCGCTGGGCGCGGCGGTGGATTTCGCCGTCTTCAACTTCCTCACCCAGTGGGTCGGGCTGCCGCCGCTGCTGAGCAGCGTGTTTTCTTTCCTGACCGCGATGACCCACAATTTCCTCTGGCACCGCCATTGGACTTTCCCCGAATCGCGCAGCAAACACGCCGTGCACCAGTGGGCGCAGTTCGGCACGGTGAGCGCGGTGGGATTGGGCATTCGCACGCTGCTGTTCTCGCTCATCCACCCGCCGCTGGTCGCGCTGATGGGGCGTTTCGTCCCTCCCCTGCCGCTCACGCCGACCTTTTGGGGCAACAACCTTTCGCTGGCCGTGGTCATCCTCACCGTCATGGTGTGGAATTTCTTCGCCAACCGTGTATGGACTTACAACGACGTCGCTTTAGGCGCCTAAGCGAGGTTTACAATGCAAGAAAGCATTCGCTGGATTCCCATTTACACTTCTGTGCGCACAGTTGCCGGGTTCCTCGGCTACCCCTACCTGTTCAACACCAAAGGGCAATGGATCGGTTTCGTCAAGCCCGACGGTGCGGTGTATTCGGTCACCGGCGAATATGCCGGTTTCCTGGATCCCGACCCCCGGTTTGCCCGCATCCTGCGGCACACCGCCACGGCACACCTGCACCCGGCCATCGCTCCGCCGGAACCGCCCGATTTTGCCCCCCAAACCACGTGGACGGTGCCCCTGCCTCCCCCGCCGCCCAAACTGCCGCCCGGCACCGTAGACGTGCTGGCCTCCCAACCGCAATTGCTGCCCCCCTATCAGGAAAACTGACATGAACCGCCCCACAGCCAAGCCCGTGAGCGCCTCGCGGGTCACCATTTCCCAACTGATGCAGCCCCAGCACGCCAACAGCGCCGGGTCGGTGCACGGCGGCTGGATTATGAAACTGGTGGACGAAGCCGGTGCGCTGGCCTGTATGCGTTTTGCCAACCGCCGCGTCGTGACGGTGGCCGTAGACCAAATGATGTTCCGCCAGCCGATTCACGTCGGCAACCTGGTCACACTGACCGCCGAAGTTTCATACGCCGGGCGCACCTCTATGGAAGCCGAGGTGCGGGTGGTGGCCGAAAATCCCATTACCGGCGAGCAAACCCACACCAACACAGCCTATCTGGTTTATGTGGCGCTGGATGAGGAAGGCCGCCCCGCGCCCATTCCGCAACTGATTCCGGAAACCGAAGCCCACCGCCGCCGCATAGAGCAAGCCAAAGCCCGTCAGGCCTTCCGCCTGAAGCAGCGCACCCAAATGGAAGCCGGCTGAGGCCCGCACCTGGGTGCCCCCCGGCCCTCCTCTGTATCTGTTCGGCCTCAGCAGAGAAAACCGCAGATTGCGCAGATGCTGCACCTGCAGAGAGAAAAACCCAGCAGGCCAGAAGGCTCAGAACAACGAGAGAAAACACAGAATTTTTGTAACTGCCTACGCTGTGGTGCCCTCCATGCGTTTTGAGGCGCTGCGCCTTTGCCATACCCCTCCCCTGGCTCCCCTCCCCGCATGCGGGGAGGGGACGGGGGTGGGGGTCAACGCAACGGCAGCGGCGCCAAAGAAAACGCGGTGTGAAAACACGCCCTGCATTGCCAGCGCTACGATTTGGGTAGGTAATTACGAATTTTTTTCTTTGCGTTCTTTGCCCTCTTTGTGCCTTTGCGTTGCTTCCGGCGCCTGCCACTCTAAAAATGCGAGCACCCGCGGCCACCCCCGGCCGATTTTCCCGCGGAGCATACCTTCTTCTTTTGCCATGCCTGCTGACGTTTCCCAATTCCCTGCCCCCGATGACACCGGCGGCGAACCGGTGCGGCTTCCCGGCGGCATCCGTTCGCTGAAAGAGCTGGCCGCGCGCGCCGCGGGCAGGCCGAGCGCGCCGCAGCCCGAAGAAGACGCCGGTTTCGCCGAACCGCTGGCCTTCCCCTTTGCCGCCATCGTCGGCCAGCAGGAAATGAAACTGGGGCTGCTGCTGGCCGTCATCAACCCTGCCGTGGGAGGGGCGCTGCTTTTTGGCGCGCGGGGCACGGCCAAAACCACCGCCGTGCGCGCCCTGGCCGACCTGCTCCCCAAAGTGCCTCGCAGCCTGTGCTTCTACGGCTGCCTGCCCGAAGATATTGAGCAGGGCGGCATAGATGCCGTATGCCCCGATTGCGCCCGCAAATATGCCGAAGGCGAACCGCTGGCCGTGATGGACCGGGTGCGGCTGGTGGAACTGCCCCTGCACGCCCCCCTTGACGATGTGCTTGGCCGCCCCGACGCCCGCAACCCTCACCGCATTCGCAAAGGCATTTTGGCGCTGGCCGACCGCAACATCCTTTACGTGGACGAAGTCAACCTGCTTGATCATGCCGTGGCCGACGCCATTTTGGACGCGGCCGCGCAGGGGCACTACACCGTGCGGCGGGGAGCGCTGGCCGCGACCTACCGCTCGCATTTTGTGCTCATCGGCTCCATGAATCCTGAAGAAGGCGCGCTTCGGCCTCAAATTTTAGACCGTTTCGGTCTGAGGCTATGGGTGCAAGGGCTGCAAAAGCCCGCCGAGCGGCTGGAAGCCTACCGTCGCGCCCGTGCCTACCGCGAGCACCCGCGCCAGTTTCTCGCCCGCTACGCCGAAGAAACTGCAGCCCTGCGCGCCGAAATTCAGGAAGCCCGCCAGCGCCTGCCGGAAGTGGGTGTGGCCGATGAAGTCGCCGCGCTGGGCCTGCAATGGATTGCCCGCCTCGGCATCCCCTCACTACGGGCAGAAATCACCCTCTTTGAAGCCGCCCGGGCGCGGGCGGCGGCCGACGGCCGCACCGAAGTTACACCCGACGACCTGCGCGAGGTTGCCCCCCTCGCCCTGCGCTTCCGGCATTCGGCTTTTATGGCTTCCTATGCCCGCCAGCGCGCCGACGAAGATGCCCGGCTCGGCAAAATCATCCAGGCCGCCTGATTCCGCCCCCTTCCCAGAGGTCCCCATGCCGCGAGTGATTTCCGGCCTTGCCAAAGGCCGCAAACTTTACAGTGTGCCCGGCACAGGCACCCGCCCGATCACCGACCGCGTCAAGGAAGCCCTTTTCAACATCCTCGGGGCCGACATCGTTGGTGCCACCCTGCTGGACCTGTTCGCCGGAACGGGCAGCGTGGGCATTGAAGCATTGAGCCGCGGCGCTGACTTCGTGCGGTTCGTGGAATGGAGCCGCCCTGCACTGGCAACGGTGAAGAAAAATTTGCGCCACTGCGGCCTGGATGACGCCCGCGCTGAAGTACGCTTCATGGACGCTTTCGCCCTGCTTCAGCAGGCCGCCGACCGCACCTTTGACTACATTTACATCGCCCCACCGCAATACCACGGCCTGTGGGAAAAGGCCCTGCGGCTGATAGACGCCCAACCCCAGTGGCTGGCCGAAGACGGCTGGGCCATTGTGCAAATTCACCCCAACGAATACCGCGACGTGGCGCTGGAACACCTGGCGCCTTTTGACCGGCGGAAATACGGCAGCACGTTGCTGGTGTTTTATCAGCTCATGTTACGCAGTTGAGCATCAGCATATCTAAGCCCCCTCACCTTACCCCCGCTGCGCGCCCCCCTCTCCTCTCTCCCAGTGGGAGAAGAGAGGGGGGCTGAGCCGCCGCGATTAAACACAACGAGCCGGGCCGGAAAGGCTCGTGCTGGTCAAGTTGGTTCAATCAGCCAAGGACAACCACGTCTTGGGCCTGAGGGCCCTTGGGGGTATCCACGACCTCAAACTCCACCCGCTGCCCTTCTTCCAGCGAACGATAGCCGGTGCCCCGAATGCCGCTGTAGTGCACAAACACATCGCGGCCTTCGTCGGGAGTAATGAAGCCGTAACCTTTTGTGGCGTTAAACCACTTGACCGTGCCGGTTTGGCGCTCTGCCACCACAGCACCTCCAGAAAGAAAATTGCTCGGCAGGCGCTGGTGGGCCGGCCACGGCCACGCCAAACTACCGCCTTGCCACTTTACTTTAGCATAAGACCCCTGCGGCGTCAAGCGGGTTCAGGCGCCGGGGAAACGGAAAATCTTCTTCCGCAGAAGTATAATACCGCTGTGCTCTGCCGCCGCACCGAGAACGGCGACAACGGCAGGCGCAGTTTGTCTCATTCCCGCCGTCCGGCAAGGAGAACGCCTATGTCTGCTTCCTCATCATCCCGCGAATCCTCGGTGCCGCCTTCCCCGCCCGGAGAGCATCGGCGTCTGTTGGGGTGGCTTTCCAGGGTGGATGATTTGCTCCAATACGTGGCCGGTTTCCTGCTGGCAGGCATCGCGGTTGTCCTCCTTTACCACAGCGCCCTGGCTTTTCAAGACGTGTTCTCCCCCACAATCTACCAGCAAGCCGTTCTGAGCGCCATTCACGACATTTTGCTGGTCATGATTGTGCTGGAACTGTTGTGGACCGTGCTGGCTTATTTGCGGGAACACACCGTGCCGCTGGAGCCGTTTCTGTTCGTGGGCATCATTTCCAGCGTGCGGAAACTTCTGCTCATCGGCGCTCAAATGTCCATTGAGCAGCAAACCCCGCAGGTCGTCAACCTCCAGTTGCGCGAAATGGCCGTCCACGGCGGGCTGATTTTCGTGCTCATCGTGGGGATGGTGCTTGCGCGCTGGTCGCGGCGTTGGCGGCTTAAAGAAGAAATGAGCCTCACCCGCTGATTACCGCAGCCAGGCTACCCCGCGCGGGGGCAGGTCCCAGTGCAGCGTGTCGCCTGCCACCACGCCTTCGCCGCCCCCCAGCAGTTCGCGCACGATACGCCCGTCTTCCCAGCCCAGGGAAGCCACAGGCAAATGACAATGCCGCTTCACCGGCGAGGCATTGGCCGCCACCAAGACCGCTTCAGCACCCAGCGTGCGGGCAAAAGCCACGCAATGCTGGCTCTGTTTGGCCAGCACGATGCGAAAATCGCCCCGGCGCAGCGCCGGGGTGCGTTTGCGCACGGCAATCAGACGCTGCACCCACGCGCGCAGCCCCTGGCGCCATCGGTCGGCCTGCCACGGGAAGGCGCGCCGGTTGTCCGGGTCCTTGCCGCCTTCCAGCCCGATTTCATCACCGTAATACACCGCCGGCGCGCCTGGGTAGGCAAATTGCAGACCCAGCGCCAGCCGCACTTGCGCTTCATCACCGCCGAGGGCGGTCATCAGCCGCTCGGTATCGTGGGAGCCCAAAGGCAAATACATGCCCCGGGCGTGCTCGCCATACAGCGCCACGAATTCCTGCAATCGGGCAGCAAAGCCGGGGGCATCCAGGCCGCCGCCCACAAAGCCCAAAATGGCTTCCCGCAGCGGGTAATGCATCAGGCCGTCAAAATGCTGCACCCAGCGGGCTTCGGCCGTCCAGATTTCCCCCAGCAGGCAGGCATCGGGGTTGACGGCCTTCACCACACTGCGGAATTCCTGCCAGAAGGCATCATCATCAATTTCGTTAGGCACATCCAGCCGCCAGCCATCCATGCCCTGCGCCACCCAGTAGCGCGCCACATCAAAGATAAACCGCCGCACCGCCGGGTGGGCTGTGTTCAGCTTGGGCAGGCTGCGGAAGCCCCACCACGCCTCGTAATCTTCGGCTTTCCCTGCGCCGTAAGCCCGAACGGGAAAGCGGTGAATGATGTACCAGTCCTTGTAGGGGGAATGCTCGCCGTTTTCCAGGATGTCGTTGAAGGCAAAAAAGCCGCGGCCGGTATGGTTAAAAACGCCGTCCAGCACCACCCGAATGCCGTTGGCATGGCAGACTTCCAACAGGGCGCGGAAATCGGCCATCGTGCCCAGTTTGGGGTCAATGCGGTAATAGTCGGTGATGTTGTAGCGGTGGTTGCTGGTGGCCTGGAAAACAGGGTTGAGGTAAAGGGCATTCACGCCCAGGTCAAGGAGGTAATCCAGGTGCTGGATGATGCCCTGCAGGTCGCCGCCCATGAAGTTCCAAAGCGTAGGGCGGCTGCCCCACGGAGCAACGTTGGGCGGGTCGTTGGCGGGGTTTCCGTTGGCAAAGCGGTCGGGGAAAATCTGGTAAAAAACGGCATCGGGAAGCCAGGAGGGCAAAGGCATAAACACCTCAGGCGGTCAAGCGGTCAGGCGTGCGAGGTGAGCAAATCGTCCAGGGCAACATCCAGCAGAGGAAACCGGAACGCGTAACCGGCATCCAACAGGCGGTTGGGCAGCACCCGCTGGCTGGCAAGGAGCACCATGCTCATTTCGCCCAAAAGCAGGCGCAGGGCAAAAGCAGGCACCCGGAAGAAAGCCGGGCGGCGCAGGCGCCTGGCGAGGGCGCGGGTCAGGTCGGCATTGGTGACCGGTGTAGGTGCGACCAGGTTAAAGACACCGGCAGCGTTTTCGTGCATCATCAGGAAAGCCATCGCCCCGGCATGGTCGGCAATGTGAATCCAGGGCATCCATTGGCGGCCGGAGCCGAGGGGGCCGCCCACGCCCAGCCGCAATGGCAGCAGCAACCGGGGCAAAGCCCCGCCTTCCGGGCTCAGCACCACCCCCGTGCGCAGCACCACCCGCCGCACCCCCATGGTTTCCACCGAGGCGGTGCTGGCTTCCCATTCAACGCACAGGCGGGCCAAGAAATCGTCGCCTGCGGGGGTGTTTTCGTCCACCAACGCCTCACCGCGGTCGCCGTAATAGCCCACGGCAGAAGCCTGCAAAAGCACCTTAGGACGCGGCTGGGCAAGACGGATGGCCGCCGCCAGCACCCGCCCGGTTTCCACCCGGCTGGTGGTCAGTGCGCGCTTGCGGGCTGAAGTCCAGCGTCCGGCGGCAATGTTCTCGCCCATCAGGTTAACCACTGCATCGGCCGTTCGGATATGGCGGGCGAGGGCGTTGGGGTCAGAAGGCGTCCAGGCCGCCCGCTGCACCTGCTCCAGCACGCCCCCCAACCGCGCTTGGGGGCGGCGCGTGAGCACGGTAAAAGTGTGCCCCTGGGGGCGCAAAGCAGCGATCAACGCCCGCCCCAGCAGCCCCGTGCCGCCTGCAATGACAATGTGCATGGGGTCTCCTCCACTGCAAAAAAACGGTTTCGCCGCTGACGCCGCCGGCAGGGAGCACAAGCCCCGCTTCAGCGGAGCACGGCCAGCCCCACCAGCCCGGCGGCCACGAGCAACAGCAGCACCAGCGCCGCGGCTCCGATGACCACCAGCACGCCCGACACCGAGGTGTGCGCTTCTTGCACCACCGGGGAAGCCGCAGGCGCGAGGGGCGGCGAAGCCTCCGGCGGCAGAGCGCCGGGCCCGGCTTCCTCGCCGACGACTGCTGGAGCGGCGGGGGGTTCGTCGCCGGCCGCGTCGGCCAGGCGGCGCCATTGCGTCAACGCGTCTTCGTAGCGCCGGCGCACTTCCGGCGGCATGTCCTCTTTGCTGTGGTAGGTCTTGCCATCTACCACAATGGTGGACCGGCTGATGACCACCCGCTGCTGTCCGGATTCGGGTTGCCCCGTTTCCGCCGGCAGGTTGTCTAAAGCGCCCTGCCTCACTTTCGCCAACATTTCCATGGCTTTCTCATATGCCCGGCGCTCTTCGGGCGGCATGGCTTCCACGCTGTCGTATTGTTTTCCGTTGAACTCAATCATAAGCACCTCCGCATCTACCAAAGACTTACCAGCCGCGATTGGCAACTTTGGTCACGACAACGCTCATATGCCCATCGGCATCGCTCCAGCCGAGGTAAGGTGCGGCGTTGCCGGGCGTCAGATAGTCGGCAAAAGCCGCGCCGATGCCCGGCCGTTCACGAATGGTGCGGTAATACGAAACATACTGGTCGCCGCGGACGTCGTCGGCGGTGGCGCGGTTGACATTGGCAAAGTCGGTGATAAAGAGAAGTTTGTGAGGGTAGCGCAAACGCAGCGTTTCATAGCACCGTCCGCCTTCCGGGCGGTTCATCGCCGCGAACAGCGACCAGTAGCACGCCGCGCCCAGCCAGTCGGCGGCGATGGCGGCTTCGTCGGCCTGGTCAAGGAAACGGGCGGCGGCAAAGCGTTGGTTGGGAACATCGCCGCCGGGGGAAAGCGCCGGGAAGCCAAACTTCGCCTGCGGGAACTGCTGCCGCCAGGCGTTCAGCACTTCCAGGAACCAGGCGCCAAAGGAAGCCCCATCGGTCCAGGCAAGCATCCACCCGTTGGCATGTAAGTTGGGCTGGGAGTGAATTTCAAAATAGCGCAGCCCCTGGGCATAGAAACGGGCCACGTGGGGGCGCAAAGCCGCGGCAAATTCCGCTGCGGTGAGCCTGCGAGCCTGCATGTCGGCTGTCAGACGCGCCAGCAGGAAAATGTTAGGGTTGATTTGCCGCAAGCGGGCGATGGCCTCGTCGGGGGTGTCTTGAGTGATACGCACGGCTTCCAGGCGGGCGTTTTTGACCACGGCAAAATCGGCCTCGTCCAGGCGGCCGTCGGGACGACATGCCGCGCCCACAAGGCCGTGGCCGGGTTCCCAGCCATACTGCGCCTGCCGAATGGCCGCTTCGGTGCCCGGCCACACGAGGAACGGGGTAGGGTCAATGATGTCATAGGGATAGCTGGTCTCGCCGCGGTCGGTCGCGCCATCGTGTTTGAGGGTCAGGTGAAGGTGCGAACCGTAGGAATTGCCGGTGTTATCTGCCTTGCCGATGATTTGCCCGGCTTTGACAAAATCGCCATCGGCCACAAGCGTTTCGTCAAGATGGGCATACACGGTTCGGTAGCCCGCCCGATGGCGCAGGCGCACCTGCCGCCCGTAAGCCCCCACCGGCTGCGGCTCCACGCGGTAGACCACGCCATCGGCCGCGGCGTAAACGTTCGTGCCGGTGGGGGCACGGAAGTCAATGCCTTCGTGACCCGGCAACCCCCACTGGCTGTAGATTTCCGGATGTGCTCCAAAGGGTTGCGTGATGACGGCGTAGTCCGTCGGCCAGAGCAGGCGGAAAGGGCGGGTGGTATCGCCGTAACGGTCAAGGGCGGCAATGCGCTGGGCGAGCACTTTTTCCAGCGCGGCCGGTGTATTTACCTCAATGACATCCAACCGCACACCGGGGTAGTGCTGCACAAACCAGGCGCGGATATCGCCCTGGGCGGGGTAGCCGCCGGGCGGCAGCACAATGGTGATGGTTTGATGAGGCGCCATGTAGCGTCCGGCGTTGTGGGGGTCGGGGGTAATGGTCGTGCCAAAGGTAAGGACGTAGTGACGGGCGGCTTTCACCCAATCCCAAAAATGTTCGCGCGGCACAAGCATAATCTGGCGTTCCTGCATAAAAGCCTCCTGCCGTAACTCTTCAGCCTGCCCGTAACCGGCAATGCAGGGCGGGACGCCGTTCCGCCTACAAGGCCTGCATCCTACCCTACACCCAAAACGCCAAAGCCGCCGCGAAAGAGAAACGCCGAGGCGCAGAGGGGGGCAAAGAGCGCAAGCTGAACAGCGACCTCCTGCGGCTCAAAACATCCCGCGCGCCTTGAGAGACACAAAGCGGTTGTCGGCAATGACGAGGTGGTCCAGCACGGCAATATCAAGCAGGCGTCCGGCTTCCTGCGCCTGGCGGGTGAGAGCAATGTCATCGGGGCTGGGCGCGGGGTCGCCGCTGGGGTGATTGTGCGCCAAAATGAGCGCCACGGCATTCACGCGCACCGCTTCGCGGAAAATTTCTGCGATGCGCACCTGGGCGCTGTTGACCGAGCCGCGCACGACATCGTGCATTTTGAGCACCTGATGGCGGGTATCCAGAAGCAAAGCCCGCAGGTGCTCCTGTTCCAGGCCGCTCATTTCGTAAAGCAGCAGCGCTGCGGCGTCTTCTGGGGAAGCGATGCGGGGGCGCTCGCCGAGGCGGGTCAATTGCAAACGACGGCCGAGTTCCAACGCGGCCTTGATTTGCGCTGCTTTTGCCGGGCCCACGCCGCGCACGGCGCGCAGGTCATCAAAAGAAGCCCGCTGCACGCCCGCCAGGCCGTTAAATTGCTGCAACAAGCGGCGTGCCAGGTCCACCGCGGTTTCACCTTCCCGCCCCACCCGCAAAAGAATGGCCACCAATTCGGCCGTGCTCAGGCTTTGTGCCCCCAGGTGCTCCAACCGCTCTCGCGGCCGCTCGTCTTTTGCCCATTCCCGAATGGTGTACATCGCGTGCTCCTGCTTTTACTTTACCACAAAAAGCCGCCAGCAGGAAATCATTGCCGATTCGTAATTACCTACCCCGAAGCACTGCGGATGGCCCTGTGCCCGTCAATGCTTCCACAGAGAACACAGAGGACACGGAGAATATTTCTCTTTGCCAGCGCTTTTTGGAGTGCGGTGCCTGGGCACCGCTTTGGAAAGCGGCGACTCGTCGCCGCACGCCAAAGAAAAACTGCCGCCAGAGGCGTTTTGCCACCACGTAGGTAATTACGCCGATTCACCATGACCTACCCAACTCGTGGGGATGGCCACTTCGGGCATGGGTTCACCCGGTGTGTTCTTTTGGCACCGCCGCGATCCGGGAGGGTCATTACAAAAGCACACCGAATCGTGGTGTGCTGTCAGGCTTCGTCGTCAATGGATTGGACGTAAATTCCCCGCTCTCGGAGCCAGTTCAGGGCGTCATCTACGGTTTCCTCTTTCCCGCCAATTTGCAACTCAATCCATCCGGCTTCGGCCCCTACCTGGGCCCGCAAAATGTTCACCGTGAGGTCAAATCGCTGGATGAGCTGATTGAGCACCGGCACGCGCAGCAGGTCGGGCGGATACACCAGCCGAACAAGCGCCTCTTTCATGGCAGCCTCCTTTGCCTTTGAGCAGTGGCCGTGCTATGCCGATTTTAGCACAAAATCCGGTGCGCCGCTTTCCCGCGCCGCCAGTTGACCGCATCCGGCCTGGATATCAATGCCGCGGCGCAGCCTCACTGTGCAGGGAATGCCCGCGGCGGTCAGCACTTTACAGAAAGCGCGCGCCCGCTGCCGGCTGCTGGCTTCCCCCTGAAAGCCGCGGGTGGGATTAAGGGGAATCAGGTTCACATGGGCCAGCATGCCTTGAAGCAGGGCTGCCAGGCGGCGGGCCTGAGTTTCGGTGTCGTTAACGCCGCGAATGAGCGCCCATTCAAAAGTAACCCTCCGATGAGTGGCTGCCGTGTAAGCGCGTACGGCGGCAAGCAAATCGGCAAGGGGGTATTTTCGGTTGACGGGGATGAGGGAAGAGCGCAGGTCGTCGTCGGCGGCATGAAGGGAAATGGCCAGATTGACCTGCCGTTTTTCTTCGGTAAAGCGGCGGATTTGCGGCACGAGCCCTACGGTGGAAATCGTCATGCGCCGCGCCCCCAACGCAAAGCCTTGAGGGTGGTTGAGGATATCAATGGCGCGCAGGGTAGCCTCGTAGTTGTGGAAAGGTTCACCCATGCCCATGAAAACAATATGGGTAACACGCTCGCCGCGCTGTTTTAACCAGCGGGCGTAATACAGCACCTGGGCAACGATTTCTCCTGCCGTCAGGTTGCGCCGCAGGCCCATCTGACCGGTAGCACAAAAAGCGCAGCCCATGGCGCACCCTGCCTGCGTAGAGATGCACAATGTGCGCCGCCGCACGTAGCGCATCCGCACGGTTTCAATTTGCGCGCCGTCGGGCAGGCGGAAGAGGGTTTTGTGGGTTTCGCCGTCGGCCGAAACCAGCGTGGCGGCCGGTTGAAAGGCTTCAAAGGTGAAATCTTCGGCCAGGGCGGTGCGCAGGCGTTTGGGCAGGGTTGTGAAGGCTTCAGGGGAAGCCCACAAGTGCCGGTACAGGCCTTCCCAGATTTGGCGGGCACGGTACGCCGGCTGGCCGCGGTTTTGGGCCCATGTTTGCAGGGCTTCAAGGCCGAGATCGTAGATGAGTGTGGTCATGGCAGGTGGGCTTTACCGTCAACGACCCGCCTGCCCTGCCAGTGGCGTTCCCGTTCCAGGAAGTCCACAATGGCCGTCAGGTCGGGGGCGATCAAGTCGGGGGCCGGTTCCCAGCGGGCGGCCTGTTCTGCCGAAGTCACGCCGGAAAGCACCAGCGCGGTGCGGCATCCGGCGGCTTGCCCTCCGGCGATGTCGGTTTCCAGGCGGTCGCCTACAACCAGGGTTTCTTCGGGGCGCGTGCCCAGCCGCTCCAGCGCCATCTGGAAGAGCAGCGGGCGGGGCTTGCCCACCACAAGGGCTTGCTGATCGGTTGCTGCCTCTACGGCGGCAATGATAGCCCCCGCGCCGGGGACCAGCCCTTCAGGTGTTGGGAAAGTACGGTCGGGGTTGGTGGCTATGAAAAGTGCGCCCTGGCGGATAAGCAGCGTTGCGGTGCGGATTTGCGCGTAGGTGCATTCACGGTCAAGGGCAATGACGACGGCCTGTGGTGTGTTATCGGGTGCTGGATTTTGCAGCCAGGTTTTCCGCCATTCAGTGGCTATACGAAATCCGGCGGCTTTTAGCGTTTCCCGCAGGCCGCCTTCGCCAAGCACGTACACCCATGCGCCCGCAGCCAGCCGCCCGGCCAGCGCATGCGCCGCAGCCTGCGCCGAATTGAGAATGCGCTCGCCCGAGACTTCCACCCCAAGCCCCCGCAAACGCTCCACATACTGCGTGACCGACCGGGTGGCGTTATTCGTCACAAAAACCGACCGCAGTCCCAATGCTTCCATGCGGGTAAAAAGCGCGGGCAAATTTCCCAGTGGCTGGCTGCCGCGCCAGACCACCCCGTCCATATCCAGAATCAACGCCCGAATCGGCGGCATGGTTCACTCCTGCGCATCTTCGGCCTCGCGGCCTCGGCGCAAAGCCTCTTTGCCAAACAGCCAGGCATGCGCCCAAACAACACCGCGTCGGGAACTCGCCCGACGCGGTCAAGAGCAGACCTTACAATTCGGCCTTGGGCGGAGGTTCCAGCACCTTATCCACCAGGCCGTAATCTGCGGCTTCCTGGGCGCTCATGTAATAATCGCGCTCGGTATCGCGTTCTATGGCGTCCAGCGGCTGGCCGGTGTGGCGCGCCAGAATTTCGTTCAGCCGCTCCCGCAGGCGCAAAATCTCTTTGGCCTGAATTTCAATGTCGGAAGCCTGCCCCTGGGCGCCGCCCAACGGCTGATGCATATGAATCGTGGCATGAGGCAAAGCATACCGCTGGCCCTGCGTGCCTGCAGTGAGCAATACGGTGCCGAAAGAAGCCGTCAGCCCTACGGCCACCGTGCTCACCGGGTTGGTGATCATCTGCATCGTGTCGTAAATCGCCAGCCCGGCATAAATTTGCCCGCCCGGCGAGTTGATGTACATCTGAATGGGCGCTTCGGGGTCTTCCCGGTTGAGGTAAAGTAACTGCGCCACAATCAAATTGGCCACCTGGTCGTTGATGGGCGTGCCCACAAACACAATACGCTCTTTGAGCAGCAGCGAGAAAATATCATAAGCCCGCTCGCCGCGTCCAGAGCTTTCAATGACCATCGGGATAACAGCCCGCGGCTCCATCATGGTTGGCCTCCTTATGCTTCCGGCTCGTCAGGGGAAACCGCTTCGGCGCTTTCGTCCGCGCCGGCCGGTTGTGCTCCGGCATCAGAGGGCGCCTCTGCGGCTTCGGCCTGGGCTTCACCCTCCCCTGCTTCGGAAGACGCCCCGGCCTCAGGCGGCTGCGCCGCGTCGGCCTCTCCGGCCTCATCCCGGGCTTCCAGTTCCCCTTTGGCAAGGGCAATCACGAAAGTTTCCGCCTGTTCCATCAGATCGTCATGGGCTGCTGCCGTCACGAGGTCATGAATAAACGCTTTGTCGCGTCCGAGTTTGCGCGCTTCTTTGCGTTCCATAGATGCAGCCATCCGCACGAGGTAATCACGCGCCGATTGCATCACCCTGTCGGCGTCCACCTCCATCTCTTCTTTGGCAACGATAGCCTCCAGCACCAGGCGGCGGCGCACAAAAGGCTCAACCTCCTGCCGAAGTTCCGCCCTCAGCGTTTCCTCATCGGTGCCGCGCTCTTTGAGATACGCCTCCCACGAAAGGCCGCGTTGCCGGGCTTCCCGCCGGTATTCGTCCAAACGGTCATCCACTTCGGCTTCCACGGCCTGCGGCGGGTATTTGAGCGTGGCCTGCGCCACAATCGCATCCAAAGCATCCATAAGGTAATTCTCATCGTAAGCCGTCTGCTTTTGCTGCACCAGCGACTCCCGCACACCCTTGCGCAGGTCCTCGGCATCCTCGGCGCCCAATTGCCGGGCCAGTTCATCATCAAGCTCGGGCACGCTGCGCGCTTTGACCTCGGTAACCTCCGCCTTCACCACCACCGTTTGGCCGCGCAAAGTTTCATCTTCTTCATCATCCGGGTAGGTGTACGTCAGAGTTTTCTTATCACCGGCCTGAGCGCCCACAAATTCTTCGGGAAACCCCGGATAAGGCCACTCGCCCTCGTGAGGCTCTTCCTCAATCAGCACCGGGTGGTTTTGGTCGGCAAAAAGCGGCTCGCCGTCTTCCCGGCCTTCTTCATAAGCCTCAACATTCACGTAAACGACATCGCCCACTTCTGCCGGCCGGTCCACCGGTTCAAGCACGGCAAACAACTGCCGGTAGGCGTTAAGCGCTTTCTCAACTTCCTCATCGGCAAGTTCGGGCGGCTCATAGGGCAGCCGCACGTTGCGGTAGTCCCCCAAATCCACATCCACGGCCAGCGGCACCAGCAATTTGAACGTCGGTGGGTCATCAGACACAATCTCTTGCAACTCCCCCGGCCCGTAAGGCTCAATGCCGGCTTCTTCCAGCGCTTTGGGGTAATACTCGTCAAGCAGGCGCTCCAGCGCCTCTTCACGGATGGCCGCTTCGCCAACGCGCCGCGCCACGATTTCATAAGGCGCCTTTCCGGGGCGAAAGCCGGGAATTTTCATCCGGCGGGCATATTCGCGCGCCACACGCCGCTTGGCGCGCGCCATTTCCTGGCTGTCCAACACCAGCGTCAGTTCGGCTTGATGGTCTTCACGAAGGGTGGTTGTAACTTTCAAGGCTCTACCTCACAAAAAGAATCCGTGGAATACGCGGCGCAATTATATCACCACACTGCCAGTGGGCATGGTGGGATTCGAACCCACACGCCTTTCGGCAACAGATCCTAAGTCTGTCGCGTCTGCCCGTTCCGCCACATGCCCGCGAGGCCTCATTATACCGCGCTCCCGCCGCACCGCCGCTGGCACACCTCTTGCACCGCTGAAAGCGGCCGTTATCTCACCCCAAGGAGGTCGGAATGCACACCCCCCTCACCCCGCAAGACCTGCGCATGTGGCTCGGCGGGCTGGTGTTCCTGCTGGGCATGGCAACTTTTGTGATGGGCATTTTTGTCCTCGTGGCTCGCGCCATGAACCGCGACATCCAGCGCGTCGCTGCTCACACGGCCCGGCTGGCCCAAAAAGGCATCGTAGAAGACGCCTCAGGCCTGGTTGGGAACGCCTCTGCGCTGGTCAGCGCCCTCACCCGCCTGGTGCAAACCACCGCCGGCGTAGGCATCTTCCTCATCGTCCTCGGCCTGGCCCTGATGTATTTCCCCTACCAGTACATCCTCCCCATCCACTAAAAACCAGAGGTCACTGTTCAGCGCAATCTGCGGTTTCTTTCTGCTGAGGCTGAACAGATACAACCAGAGCCCAGATTCTTCGCGCGGGCGTTGCTGCCCGGCAGCGCAGCCCCCGGCCCGCGAAACACGAGGTTTCCCATGCCCACCCGGCCTTTCCTTTTTGCTCTCCAACAACAACTCCCGCCGGACGCTTTCCCCTGGGTGGTCGCTGCGCTGATGCACGACCCCCTGATATGGGAAGCGCTGCACGGCGGCCTGGGGGAACGCGCGTTGGAAACCCTGGGCGCAGCCCCCACGGCCTGGCACCCGGGCGCCCTGGCGCGGTTGGCCCTGGAACACGCCCCGCAGGACGATGCCGCCTCCGCAAGCCCGCCCCTGCCGCCGCCCACCCTGGCCGATGCCGCCCGGCTGGCGTTAACCCTGCAAGCCTTCCGCCAAGACAATCACGGCTGGGCAGGGCTGGGCGACTTTCTGGAAGGCGAACCTTCGGCCTGGCGTACCCCCTTATCCTGTGCGCTGGCCTGGGCCGACGACGCGCCCGCCCTGCTGGAAGCCATCGCCGCCCTGCCCGGCGGAGCCGCACTGGCCCTGCACGCCCTCCTCAGCCAGCCCGCCCCCCCGGAAATTCAGGCCGTGCGCCTGGCCGAATTCCTGCGGCGGCTGGCTCCGCAGCAGCGCCTTCTCACCGCCTGGGAAGTCCACCACCTCCGCCCCGATCTGGCACGCGCCATCGCATCCCCAATGGCCTCGCAGCCCCTGCCCCCGCCATACGATGCGTGGCAGCGCGCCCTTCACGCCGCGGCCGAAGGGCAAAACGAAGAAGCCCAGGCAGCCCTCGGCCGCACATGGGAAACCCTCCGCCACATCGCCGGCCGGGTCGCCGTTCACCAGGCGCGGCTGGCAGCTTTGCAGGGCGATCTGCCCACTGCGCTGACGGCCTGGGAACAGGCCGCCACCCATTTGCCTTCCGAAGCCGAAATGCTGGCCCGGCACGCCCTGGCGCTCCACCGCCTGCGCCGCACCGACGAAGCCCGCACGCTGCTTCCCGAAACGCCGAGCCACCCCGCGCTGCAAGCCGCAGCGGCGCACCTGTGGCATCACACGCAGCCGGAAACCGCCCGCGCCTGGGCACTCAAAGCCCTGGCCCGTCTCACCGATCTTCCTGACGATCTGCTGCGCACGCTGGCCGAAACCCTCGCCGACCTGGGCGAAACCTCGGCCGCGGCGCAGGCCGCCTTGCGCCTTGCCGCCCTCCGGCCGGAAGACCCCCACGCGCTGGACCTGGCCGCCGACCTCGCACTGCAAGCCCGCCGCCCCGCCGAAGCCGCCGAAACCGCCTTCCTTGCCCACCGGCTCGCCCCAGCCCCCGAACGCCTCCGCCGCCTGGCCCAGGCGCAGGAAGCCGCCGGGCTGCTCACCGAAGCCCTGCAGGCCCGCCGCCAGTTGGCCGACGCCCCCGAAGCCGCCCCCGAAGACCACCTCGCCTTCGCCCGCCTGGCGCTGCGCGCCGACCGGCTCACCGAAGCCCGCCGCGCCGCCGAAACCGTGCTGGCGCACACCCCCGAGCACCCTCAGGCGCTCACCATCGTGGGGGAAGTGCTGGCTAGGGAAGGGCAGTTGGAAGCCGCACGCCGCCACCTGCAAAAGGCCATTGCCCATCACCCCGCCGACGCCCACCCCTATCTCGCGCTGGCCGAAGTGGCCGCCCGCACCGAAGACGACCACGCCGTGCTGGACATCCTGCAAACCGCCGCCCACGCCCTCCCCGAAAACGCCGAAATCCACTATCGGCTGGGGCAGCACCTGCTGCGCCACAACCGGCCGGGGCACGCCCGCCCGGCGCTGGAAACCGCCCACAGCCTTGCCCCCGAGCGCGCCGATATTGCCGCCGCGCTGGCCCAAACCTGCCTCGCCCTCGGCGAACCGGAAACAGCCCGCGACCTGCTGCAGCCTTATCACCGCGACACGCCCGCACCCCAAACCGCCCGCCTGCTGGCCCAGGCGCACCTCGCCGCCAACGACCCGCACGCCGCGGCAGCCCTGCTGGCGCCCTTCTCTCAACAGCCTGAAGCCACACCGCGCGACCTCTACCTCTACGCCCGGGCCCTGCTGGCCGCCCAAACCGACCCCGAACGCGCCGCCCACGCCCTGCAGCAGGCCCTCGCCCGTATGCCGCAAAATGCCGCCGCCGAAGACACCCTCCTGCGCGCCGACATTCTGCTCGCGCTGGCACAGGCGCACCGTCGGCAGCAAAACGACGCCGAAGCCCTGCAAGCCTACCGTCAGGCGCTGCAAAGCCTGCCCGCCGAAGCCCCCCACCGCCAGCAAGCCATTGCCATCGGGCTGGCGGAAACCGCCCTCCGGCTGAACCGGCCGGAAATCGGCCTCGCCGCAGTGGAAGATGCCCTGCAGCACGGCGCCACGCCCCGCCTGCGGCAGTTGCAGGCCGAAGCCTACCGTCGGCTGAACTTCCGCGACCAGGCCATTGACGCCGGCGCCGACGCGTTGCGCCTCGGCCGCCGCGCACCGGAAATCGCCCAATGGTATGCCGAACTGCTGCTGGAACTCGGCGAAGCCGCCCGGGCAGCCGAAATTTTAGAAAACAGCGCCGCCCTCCAACCCGGCGACCCCGAAATCGCCCGGCTGCTGGCCAAAATCTACCACGCCCTGGAACAGCCCCAAAAAGCCCTCGCCGCGCTGCAGCCTTTTCTGCACGACCCCGACCGCACCACACCGGCCTGGTGCGCCGAAGCCGGAAGCCTGCTGGTCGCGCTGGGGCAAACCGAGGCCGCCGTGCGCTGCCTGCAACAGGCCGTCCACACCGAAAACGCTCCCGCCTCCTGGCACCTCGCCCTGGTGCGCGCCTTACAAGAACAAGACGCCTTTGAAGCCTCCACCCAGGCCGCCCTGCATGCCCTTCGGCAAACCCAAAACCGCCGCGCCGAAGAAGCCGAAGCCCGCATCGCCCTGCACCTCGCCATCGCCCAGAACCATCTGGCGCAAGGGCATCCGCAGCGTGCGGCGCAGGCCCTGACGCGCGCCGCCGAAGAATACCCCCGCGCCTTCCCGCTGCTGCGGGCCTCCGTCGGGCTGTGGCGCGCGGTGGGCAGCCTTCCCCAGGCGCTTCAGGCCGCCGAAGAAGCCCTTCTCCTCAAACCGGAAGACCTGCCGCTGCGGCTGGAAGCCCTGGCACTGGCCCGCGCGTTGCTGCAACCCGAACGCGCCCACCGGCTGTTGCAGGCCGCCCCGGCGCCGGCGTCGGCCCACCATTTGGCAGAATGGCTGGCCGCCCAGGCCGAAGACGCGCTGGAAGAAGGGGCGGAAGTTGCAGCCGCCGACGCCATGGCGCAAGGGCTGGAATACGCCCCCGAATCGCCCCATTTGCTGGCGCTGCAAGCCCGCCTGACAGCCCGGCGGGTGGATTCGGACGAAGGCCTCCGGCTGCTTGATGCCGCCGTTGAACACGCCCCCGCCCCCACCGGTGAAGCCCTGCCGCCCGCAGCCGCACTGGCAGCCTGGGCGGCTATCGCCGAGGCTGCCGCCGAACTGGGGCGCTGGCACACCGCCCGTCTTTTTGCCGACCACGTTGCCGCAGGCTGCCCCCACAGTCCGGCAGCGGCCCTGCGGCAGGCGCGGCTGCTCACCTTGCAGGCCGAACAATACCACCGCTGCCGGGCCCTTGAAACCGTAGCCGCCCTGCCCGAAGCGCAAGTTTTGGGCGCGGCCGCCCAAGAGGCATGGCAAAACGCGCTGGAAACCGCAGCCCAAAGGCTGGGGCTGGCTGCCGCCCCCGAAAGTTACCGCCGGCATCCGGCGCTGCACCGCTGGTACGCCCGCGGCATGGCAGCCTTCCAGGGGCAGCTGAGCGCCCTGCTGCTGCAAGAGCCGCCCGCCCCCGCCGACCTCGCCGCGGGGCTGGACGCCCTCCGCCGGCGCAGCATGCCCTTGCGCGGCACACTGCCCGCCTTCCAGAACGACCCGCTGGTGCAGTTTTATTTCGCCCTTCTGCAAGAAAGCCTGCCCGCCGGCGACCTGCACGCTGCTCTGCAAGCCGCCCAAAACGCCCGCCGCGAGCGCCCGCAATGGGCTGCCGCGCATTTTCTGGCGGCGCGGCTGGCCAACCGCCTCGGCGAGCTGACCACCGCGGCCGACGCCATCGCCGCCGCGCTGCGGCTGGCGCCGGAAGAGCCCCGCTGGCACGCCCTGGCCGCTGCCATTCATACCGACCTGCACCACCCGGCCCAGGCGCGCCGCCACCTTCGGGAAGCCGTCCGCCTGGAGCCGGAGCACCTGCCCCACCACCTGGCGCTGGCCGAAGCCGAAATAGCCCGGGGCGAACCGGAAGCCGCCCGCAGCACGCTCACTGCCGCCCTGCGCCACCACCCCGAACACCCCCGCCCCCACTTGCTGCTCGCTCAGGTGCTCTTCCGCCTGGGAAACCTGGACGAGGCCGCCCGGCACGCCGAAATTGCAGCCCGCGCCGACCATCACGCCGCCGAAGCGGCCATGCTGGGCATCCAGATCGCCCTTGCCCGGCAGGCCCCCGAAACCGCCCTTCAGCAGGCGCGCCGCTGGCTGCAAAGCCACCCCTACGACCCTCAGGCGACCCGCTACGCCGCCCACGCCCTGCTGGCGCTGGACGAAGCCGAAGAAGCCCTGCGCCTGGTGGAAGAAACCCTTCCCCACGCCCCCGACGACATGGAACTCAACATCCTGCGCGCCGAACTGCACCGCCGGGTGGGCGGGCCCAAAGCGGCCGTAGAGATCTGGCGCGGGCTTCTGGCTTCCCGCCCAAACGCCCCCGCACTGTGGCTGGGGCTGGCCGAAGCGCTGGGCGCCAGCCGCCAGAGCGACGCCGCCCGCGCGGCCGCCCGAAAAGCCCTGCGCGGCCTTGACGCCCTTTCCCCCGAAGAACGCGTCCGGCTGCACATGCTTTTGGGCAGCCTGGCAAAAGAAGCCGGGCAGTTAGACCAGGCGCTTTACCACTTCAGCGAAGCCGTCCGGCTGGCCCCGGCGCATATGGAAGCCCTGCTCAAACTTGCGCAGGTGCAAAGCGACCGCAGCCAGTATGCCGCCGCACTGCAAACTTTAGAGGCCGCCCAACGCCTCGCCCCCGAAGACAGCCGCCCCTATTACCAGGCGGGCATGATTTACAAAGCCGTCCGCGACTACGAAAACGCCGAAGCCATGTTCCGCAAAGCCCTCAAGTTCGCCCCCACCGACCTCCGCATTCGCCGTCAGTTAGCCGCCGTTTCTGTCATCAACCTGCTTCCCGCCTGAACCGCCCGCCGCGGTTCCCTCACCCCGTTTTCCCGAGGCCTTCCATGAGCAACTTTTCCCACCCGCTGCCCCGTCCTCGCTGGCTTCTTCTGCTGCGCGCCGGCCTCAGCGTGCGCGCCTGGGATTTTGTCCGGCAGGCTGCCGACCGCTATCTGCGCGTGGTGCCCCACGACCTGGAAGTGCGGCGGCTGCAAGCGGAAGCCCTGCTGGGCATGGGCGACCGCGCCGGCGCTTTCCGGCGCGTTTCGGAAATCACCCTTGCCGACCCGGAAGACGCCGCCGCACAGGCGCTGCGGCTGCGCGCCCTGCCCCTCACCGCCGCGCCTGATCTGCGCGCCGAAATTGCAGGAGCCCTGGCCGCTTTAGACGCGCCGCCCGCCGGAACCACCCCGCCCGCCTGGGGTACAGCCCTCCGCCGGACTTACGAAGCCCTGCAGCGCGGCGATCTGGAAGCCGCCCAGGCCGCCCTTTTCCCGGCGCTGCCCGGCAACGGGCATCTGCCCCTGCTTGCCGTGGCGCACCTGCGGCTGGTGTGGGCGCAAGGCGACTGGGCTGCCACCCTGCACCTGGCGCGCACCTATCACCAACGCTGGCCTGAGGTGTTGGCCTTCCGGCTGATTCTGGCGCACCAGCTGGCGGAAAGCGGGCAGGAAACCGAAAGCGTGGCCATGCTGCACGCTGTGGCAGCCGCCGACCCGGGCGGGCAGGTGCTGCGCCGCCTGCTGGGAGGCCAACATCCCTACTGGGCGCTGTGGCCGAAAGCGCCGGCTGCGCTGCTGGAGATGCCTCTTCCGGCGGCCGTGGCCGCTGCCCTGGGGCGCAACCGCCTGCCCGGGGGGAGTGCGGCTTCTTCGCATCCTTCGGGCAGCACGCCGGCCGAGGCTCCGGCCGCCGGCGGGGCTTCCGCAGCACCTGCTCCGGCCGCCGCGCCCCCTCCGCCGGAAAAGCCCGCTTTCGGGCCCGAGGCCGCCCCTCCGAAGGCCTCCGAAGCAGCATCTTCTCCTTCCGGGCACGGGACGCCATCCCCCGCTCCCGCACGCCCTCCTGCCGCGCGTGCCGGGGCCGGAGAGGCTTCTCGCCGCAGCGCCCGCGCCGCCGAGCGCGTGCTCTTCCAGGCTGCCCGCCGCCTCAAAATGACCCACCTTGCCCAGGCGGAAGGGCGCTTTCCGGTGTATGTGATTTTCAGCACCCGCAGCGGGCTGGAAAAGCATTACGGCCGGGATACGGCCAAAATCATTCTGCGCCACATGCGCGCCCTGGCGCAAGCCGTGCAAACCAGGCGCGATTGGGAAGCCGTGGTGCTGCTGGCCGACGATACCGCCTCGGCGCGCGCCCACGGCATTAAGCCGGTAACGCCCGAGGACCCCTGGGCGCTGAAAAAACAGCTGGCGGCGCTGGATGCCGCGTTAGGGCAAAAAGGCAGCATGATCGGCGCGCTGCTCATCGTGGGCGGGCCGGAGGTGGTGCCCTTCCATCACCTGCCCAACCCGCTGGAAGACGAAGACGACATCGTGCCTTCCGACAACCCCTACGGCGCCATTGACGAAAACTACCTTGCCCCGACATGGCCCGTAGGACGGCTGCCCGGCAGCGCCGACGGCGACGCCACCCTGCTGCTCGGCGCACTGCGCCGCATGACCGCCGAGCACCGCGCCCGCCAACAGGCCGTGGCGTGGTATCGCCGCTGGTGGAAAGCCCTGCGCGCCCGGCTGCCTTTGCTGCGCCGCGGCCGCAGGCCCAATCTGGGCTATACGGCAGAAGTGTGGGCCAACGCCGCCCGCGCGGTGCTCAGGGAAATCGGCGCGCCGCGCACCCTGCTGGCTTCCCCCCCGCTGCACACCGAGGCCTTAGGCACCTTGCCGCGGGCCGATCTGGCTTATTTCAACCTGCACGGCATGGCCGACGCCGCCCCCTGGTACGGCCAGCGCGACCCGCTGCATGCCCTGCCAGGCGCCCCCGACTACCCCGTGGCGCTGCGGCCGGAAGACATCCCCCCTCGGGAACATGCCCCGCGCGTGATTTTCTCCGAAGCCTGCTACGGCGCCCACATCCAGGGCAAAACCCCCGGCAGCGCCATGTGCCTGCGCTTTCTCTATGCAGGCAGCCACGCCTTTGTGGGTTCTACCGTCACGGCCTACGGCGCCGTAAGCCCCCCGCTCTCTGCCGCCGACCTGCTGGGGGCGCTTTTCTGGCAGCGCCTCAAAGCCGGCCTTCCCGTCGGAGAAGCCCTGCGGCAGGCCAAATATCTCTACGCCCGCCAAATGCACCGGCGGTTCGGCTTCCTGGACGGCGAAGACCAGAAAACCCTGACGGCATTTGTGCTCTACGGCGACCCGCTATACCGGCCGTTCGCGGGGCCGCGCCTGTGGGGCAAAGGGGTGCTGCGCCCCAAAGCGCCGCTCAAAACGCCGCTGGCCGAAGAACGCGCGGCCGTGGCTGAAACTCTGCCGCCCCGTATGAGCAAACGCATCAAAGCCATGGTGAAAGCGTATCTTCCCGGCAATGAAGGCATTGAGGTGCTGCTGGCCGAGGCCACCATAGAAACCGCAGCCAAAGGCAAGGCAGCAGACAGGCGCGTGGCCCGTAAAGTGGCCGTGGTCAGCAAAAGCGTGGCTGCGGGGGGCATCACGCACCGCCATTTCATGCGGGTGGCGATGGATGCCCGCGGCAAGGTGCTCAAAATCAGCGTCTCCCGCTAAGGCCGGCGGCGCTTTTCTGCCCGGCCCCAACCCGCACCAGCGGGAAGGCCGCCGCCAGCACAAGCGCCAGCAAAGCCAAAGCCGGCCCCACACCAAAAAGGTCGGCCCACCAACCCAACAGCAACGCCATGCCGGAAGCCAAAACCGTGCGCACGACCGATTCCACCGAAAGGCCGGAGGCCATCACGCGGCTTTCAATCTGGTCGCTGATGTAAGCCACGTTCATCGGGCGGCGCAGGTTATGCAAAATGTAGAAACCCAGAAAAGCCGCCACGGCCACAAATTCCCACCCGGTCCAGGTCGTCACCCCGGCAAAGAAAAGCAGCGCCGCCCCGCCGAGGAAAGAAAGGTTGATGGCCCGTTCCAGATTGCGGAAACGCCGGCTGAAGCGGTCGGCATGGCGGGCAGCGTAACTGGTGCCCTGGTAAATCACAAAATACACCCCCCCGATCACCACCGCGCTGCGCTGCTTTCCCGTGTAAGCCAGAAAAACGGGCAGCGCCAGCGCCCATTGTGCAAGGATGGGCTGCAGGTAATCTTTGCTGGCCTTGAACAAAGCCATAAAACTCGCGCTGTTGAGGATGGCTTTCCAGGCGCGGCGGTCGGTCAATGCGCTCTCAAAGGCCGCCAGCGTTTGCCGCGCGTGTTCCCCCACCGCCTTCCAGGCAAGTTGCGAAAGTTCACCATCCAGCTCAGGGGGATAACTCGCCAGATTGATAAAATCCAGCACATAGGGCACCGCCGCCGCCAGGAACATTACCCGATAATTGCCGGTATAAAAAGCCAGCCCGGCCGCAATCAGGGCGTTAATCGCCGAGCCAAACTGGGATGCCGAGCGCGTGTGCCCGTAGTAAGTCACCTTGAGATGCTCCATGTGCTGCTGCTGGAGATATTCCAGAATCAGCGCCTTGTGCGTGCCGGAGCGGAAGGCTTCCCCCACGGCAAACAACACCATAGCCAGTGCGAACCACCAAAACCCCCGCCCGACATAAAAAGCCGCAAACGCCACCAGGTACGCGCCGAAAGCCATCAACATTGCCTTGCGGCGGCCGACGGCGTCGGCAAACACGCCGGTAGGCACTTCCAGCAAATAAGTGGCCGTGTCGCGGATGGCATACAGGGTGCCGATCAGCGTAAAGGTCATCCCGGCATCACGCAGGAACAGAATCAGGAAAGGCTCAAAAAAGCGCAAGTTCTTCAGGAAACCGTAAAGCGCGAAGCGGGGAAACATTCTGTCTCGCCACCAGTTCACACGGCACCTCCGCAAGGGCGGCAAAACCGGCAAAAGGTGGTAGTATTGTACCCGAGTCTCTATTCAGCCTCGGCGAGGAAAGCCGCAGATTGCGCAGTAACAAACCTCAAGAGTAGCTGTTCAGCCCTGGGAGAATCGGCGGCGGAAGTCACGCGAAGGCGCAGAGAGGGCAAAGAACGCAAAGAAAAAATCTGTCTTTTCCGGTAACTGCTCAGCCCTGGCAGAGAATCCACAGATTTCACAGATTGGCACAGAAAACACAGAATGGCTCTTTGCGCCATTTGCCTTCCTTTGCGTCTTTGCGTTAACCTCTTTTTATGCTTCTGGGTGCGCATCGCGGGCAGGATGAACAGTTACCCTCAAGAGAAGGGGCGCGATGGAGAAGAAAACGGGTTTTGCAGCCGAAATCCGCCGCTGGGTGGGGGAAACCGCCTACCGCCGCGGGGCGGCGTATATGCGGGAAGGCAGGGTAAAACATCCGCGGCAACACGGGCGCGTGCTGGAAGCCCTTTGCCAGGGAAGCGCCGTGCTGCCCTATCAGGTGTGGGTGCGTCTGGGGGAAGCGGGGGATATTCTGCGCGCCCGCTGCACGTGTCCGGCAGGCAGCGAGGGGCATTGCAAGCATGTTGCCGCCGTATTGCTGCTCTGGCACACCCGGCCGGAAGCCTTTGCCCCTGCACCACCACTGGCAGCGATGCTTTCCCAATGGGAAAAAGATGACCTCATCAGGCTGATATTGCGCATGGTGGCGCGTTATCCCGACCTGGCCCTGTGGGTGGTGCCGCCCGAAGAAGACGGCTTTCCACCCGCCGCCCCCTGATGCTTACGCCGACGCGAAAGCAGCCCTGCATGGCGACGCAGCCCCCCACCCCGCAGTCAGGGAATGCAACCCGGCGCATGATATAATCCATGCCATGAAAGCCCATTGCCGCATCATGGCCGCCCTGGTGGGGACGGCTTTTCTTTTCCTTGTGTTGCCGCCTTTCGCCGCGGCACATGCAGCCCCCCCCGCGTCCACGGCAACCCCCGCGCCCACGCCCCTGCCTGCACCACACGCCGCAGCGCCGGTGCTGTGCCCACCCGGCGTTTACCCTGGTGCTTATGCCACCGATTGTGCACCGTGGGGGCCTTCGGCATATCTCAGCCGCATGGCGGCATTGGGGTACGCTTATCCTCCCCTGCCCTTTCCCGGCCGGCCGCTCCCCGCCTCGTGGGACAGTCTCCCCGGCAAATGGCATTACGCCCAGGTGCTGCGCGACCGCGGACGGTCGGTGTACCCCAGCCTGAAAGATGCCGCCGAAGGCACCCGCGCACGGCAGCTTCCGCCGGGCTTCGTGTACGTTTCTTACACCCAGGCGGCCTATTACCACAATCGGCTTTTCTACCTGGTAGACCCCCAAGGCTGGTGGATGCGAAAAAACGACCTGTGGGCTGTGGCGCCTTCCAAATTCCGCGGCGTGCTGCTGACCCAAACACCATCGCACCCCTTCGGCTGGGTGCTTCAGCCGCTCAACACCCAACACACGCCGGGGTACGGCACCAAAGACAGCACACGCCACCACCTCTCGCGCTACGAAATGGTGCAGATTTACGATACCCGGGAAGCCAACGGGATAAAATGGTACATGGTTGCCCCGGATGAATGGATTCCACAGCGGCTGGTCGCGCTGGTCTTCCCCCGCAAAAGCCCGCCGGAAGGCGTCAGCGGCAACCGCTGGATTGAAGTCAACCTTTACGAACAGACCCTGGCCGTGTACGACCACGGGCAAATGGTGTTTGCCACGCTGGTTTCCAGCGGCCGTCCGCCCTTCTGGACCAAGCCCGGCGTGTTCCATATCTATCAAAAACTGACCAGCACCCGCATGCGCGGGGCGTTCAGCGCCGACCGTTCCGATTATTACCAGCTGGACGATGTGCCTTGGACAATGTACTACGACGAAAGCCGCGCTCTGCACGGAGCCTACTGGCATGACTATTTCGGCTACCGGACGTCGCACGGCTGTGTCAATTTGACCATTGCCGACGCTCACTGGCTATACGAATGGGCGCATCTCGGCGATACGGTCTATGTGTGGGATCCTTCCGGCAAAACCCCGCTGGAAGGCGGCGGTGGCGGGCCGTAGTTATTTGCGCCGCCCCGTAAAGGTGCGCCGATGCACGGGGGAAAAACCGTGCTGCCTCAGGGCTGCGCGGTGATGCGCGGTGCCATACCCCTTGTGTTGCGCCAGGCCATAATGCGGATAGCGGGCATCCAGCCTCGCCATCCATGCGTCGCGGTGCGTTTTCGCCAGCACTGACGCCGCCGCAATGCTCAACACCTGTTGGTCCCCCCGCACCACCCCCATCTGAGGCAAAGCGCATCCCGGCAGGCGCAGGTAGTCCAGCAACAGGAATTCCGGCCGCGGCCGCAGCCACGCGAGCGCCCGCCAGATTGCCAGGTAAAGGGCCGGCATAATGCCCCAGGCATCAACTTCCGCCGCCGAAGCGTAACCCACCGCCCAGGCCAGTGCGGTTTCCTGCACTTTGCGGGCCCAGAAAGTACGCCTGGCAGGGGTCATCTGCTTGGAATCGCGCACGCCGGCAAGGGCTTCGGCTTCCAGCAATGGAGGCAACACCACCACGCCCGCCGCAACCGGCCCGGCAAGCGCCCCCCGACCGGCCTCGTCGATGCCGGCCACGTAGCGATAGCCGCTTTCCCACAATGCACGTTCCAGGCGCAAATCAGGTTTCGGGCGCGTCATACCACCCCTTCAACGCCCGCCAGCGAATGGTGAGCAAGTCCACGGCCATCTTCAACGAATCGTGTACCAGCCGCACCCGGCTGTCGGGGTCAAAATACCAGGTGACAGGCACTTCCACGATGCGATACCCCCGCCGACGGGCAATGAACAGGATTTCCACATCAAAAGACATGCCCTCCAGCGTCTGCCGTCGGAAAAGGTCGTCGGCCACTGCGCCGCGGAAACATTTGAAGCCACATTGGGTATCGCGGAAGCCGGGCAGCGCCAGCGCCTGCACCATCAGGTTGAAAGCCCGTCCTACAATGTGCCGATAGGCCGGCTCTCCTACACGGCGGGAAGCCGGCAGTTCGCGCGAAGCGATGGCTACATCGGCTCCCGTCAGGCGGGGGGGCAAAAAGCGCGGCAGTTCACCGATGGGCATGGAAAGGTCGGCATCGGCCAAAAAGCGGTAATCGCCTTGCGCTTCCAACATGCCGCGCCGCACGGCCAGCCCTTTGCCCCGACGCGCTTCGTGGAAAACACGCACCACGTCCGGATGGCTTTCCTGAAAACGGCGGGCCAGCGACAGCGTTTCGTCGGTAGAGCCGTTTTCCACAATCACAATTTCGGCACGATAAGGCTGCCCGGCCAGAAAGGCAAGCACTTTCCGCAAGGTGGCGGGCAGCCGCCGGGCTTCGTTGTGAGCAGGGATGACAATAGAGAGAAAAGGGCGCATGGGAGAGGACGG
>Ga0256829_1000429_pt1 | contig 43342 bp, 41 predicted proteins | sample 131447metaG_FD_185979 | JGI IMG/M metagenome (GOLD analysis project Ga0256829, IMG submission 185979) | Hydrothermal vent microbial communities from Lau Basin, Pacific Ocean - 131-447 | ecosystem: Environmental > Aquatic > Marine > Hydrothermal vents | place: Pacific Ocean: Lau Basin | collected... | reverse complement strand
ACTACGATAACTTAGGCAGACTGGTAAAACAAGAGACACCAATGCACGACGGTAAAACCCAAACCACAACATACAGCTATAGTGGTTTAAGCACAACTATAACAAGCCCAAACAGTCATAAAAAGATAGTCTATAAAAATGCCTTAGATAACGAGTAAAAGGGGTCAGGTGATAGTAATAGCACTAATTTAAGTAATTATATGCTAAACTAATCCTAATAAAACCAAATCACAAAGAACTAAAAATGGCAAGAAGACCAAGAATTACCTTAAAAGGCTACTACCATATAATAAATAGAGGTGTAGAGAGAAGAAGAGTATTTACAAACGAAGAAGATTTTAGAAAGTTTGAATCTATTCTTTGTAAGTATGCTAAATTTTATAATATAACAATACATAGCTACTCTTTAATGAGCAACCACTACCACTTACTAATAGAGGTAAATAACGATAACCTTTCAAAATTTATGCGTCAAGTAAATATGAATTATGCAATATACTTTAATAAAAATCGTAAAAGAAGCGGACATCTGTGGCAAGGTCGATTTAAATCGGTATATGTAACTGATAAAGCATATCTTTACAGCTTAATACTCTATATAGAACAAAACCCAATAAAAGCAAGAATGGTTAAAAATATTCAAGATTACAAATATCAATCTCTGTACCATATACTAAATGATACAGAGTATAAAGAGTGCTTAAAGAACTCTTTATTAGTAAACAAATTTAAAACCAAACAAGATATACTAGAGTTTATTAATACTAAATTTGATAAAGATGATTTAGCCATTTTAAGACAAGCTTCTAATTTAGTTGAGCAAGCAAACATACAAAAAGAAAACTCAATTGATAAACTAGAAAAAATCTTTAAAGATGTAACAGATAAAAAGCAGAGAAATGAGCTAATTTATAAAGCTTATGTAGATGGCTATTCTCAGCATCAGATAGCAAAAGTGCTGAATTTGTCGCAACCAACAGTATTTGGAATTATAAAAAGGGTTAGTAATACTATTACTATCACCTGACCCCTTTTCTCTTGACCCCTTTTCTCTATCACCTGACCCCTTTTCTCCTTTTCTCCCCTTTTCTCTTCTTTTCTCTTCTTTTCTCTTAAGGGAGAATTTTAAGGTGGCGACTGACCCCTTTTCTAAGCCCATAGCTACTGCGGTCAGCTCTTCTTTCTTTTTTTTGCTCATTTTACCATATATTAAAGAGCGAGTTCTATAGTGTATCATAGCTCTTGTTCTTGCTCTACCATGTTTTCTTATTTGCTCTTTTGATATACCTTTAGGGTACACAATCATTACTTCTGCTGTTGCAAAAGAGACTAACATACTCAAAATTGTAACTACTGCTACTTTTTTCATGATTTATCCTTTTTAGTTTGATACTGCAAGTATGACACAAGAGTGTAATGAAGTATAATATTGTAAACATTTTGTATATTTTCAATATGAGTATCTCAATAAAATGGAAATATTTTATAAAAAATTTAAAAAATATCGCTTTCGTTACACTTCATTACACTCTTTGGTTATGCTTGTGGTAGATTATTACATAAAGAGGAGATTACTATGAAGTATTTAGTGGCGATACTGCTTCTACTTAGCTCTATAAGCTTAAGTGCTTTAGAGCTTGGAGATGCGGTTATGACGAAGTTTTCTGGTGTTGTAACACCAAAAGCTAACGAGAAGTTTCCTAAAAGGATTAAACTGCCTAAGGGCTTAAAATTTTCGCAATATAATGATGAGTTGATGATAGATGTAAATGCTCCATCTTTGATTGTTAAGAGTTTGCAAAGCTCTAAAGAGCATATTTGGGATGCCTCGGTTTTGCAAAACGAGCCTAAGCTATCTATTAAAGCAAAAGATATTGGGCAGGTTTTTGGTATCGCTATAGATGATGCTAAAGTGCCAAATATTTACGCTACTGCAACATCTTTTTATGGCTTAAATATTGTTACTAACGATATTCCAAACAAGCTTAGAGTTAATAAAAAACCATTTATTACCGGTGATGTCGATACTCGCCCAGAAAGGCAAGTAAGAGGACAAAAAGAGGCTTACTGGATGAGTGGGCAGTTTGGCAAAAATGGTACTCCTGGCACTGTTTGGAAGATAAATAGTAAAAGTGGCAAGGTAACTAAGCTTATAGATATTAAGCTAGATGGCAAGCCGAACTCTGGCCCCGCACTTGGAAATATTGCTTATGATAGAGAGCATAAGCAACTGTTTGTTTCAGATTTAGATACAGGTATGATTCATAGAGTATCGCTAAACGGGCGAGATTTAGGGCATTACGACCATGGTGTAGAGGCAAGAGATGTTTATGGGTTAAAGCCAATTGTTTTAAACCCATTTGATAGAGCCGATATAAAGAGTAGAAATTTTGACTCTACCAATAGAAAAACTTGGGGTTATGCAAGGGCAGGGCGTCTTGTTTATGGCTTAGCAACTGCTAAGAGTCGGCTCTTTTATGCTGTCTATAACGGTAAAGATTCGCCTAGCGAGATATGGTCGGTAGCACTTGATAAAAAGGGTAACTTTGTTAAAAAGAGTAGCCGTTTCGAGCTTAGACTTGGTGGATTAAAGGCTAATTTGCCAGTTACCGATATGGTAGTTACAAACGATGGTAAAATGTTTTTAGCTCAGAGAGCTTTAAATGTTGGCTCTTACAGTATGCAAAACGTTTTAAAGACGCCTGATGCTCAAGTTGTTGTGTATCATTTAAAGAAACCGCAAGATGGAAAGCTTAATAGATGGTATAAAGAGCCACAAGAGTACTCTATAGGTTTAGAGGCACCATACAGAAAGGCTAGAGGTGGTGTGGCTATAGGTTATGGCTACGATATCAATGGTAATTTAGATTATGCAAAGTGTGGGCAGTCGATTTGGGCAAGTGGTGAGAACTTAAGAAAGAGTGTAGAGCTTGGTTCAATATTTGGTGAGGATGTAAATGGTGCAATTGGTATGCCAGTGGTACTAAATAGTGTAAATCGCCCACCTCTGTACTCGCTTTTTAATACTCTTGGATTTAATAGCTACATAACTCAAGGTGAAGTTGGAGATATCGAGATTTTTGCTAAAGCGTGTAGCTGTAAGTGTAGCGATGTTGATTATGGTGAGGTTAATGATGTGCAAGCCCCTATTGGTGATAATGGCGAGCCTGTTGCTCCACCTCCTGCAAGTGAAATATATAGTCCACCTAGTAGTGGTGGAGGTAGCCCAACTGGTGGCGGTAATGCAGGTGACCCAACTGGTGGTGGAAAGCCAACAGGTGGAGGAATTGATGATATACCAGATTTAGTAGATTGTACTACCTTCCCAAATTTGGCTATATGTAAAGAGGATAAAGATAATAATGACGGCGACCCACATGGTGAGCCTAAGAAGGCTTGTATGGTAGTTAAAACTTCGCCTCCTGGTCCGTTTGAACTAGAGGATGGTAGTTGGCAGTTGCCACTGTATGATATAGAGTCTCTTAATGGTATGAATATCGATAGTATGAAGATAACCGTAGAGAGTGGTGCTAGTGGTATAACAAATGGCGATATATTTGCTGTTGGAATACCATTACCAGAAATTGCAGGTGCAGTGCCTGGTAGAGATGTAGTTTTAAATCTGTGTGGATTTGATAGCACACAAGTAACTCCAGGTAAGCCGTATGAGTGCTGTAATGTAAAAATTAAGATACAGATAGGGCAAGATGGAGATCAGAAACTGGAGGTAGTAAAATGAAAACTCTAAATAGAATATTTATGGGGCTAGTTGCAACAGTTGTTGTAGTTAGTGGCGCAAACAATAGGCAAAGCATTAAAAAAGAGCTAGTCTCTTCTAGTTTTAATAGTGGTGTTACAACACTAAATTGGGTAATAAAATACGACACAAATACTACCTCTCCACTAAAAGATGTAGTAATTAAAGATACATATTCAAGTGCTCAAACATACACCCCAAACACCGAAGCCCACCCAAACGGCTGGAGTGTTACACAAAACCCTAGTGGGTTTACTTGGGAGACTAGTAATGGCTTGGGGTATAGTAAGCCTTTTCCTCTTAATCCTAATAAAACCAAAGTAGAAGGTGTTGGAGACGGTTTTGCTCCTATTCCATATACTGCTTTAAATGGTGATAAGAGATTTTACTATTTAAATCATGCACTCCAACCAACAGATACACTTTTTGGATGTATAGGAGAGTGCAGTAATTCTACTTGGCCTAAAAAGTTGCCAGATGGAGACCCTTCTTCGCCAGATACAAGTGGAACATCTGGAGCTCCTGAGACAGTTATATTTAACAGAAAATTATACTATCCTGTAACAAGAGCAACAGATTCAGGTATAGGGTGTTACGATTTAGAGAATGACTCTGAGTGTGGGTATATTAAACTATCTAATTTAAAAAGAACAGGCAATGTTATTTCTGCTATTGATGGATTAACAAAGGTTGGAAATGCACTTTACATAATGGATGGTAATGGTGTAGCTTATAAAGTTGCACTATCTAGTAGTGGTGCAATGAGTTTAGCGGGGAGTCACAACTTCTCTTCTGACGGAATGACATCAGATAAGATAAGTTTATGGATTAATAACCCATCTCGGGGAGAATCTTATGGAATAGGGTCTGAAGTAGTTGGAAATAAAGTATATTTTTCCAAGGGGTCAGATACTCATGCAAATAGTAGGTTAGCTTGTTTAGATACTTCATCTGTGAACCAATGTAGCGGATGGTCTGGTGCAGTACCTGCAACTTCTACACATAGATTTGGAATGAATGGGTTTGTTTACTATAACTCTTCTATGACTCCTACCGCAATATGCCTATCGGCTGTTCCTTATTTTAGTATAGGCAGTAAGCAGTGTTTTAATTTAAATAATGGAACTATTATTACATCTTCAATTCCATTTTTAACACCAAATGACACAGAATTTGGAATTGGCTTTGAAACTACAGTAGGAACTAAAACATACTTTCCTGATTCTTTTAAAAATAATGTAAAATGTTTTGACTGGGCAACTGGTAGTAGTTGCGGAACTAATACAATGTCTGGTACTAAGACATATGGTGTAGTTCCAGATGATGAAGGGTGCTTATGGGTACTTGGAGATCAAAATATTTTATGGTCTATTGATACAGGAAATGGAGCTTGTCATCAAGATACTATGGTAATAGAAGATACTTATGACGCTTCTAAAAATTGGTGTGCATCTAAAGATGTAAAGTGGCACTATAATCAGTTTAAAATAACTGGTATTACTCCGGGTGAGTTTAGCGATTTAAATGTTACATTTTATGATGCAAATGGTGCTGTTATATCTACTGAGAGTATACCTACAAATGGTGTTTCTTATAGTAAGGGCTTAAGTACTGGAGTATTTGCATCAAATATACCAATTCATTATAAAATAGAAGGAGTAAGAAGTGGAACTTCTGATACAAATGCTACACCACCAGTTGTGACTATTAGTGTAGATGGACCTCCGCAAGAGTTCTGTTTTCAGACAAATATACCTTGCCCAATTACTGGAGAGGTTTATAATAATGCTACAGTTGGTTTAAAAGATGCCCCTGCAATTGATGATAGAGATGAGGTAGTAGTAGATGGTGAGTTGGTTTGTAAAGATACTCAGCCACAGCCTCCTAAGCAGTGTTTGAGTGTAGAGCCAAAACTAACTTGTTCTAAAGCTGGTTGGAGGGTAGAGTTAAATAGCTTTACTCCTGCAAATTATAGTGCTTCTAATACCGATATTAGCGTCTTAGCATCTAGCGGTGTAACTGCTACAAAGTGGGGAGGTAAATGGTACTTAAATGGTGCTAATGCTGGTGATACTATTCGCTTAAATCTACACGGTGCAGATATTGGGGCTGGTAACTTTAAAGATGGCGATTTGTGTTGCGATGGCGAGGCAAATGTAACGATTCCAAAAGATCAAAGTTGTGAACCAAGTTATCCAGAGATAAATGTAATGAAAAGCTATAAAGATGGCGTATTTAAGTTGCATGTAGGTATTTTAGGCGAGATTGATGCACCGCAAATATTGACAATTATCGATAGAGTTCCAGCAGGTATTACAATTACGGGTATAGATCCACGAAGCACAAGTAGTTGGGCTTGTAGTAATAGCTTCCCTGTTACTGGAAGTGCTAATTTGGTTTGTGGATATATCGGTAGTATGCCTGTAAGTGGCACACAAGAGCTCTTTTTAACCGCTACAATCGATAGCAAAGAGAGCGTAACTAACTGTATGGATGTTGGAATTATACAGAGTGATGGAGTATCTATCCAAATCGACCCGCAACAGGCAAGTTGTGTTACGGTAGAGAATAACCAAACAGATGATAATAATAACACAGAAAATAATAATACAGGTTGTCAAACAGATGCCGATTGCCCAGCTGGTTACTGCCACCAAGGTATGTGTATAGTGCCAGACAATAACAGCACAGATGGTGGTACAGATGATAATGCAGAGCCAGATGGTACAGCTTGTGATGATAATAATGCATCTACAATTAACGATATGTATATAAATGGCGTATGTATTGGTGAAGTTGAAGATAATAGCAATAGTGGAGGTATTCCAGTAGATGGTACACCTTGTAATGATGATGACCCTTCGACTATAAATGAGGTATATATTAATGGTGTATGTATAGGTATTCCAATCGATAATAACAATAGCGGAACTAACCCTCCAACAGACGGTACAGCGTGTGATGACCACAATGCATCTACTATTAATGATACATATATTAATGGAATTTGTGTGGGTACGACAGAGGTTGATAGTAACCAAACAGAAAATAACAATACAGGTTGTCAAACTGATGCCGATTGCCCAGCTGGTTACTGCCACCAAGGTATGTGCATAGTTCCAGATAATGGAAATAATACTCCAACAGATGGTGTGGCATGTGATGACCACAACACCTCTACAATAAATGATAGTTATGTTAATGGTGCATGCATAGGTACACCAATAGTTATAACGCCAATTAAGCCAGATGTTAAGCCTAAACCTATAATTGACAAGCCAAAGCCTGTAGATGATAAGCCAAAACCTCTAATAGTAGTACCAAGAGGTAATTTAAGTCTATATAAACGAGGGCCAAAGGTGTGTAAAGCGGGTGGTATATGTACATTTACTCTAACTGTTAAAAATAGAGGTAGAGGCAGATACTCAGGGCCTGTAACTGTGCAAGATAAGAGTCGTGAATTTAGAGGTAAGCTAATTAGAACAAGAGGTAAGGGTTGGAGATGTAGAACCACAAGAGGTGGCTATGTGTGTAATAACCCTAAACTGCGTTTAAGAGCTGGAGCTTCGTCTCAAATTAAGCTTAGTATCCATATTCCTAAGCGTGCAAAAGGGTATTTAACTAACTGTGCTAAATTAGATGTACTACAAGGAAGTAATAGAGTTAGAGCAATTCAGACAATGCTTTTAGCTGCAGGTTATAATATAGGTGGAGTAAATGGTTCTATGAATAAAAGAACTATAAGAGCATTAAAAGCGTACGCAAGAGCTAGCGGGCTTAAAGGCAAAAAAGCACAAAGAGTTGCAATTAAGAGACTGCTTGCTAAGTATCCATTTATTAGAAGTAAAAACTCTTGTGTAAAGGTAAAGATAAAAGAGTCTAAACCAGAGTGTAAAAGAGGGCAACACTTTAATGGCAAACAGTGTGTAACTTGTCCTAGAGGAAGCTACTGGGATAAAAAACATAGAAGATGTGTAGCTAAACAAGTGGTAAAAACTTGTCCTAGAGGCTATGTACTCTATAAAAATAGATGCTACAAAGAGCAAAGAAGAAGCGAGTGCCCACGCGGTCAAGAGATAGATAGACGAACAGGAACTTGTAAGAAAAAACTAGATGTAGGGACTGTTCTAAATATTATAAATGTAGTAGGACACATAATTGGTGGCGGAGGCGGTGGCAAACACGATGCTCCACGCGATTATAAACACTAATTATAAGAGAGTTTTTACTCTCTTACCTCTATTTTAATCGACTTAATTACATTTCATTACACTTTTATGCTACTATAAACAAATCAATACAAGGAGCTTTTATGCAGATAGTTAAGAGATTAATTGTTATATTCTTTTTTTTCTTTAGCTATTTAAGCGGAGCTTTTACTGTAGTGCTTAATGGTATAGATGTAGTTGTTATTAAAAAAGATAAAAAGCAGGTAATATCAAAAATACATTTTAATTCAAGTTATGCGATTAAATTTAAAAAAATGAGTTACAGAAGTGCAAATATTTACATAAAACATTTGCTTATAAAGGCTTTTAGGGATGCTAAACTAAATGCAAGCGAACTTGGAAAGTTTCATATTTTTATCAGTAAAAAACAGTTAAAACTATTTAAAGTTACAGGTGTTTTATTGGTTCGGTTAAACTATAAAGCAAGAGCATATACTCAAATTCTTTTAAAAGTTCAGTTAAATAGAAAATCATTAAATATTATGTTAAAATATAAAGAAAAGAGATAATATGAATTTGATAAATAAAATTTTTGCCCATAAAATGGATTTTGATGAGAATGAAGTAATATTAAAACATAAAGTTACTTCTATGCTTTATTTATCTTTACTTGGTGGTTTAGGGCTTTTAATGTTTTCGTTTTTTAGGTATTTAAAAGGCAATACTATAGTTTCAATTACTCAAGCACTATTTGGAATTATTCTCTTAATTGGTTTTTATTATTTAAAGCAAAATAAGCATTTTTATAAAATTTACTCTATTGTAATTTTTATAATATTTTTTATCTATATCCATATTATCTTTTTTTATGTTCCAGAAAATAGCTTAAATATTTTATGGATTATTTTGGCACCTGTTTTGATATTTTACTTTTTAGATAGAGCAATAGGTACTTTTTTTCTAATTCTATTACTTGGATTTATAGGCTATTTAATTTATGTGGAGTACCCCTACACTATTGTTGAGTATATTACACTATTTTTTGTATTAACTACAACAGCATTAATTATGTATGCATACGAAAATTTAAAAGATAGTGAAAATAGTCGATTGAAAAGGTATAACGAAAAGTTAAAAGAAGAGGTTGCCGATAGAACATATGAATTGGCTAAACTTAACGAAAGTTTGCAAGATAGAGTAGAAGAAGAACTTGCAAAAACAACACGCCAAGAGCAGATGCTACTTCGACAAAACCGAATGGCAAACTTAGGTCAGATGATAGATGCAATAGCCCATCAATGGCGACAACCTTTAATGAATATAAATGCAGTTTTGATGAATATAGATAGCGATTTAGAATTTAAGAAAAATCCAAAAGATATACAAGAACGCTTGCAAGATATATTTAAGCTAACCGCACATATGTCTAGAACAATAGAGGATTTTAGAAATATGTATAAAAGAGGAAAAGAACAAGATAAGTTTAAATTAGAAGAGATGGCTCAAGAAGTTCTAAATATATTAAAGGGTAGCCTAAAAGGCATAGAAATTAAGAGTAAAATAGAGTGTAATCTATCATTAAATGTTTGTAAAAGCGAACTTTCACAAGTGTTTATTATAATAATAAGCAATGCCGTAGATGCTTTTAAAATATCAAATGTGCAAAATCGTAAAATTACAATATTGGCAAACGAGACTGACCAAGAGTGCATTATTAAAATTATAGATAATGCCGGCGGAATTGATGCGGATACGATATCTAAAATATTCGACCCATATTTTACAACAAAATCACAAACAGGTGGGACAGGCTTGGGCTTATATATCGCAAAAATTATTATTATGCATAATATGAATGGTGCAATTATGGCTCATAGTATCGATGGAAATAGTGAATTTATTATAAAAATACCAAGGAGCATAAAATGATAAACTTAAAAAACTATACAATACTATATGTGGAAGATGATAAAAATGTACAAAAAAATATAGCAGAATACTTGCAAAGATTATTTAAAGAAGTTTTAGTCACAAGTGATGGTAAAGAAGCGTTAGAGTTATATAAACAATATAAACCAGATGCTATGCTTTTGGATGTTGATATTCCCTATATAAGTGGGTTAGAGTTGGCAAAAGAGATTAGAAAAATTGATAAAAAAGTATCTATAATAATGCTAACTGCATACGCAGATCAAGAGAAATTATTAAAGGCAACAGAGTTAAAATTGGTAAAATATTTAGTAAAACCAGTTGATTTAGAGAGCTTTAAAGATGCATTAATGCTAATGTCTCAAGAGATTGCTGAAAATTGTCAAGACTTTGAAGAGATAGATAGTAATTTCAAGTGGCACAAACAGCACAAAATACTCTATAAAAATTCGCAAAAAGTTTCACTAAGTCCAAAAGAACAAACTCTACTTGGGCTTTTGGTACAAAATAGGGCAAATAGTGTTAGTTACACAACAATAATGGCAGAGGTATGGTCAGACGAATTTGAAAAAGAGATTTCGTTTAATAGCGTAAAAAATCTAGTAAGTTCACTTAGAAAAAAGTTGCCAAAGAATTGTATTGTTAGTGTATATTCCCAAGGTTATATGCTAAATTAAACTTAAGGGAAGTGAAGGTGTCCTTCAATGCCATCGCCGTCATTCCCGTGAAAACGGGAATCTACAATTTTAACTGTCTATAAGTTGCAATTTAACTTTTTTGACAATGTAAACCGTGGATTCCCACTTTCGTGGGAATGACGCAGTGGTTAGCTTTTAACCTTGTGTTTTAAATTTTTGGCTTTGAGCTTAAAAGCCAAGAAATAGATATAAAATCCTTATCTTAATGACATTGAAGGTGTCCTGAAGTCTCACTTCCAGAAAGTTGCTATTTTATAGTTTGGTTGTATAAAACGCAAGAACAGCGACTTTAGTCGTTGACTACTTTCTTTCAACTTCAAACTTCAAACATTATAAAGCCCCAAGCAATGCGACAAGCAACACTGGTGGCGTAATAATAAGTCCAATTTTCATATATTCGCCCCAGCCGATTTTAACGCCTTTTTGTTCTAGTACATGTAGCCAGAGTAGGGTGGCTAGTGAGCCTATTGGGGTCATTTTTGGTCCGAGGTTTGCACCTAAAATATTTGCGTAGGCTAAGAAATTGTCACCCACTTTATCGATTGCAATATCCATAACCATAATTGTTGGCATATTGTTCATAATGGCACTTAATATTGCCGAAACAAAGCCTGTACCAATTACATACGCTGCGTGCCCTTGTGCTTTTAGCCAAAGCAGTATCGATGCAATATCATCAGTTAATCCTGCATTTTTAAGTCCATAAACTACGACATAGAGCCCAACACTAAACCAAACTACTTGCCAAGGGGCAGTTTTTAGTGTAAGAAGGGGTTTTACAGCTTTAAATTTAGAAGCGATTGCTAAAAAGATTAATGCACCACCTAAAGCAAATAGAGAAATTGGCAGTTTATAAGCGTCGCCTATAAAGTATCCAATTAAAAGTAGTGCCAAAAATAGCCAACTTAGTTTAAACATAGTTTGGTTTTTAACTACACTACTAGCTTTTGGAAGGTTTGAAATATCTATCTGCTTTGGAATAGATTTTCTAAAAAATATCCAAAGTATCGAAATAGATGCTGTTATAGATAGCATGTTTGGAAGTATCATATTTTTTGCATACTCAAAAAAGCCAATGTTAAAATAGTCAGCAGTAACGATATTTGTAAGGTTTGAGATTACAAGAGGGTTAGAGGCACTATCACCTATAAATCCACCAGCTAGTAAAAAGGCAAAAATAGCCTTTTTATCCATATTTAAATAACGCATTTTAGCTAAAAGTATTGGAGTTAAAATAAGTGCAGCCCCATCGTTTGCAAACAAGGCTGCAACAAAAGCACCAAGTAGTAAAATATTTATAAACATCCAGTTACCATTGCCACGGCTTAGTCTTGTCATTTTAATTGCCGCCCACTCAAAAAAGCCTATCTCATCTAGCACCATCGAGAGGATTATAATGCCAATAAATGCTAAAGTTGCATCCCAAACTATCGAGATAACCTCTTTTACATCTTGCATATTTACAATGCCAAGAGCTAGTGCGACTAAAGCTCCAATAACAGCAGTTGTACCAATTTGCAACCCCTTAGGTTGCCAAATAATTAGCACCAAAACTATTAAGAATAGCCCAAAAGCAAGCATTAGAGTAACTCTTTTTTAACTAAATCTAGCAGTTGCTCTTGAATTAAATCGTAAGTTTTTTCAAATTCTTCATACTCTTTTCCATCTGGGTCTTCGAAGCCTAAGTGAACTTGCTTTTTAGCACCGCTATACATTGGGCATGCCTCTTTTGCATTGTCGCATACGGTTACTACCAAATCAAAAGGTGCTTCGCTATCTACCTCTTCAATTGTTTTCGAGTAGTAGCTATCACTCCATGCATCGTGTGCCTTTAATACTTTTTTTGCATTTGGGTTTACTCGTCCTGACGGATTAGAGCCTGCACTAAACGCTTTTATACCTTGAGAGTTTAACTCTTTATTAATTACTGCTTCGCCAATTATTGAGCGACAACTGTTGCCTGTACAGAGTATTAATACTTTTTTCATAATAGACCTTTTTTGATGAATTTATAACTTTTTATGGTAACAATATGGTAACAAATATGTTTTAGTAACTTCAGTTAGTAAAATGGATTTCTTGTATATTGGGCAAACGGGCAGACACATAAGTCTGCCCCTACAATTGCAAATTAATCATCCCAATATTGCATTGAATATAAAGCCAATAGCCATAATTCCAAGTGCTACTGTGCTAAAGAAAATCGTTATTAGTTTTATAGATAATATTTTCTTTAAAATCATCGCTTCTGGAAGGCTTAGGGCTGTTATTGCCATCATAAAACTTAATGCTGTTCCTAGTAGCATTCCTTTATCGGTTAGTACTTCAATTAGAGGCATTACACCTGCTGCATTTGAGTACATAGGTACGCCTAAAATTGTTGCAATTGGAACAGCATACCACGCATCTCCACCGGCATATTTAACTATAACTTCTGTTGGAACATATCCATGGATAAATGCACCAATTCCTACACCTATTAAAATATATAGCCACACTTTTTTAAGTATATCTTTGGTGTAAACCCAGCTTTCCATTGAACGCTCTTTGAATGGTATTTTTACCTCTTCTATTTTTGTCGGAATAACTTTCGGTGGTTTTATTAGCACTTCATCTTCTAGATTCAGTTTACCAATTATAATACCTGCAACAATAGCTACAAAAAGACCAAAGCCGATATATAGAGCTGTAATTTTCCAGCCAAACAGGGCAAAGAGCATAGCAATTGCTATTTCATTATTCATTGGTGCTGAAATTAAGTAGCTAAATGTTACACCAAGCGGTATTCTTGCTTGAATAAAGCCTAAAAACAGTGGAATTGCCGAGCAAGAGCAAAATGGTGTAATAATACCAAATAGTGCAGCTGAAATATGTCCAAATAGTGGATGTTTACCCTCTAAATAGTCTCGAACTTTCTCTGTTGGAAAGTAGCTTCTAATAACTGTAACTATAAAAATAATTACTGCTAAAAGTATGAATATTTTGATTGTATCAAAAATAAAAAAGTCTAATGCCCCACCAAGTGCACTTTTGCTGTCTAGTCCTAGTTGGTTGTAAATCAAATTATCAACTATTTTTTGCCACCAATTAAACATTTTGTTTTCCTTTTATTTTGTAGGGTGCGACCTATGTATGGCACCGAAAGTTGTAGTAGCAGTAAATGCCTACCAATATCAATTTAAGGGCAGCTACATTGCCCTTAAGAGTTTTAACTCCATAAAATGCATAAAGTTTTAAGTACAAAGCTAAAAGCTAGCCACTGCGTCATTCCCACAAAACGGGAATCTACAATTTTAACTGTCTAAAAGTTGAAAAAGTATTTTTACGGCAGTTTAAACCGTAGATTCCCACTTTTGTGGGAATTACGGCGATGGTAGTTATTAATTGATTCCATTAAATGGCTATAAAATCCTTAACCTAATGGTATTGGAGGTGCCTATATGTTGTGTGACATGGTCTCACCTACAAGTTTTAATACTATTAAAGCAAGCTAGCTATCTCTTCTACACTTAGCAATTTACCTGTACTTACTACCTTGCCATCTATTACTAACCCTGGAGTACTCATAACGCCATACTCCATAATTTTTGTAATATCTTCTACTTTTTCAATTTGTGCGAATTTTCCACTTTTTGCTACTGCCTCTTGTGCATTTTTCTCTAAAGCTTTACACTTTGCACAGCCTGTTCCTAAAATTTCTATTTTCATCGTTTCTCCTTATATTTTGCAATTGCTAGAGAGCTTTTTAAGTTCTGGCAGACTAATTGGCAAGGCTCTTATCTCTTCGATGGCTTGTAGTCTAAATCTATCTAGTGGTGTTCGAATAGAGTAATAGGACCATCGACCATCTTTTTTTATAGATAAAAAGCCACTCTCTTTGAGTATCTTTATATGTCTAGAGAGTCGTGACTGCAACATATCAAAAGAGTTTTGCAAATCGCAAATGCACATAGCACCATGCTTGTCAATAAACTTTAACAGTTGCACTCTAGTTGCATCATATAAAGCACCGGTTGTTTTTAAAAAGTCTTCTAAAGCTTCTTGCTCTTCTATTTTACTATTCATAGTATAATTATATCAAGAAATCTTGATATATAGATTAGTAAAATTCTTTTTTTTAAAAAAGTGTGTAATTTCAGTTAATAATTTAAAAGATTAAAGAGCTTAAAATTGATAAGTTTAGAGCCATATATATTATAAATAATAATACTACTAATTATTTCATATAATGCCCATGTTATTGGCATATACAATAAGAAAGTGTAATTTATATTTATAAAAAGTAGTATAAAAATTTTTTTTAAAATAAAGTTTAAAAAAAAGGGTAAAATTATGTTAAAATAATGAAAATAATGAAAGAATTTAATGTTAGTATTCCTAAAATATTTTAAAATCACGTTATTTTCATCTATTTTAGTAGCACAGATAAAAATTAGGAAGGAAAGACAATGAGTAATCATAAACGACTTGTTAAGTTAAGTGCTGTTTTACTAATTGCGACAAGCACTTTTGCTATTGTAGATATTAGTGGAACTGTGTTTAAAGACTTTGATAATGATGGTCTCTTAAACAATGGCGATAGTGTTGCACCAGCGGTGCCAATTATTGCTACTTGTGATGATGGACAGACATATACACAAAACACTGGAGCAGATGGAAAGTATAGTTTAACTATACCTGCGACTGTAAAAAAGTGTAGAGTAGAAGCAAAAGCTGATGCTATTGGTATGGGTGATGGTATGAATGCTGCTAGTGGGGCTCCTTTAGTAGATTTTGTAGAAAATGGAGCAACAAGCCACGATATTTCGTTAGGTTCTGCAGCTTCATATTGCCAGCCAAATCCAGATGTTGTAATGGCTGCAATGCCTGGATATTTTACAAAAGGTAAATATTGAGCAGGTGGTGGTGAAACACCTATTGGGCATGGTTTTGGCTCTGTATTTAAAGTGCCAGCACCACAAATGGAACATTTAATAGTAATGGAACAATAGGTGATAAAAGAATTACTCTAGCTACTATTGATCAAACAGGTGCTATTTGGGGTGCAGCGTATCAAAAAGGTACAAAAAAACTTTTTGTTTCTGCCACATTAAAAAGATATGTCCCTTTAAAAGATGAAACAACTCCTGCAAAAGTAAAAGAGTCTGCAGGAACTATCTATGCAGTAGATACTGTAAATGGCGGAGCAACAAAATTTGTAGTTATTCCTAATGTATTAACCAATACAGCAGCTAATGATTTAAGCCATAGAGACTATGGTTATAATAAAGATAAAGATATAGTTAAATATGCAGGTCGTCAAGGGCTTGGAGATTTAGAGATAAGCGAAGATGATACAACCTTATATACTGTAAATATGAATACTAAACAGTTGGTTAAAATAGATATTGCTACTAAAAATATAACTACATTTAATATACCAAACCCTTATGGTGCTAATTGTGCTGATGACAAAGTTCGTCCTTGGGCTTTAAAGGTTCGTGGTAAAGATGTATTTATTGGTTCAGTTTGTGAAGATAAAATAGAAGATGACTTAGGTGCTGCAATTCAAAAATTCGATGGTACAAGTTTTACAACAATAGCTACTACAAAATCTTTAAGATATCTTAGATCTCGTGGATATAATCCGGGGTAGAAGCCAAGGCGATGGATATAGATATGAGAATTGGACAAGTGATGATAATGATGCCCCTATATTAACCGATATAGAATTTACAAATAGTGGTGACTTAGTTTTAGGTTATAACTCAAGAAGTACTTTTAATAGATACAGTTCTCTAAAAGGCGATATTAGAAAAATGTGCTTAAATAGTGATGGAACATATACAGATGAAAAATCTGATAAGTTTTTAGATAGCACTTGTGCTACACATGAAGAGCACTATAAAGATAACCCAACAACATATTATGAATTTTATACAGGTGACTTCTTTGGCTCTAACCACGGGGAGTTTGGACACCCAGAGACTGCAAGTGGTGCATTAGCACAAGCTCCAGGTGCTCCAAATATTATTGTTGGTATGATTGATGGAACAGATTGGTATCAGCCAGGAGCTATTGGTAATTATGACAATACAAGTGGTGATAAGATAGGTGCACAAGCTGTAATTGATAGAAATACTGTAGATAATGGTGGTGAGCGTGAACCATATGGTGCAAAAGCTGGTGGTATGGGAGATGTTGAGCTTCTTTGTGATCCCGCTCCAATTGAGATTGGTAACTTGGTTTGGGTAGATATTAACCAAAATGGTATTCAAGATGCAGCAGAGCCTGCTTATCCAAATGTACCTGTTAAGTTACAGTGTAAAGAGAATGGTGCTTATGTAGATTATGGAACTGTTAATACAGATAGTAAAGGACACTACTACTTTGGTGGTATAGATAATACTAATTTAGCTACTGGTAAACAGTTGGTTTCTGGCTTAGAGTGTAAACTTAGTGTTGCTAAATCTGATGTTAATAATAAACCAGCAACAACACAAAATCCAAATAATGATGCAAACGATACAATCGATAACGATGCAGCTGAAGTTGGAAGTGATAACGTAATAGAGTTTACACTATCTAATACAAATAATCATAATTTAGACTTTGGTATTGAGCCTACTATTGGTTGTTTAGTTGGTGTGTTATATAATGATGTAAATAATAATGGTTCACAAGATGGAACAGATACAACAGCTCCAGCAGGTATTACTGTAAAAGCAACAGATATGTTTGGTAATACTTATAGTGCTCAAACAGATGAAAATGGAACTTATGAATTTAACACTATTCCTGCAGGAGATGTAACTATAACAATAGATACAACAGATACAGATATTCCAGATGGTACTACTTGGGTAAGTAAAACATTAACTGGAACAGTAACTGAAGGTACAGCTCCAAGCTGTTTAGAGAAGAAATTCCCTTATACTTTACCTTCGCCTAAAGACCAAGACCCTAAAGATAGTGCAGTATGTGCACAGCCAACATCTTTAACTTGGGATGATTCTACTAAGTCAACTGCAACAGTATGGCAAAACATAGGAACAACTAACTTAGCAGAAACTACTGCTGGTGGCAATACTGTAGGTGTTACTATGCACATTGTAAATGATGATGGTAAATTGTATGATACTGACACTGCAAACAGTAGTGGCTCTGGAACAGGTGCTGCATTTGGTAAACCATACTTAACACTATATTTAGGTAGTCAGGCAAATGCTGGTGATGGTAATTATGGTAACACTGATGGAGCTGGATGTGCTAATCATGGATATGAGTTAGAAGCTGGTCAGAAAATTCAATTAGTAGTTGACTTTAACGAGAGTGTTGTATTAGATAACTGGAGAATTAGAGATGTTGACTCTGGTGATATGCGTAATGGTGCTCATGACTGGGAGTGGCAAGATGGTATTAAAGTATCACCTACATTAAATTTAACATTAGACTTTGGTTTTGCAACAGTAGGTGATTGGAGCGGTAATGTAAGTGAAGATTTAGATAATAACGATACAGGTGACAAGCCAATTGCTAATGTAACAATTAAGCTATATAGCGACCCTAACTGTGACGGTAATAGAGCAGATGGTACACTTGTTGCAGAGACTAACACATCTGCTAATGGTAACTATAAGTTTGAAAATGAAGTAGCTGGCTGTTATGTTGCTGTAGAAGAGCAACCAAGTGGTTACTTTGATGTTATAGAGAAAGATGGTGGAGATGACAACGATTCACAAGGTAATACGCCAACAAATGAAATCTCTGGTAAAATTGATCCAGGCGAAGAGGATAGTGGAAACAACTTTGTAGAAGAGAAGCCAGGAAATTGGTGTGGTAAAGTTGAGTTAGATAATAATGCAGATGATGTTGCAGATGAGCCAATTAAAGATGTAGAGATTAAGCTATATCCAGATGCAAATGCAGATGGTAAAGCAGATAATAATGCAAACCCATTAACTGCAACTACAGATAGTAATGGTAAATACTGCTTTAACAATATCAGACCAGGTCACTATGTAGCAGTAGAGACTCAACCAGCAAAATTAAGAGATATAAACGAAACAGAAGGCGGTGGTGATAGTGATATGCCAGATAATGGTGTAAAAAATGCAATTGCTGGTATGGTGTATGCAGCAGAGACTGATGACCATAATGACTTCTTAGAAGGTCTATATAGAATTGGTACACTATTCTGGATAGATGATAATAAAAATAGTAAGTATGATGCAGGTGAAGAGGTTGTTGGAGGTGCTAAGGTAGAACTATTTGATGGTCAAGATAATAAAGTAGCTGAAACAACTACTGATGCAGGTGGTCATTATCACTTTGATGTACCAGAGGGTGAGTATTATGTTAAATTCCATTTAACACCCAAATTAAAGAAAGAGGGTTATATCTTTAGTAAGAGTAAAAGCAATAACAATAATAATGTAGATATAAATACAGCAGGTGATGATGGTATAACTCAAAAGATTTTTGTTGTTGGTGAAAATATTCAGGCAAAAGTTTTAACATTAGATGCCGGTGTAAATTGTGGTTGTTCTAATGTATCAAATGACTCAGCATCGGCACTTAACTTTGTTTCTATATTATTTATGATACTATTTGGGTTATTTTTAGGTTTCAAAGCTGACAGAAAAGAAAATATATAAAGGAATTAAAATGAAAAAAATTATTTCAATAATTAGTACAATATTAGCACTAGCAAAGGCACCAGTAGCACCGATTATTGTGCCAACAGGTATATATGTAGGAGCTGGTTGTATTAGCTAGTTTATTTACTCGTGATTGTGCTTGTCAAACAGGTAAAATAAGTGATAATACATATGGAGGTGTATTAAAAGCTGGTTATAACTTTAATAGATTTTTAGGAGTTGAAGGTCGCTTTTATACAGCACCTATAGAGAAAGATTTTTTAAAGATTGATAACTATGTAGGTTTATTTATTAAGCCACAAATTTCTATAGAAAAGAATGTGACTCTTTATGGATTAGCTGGTTATGGAAGAACTAAAATAAGTGCTAATTGCCCTGGTATTGGTGCCCATACCCATAGTATTACATCTCCTGCATTTGGTGCTGGTTTAGAGTACAATTTTAATGATACAAATATAAATGGCAAGCGTAAAGGATGGTCTATTTGGGGTGATATTATTAATGTTATGCATAATAAAACAGATAAGAAATTTAACGATACTATTTTGGCATTAGGTGCTGGGTATCATTTTTAAATTATATAGAGCTTTATGCTCTATAGCTATCATATAGACACTTCATATATATTTTCTTTTATATTCAGACATTATAACTCCAATAATTATTAAAAGTGATGCAAGAATTTGTATACTGTTTAACTTCTCTTGTAAAACAAGATAGCCTAAAATAACAGAGAATATTGGAATTAAATTGATAAATATTGCAGCACGGGAAGCATCTATTTTGCTTAAAGCAAAATTGTATAGCCCATAGCCACCTAGAGTTACTACTATACCCAAATATACTATCCAAAGCATTGAACTGTATGAGCTATGAAAGCCGTATTGAATGTATTCATAAAGAAAAAAGGGTAAGAAAAAAACAGATCCTATGAATGCTTGAGATGCAGTTATAAATAGGGCTGAAAATTTAGAACTTAATTTTTTAGCAATGATTGTATAAGCTGCACCACATGTCATTGCCCCAAGTTCTAGTAAATTACCTAAAAGTGGATTTGTAGCGTGAGATGTTGTATTGGCATTGGTACTTAAAATTACAACTCCAATCATTGAAAGTAGCGAGCCTAATATTAACTTTCTTGTAATCAACTCTTTTAATAAAATACCTGCAAAAATTGCAGTAATAATAGGCATTGTAGAAGCTATAATACCAGCTTGTGAAGCTGATGTAAAGCGAAGAGCATTTACTTCAAACATAAAATATAAAGATGGCTCGAAAAGTGAGAGTAATAGTAGAAGTTTAATATCTCTTTTTGTAAATTTGTATTGTAGAAATTTTTTTATAAAGAGAATAAAGAAAAGGCTTGCGAAAAACATTCTTAAAAATATAACTGTATATGGCCGAGTGTCATTTAATGTTGCTTTCAAAGCAATAAACGAGCTACCCCATATTAGCATAGCTAGAATAAGAGATAAAAAAGCATTTATAGGGATTTTAGAATGCATATATTTTCCTTTAAGGGTTATTATAACTGAAAACTTATAAAAGAGTTTATAAGTTGTTATTGCTATAATTTTGAATTATTAACTGATGTTACGCACTATATACAACATTTAATAGCACAAGAGGGTGCTTAATGTGAATAGTTTTTAAGAAAAGCTAATTTTGGTTATAAAATTTAATAATAGAAAGAAAGATTATGCAACATATAATGTTTAAAGATAAATATCCAGTTTGGAGTATAGAGTTAAAAAAAGAGAAGATTGCACAAAAAAGTGTCGGTGAAATTATAGAGTATTTTAAAGTTAAAATAGAAGCTCATCCTATTGGTGTATTTATTACAGTATTTGACCATTATGCACATACAATTTCTTTAAAAGAGCACAATATTGCACCAGAAATCAAAGATTTAAAGAATATTATTTTCTGTTTTGGAAAAGAGATTCCAAAAGCAATTGTTGGAGCAGTTCGCCCAAGAAGTATTAGTGTATGCGAGTTAGAAGATAGTTTTGCTATAAGCTCTATGGATGCACCAAATGAAGTAATGAATGAATTAATGCAAAATTGGGCTAAAGAGCTTATATCATAACTCTTTTAAACCCAGATTACGGATAAACTGGGTTTAAAGATATTTATTGCATATTTGTTTTTGCTTTATCTTTATTATTCCAGCCACAATATAGAAGGTCCTTTACTCCACTTTCGTTAGCTTTACAACCTATAATAACATATTCATCTTTATTACAAGTATTAGGGTCACAAGTATAGATTACTCCATCTTTCACAATATTAAATTTGTCATCACTAATATAGTCTATATCATAACTTTTTGTGTCAATTAATTCGCTAAAATCTTTATCGTTATAGACATCTTTTATTAATTTATTGTCTGTAAATTTAAATGTTTGGTATATGTCTCTAGTCGAATCAATTTCGTACCATTTATTTGTTTTCTCTAAAACATCTTTATTTATAGATTTATTGAAATCTACATTATTACATCCCGATAAGAATAAAAATGTAGATGTTATAGCAAGTAATATTTTATATTTCATACAAAGCCTTTTTTAGACTTCTTTAAAAATTATATAAAAATGTATAAATTTAAAGAAGTTTATTATTAGAATTACCATTTTATGGATATATTTTGTATTATATGCCAAATAACTTATAAACTGATTACATAAAACATACATATTGAAAAAGATTGCTAAAAAATGTTATTTTTAACTTTAGAATGTATAAAATTACACATTTAATACCATTTAACGGTATTAAATATAGTAAAATAAAATGTTAATATGAGGTAAAAATATTTAATCTATTTAGAGGTGTCCTATATTGCCATTAAGTTAAGGATTCTATAGCTATATAATGGAATTAATTATTATATAAAATTAATAATATGCCACCGTTGTCATTCCTGTGAGAGATTGTGAGAAAACTTGGTATTTCTTGGAAGTGAGACTTTAGTCTCACAAAAATGATGCCAATAAATGGCGGTAACAAGATGAGGCTAAAGCCTCATTTCCATTTTTTTTCTAAGTTTTTTCACAGTCAATGAAAATGGGAATCCACAGTTTGAGCTGTCTATAAGTTGCAATTTAACTTTTTGGCAATTTAAACTGTGGATTCCCACTTTCGTGGGAATGACTCAGTGGCTAGCTTTAAGCTTTCGGCTTTGAGCTTAAAGCTAATAAATGGGGATATGAAACTCTTAACTTAATAGTAATGAAGGTGCACTATATTTTTATTTAATAATAGTTTATACTTCTTTCTTCTTAAGATTTTTTTAGAGCTTTTAATTTCACAATTATATAGGGTAATAGAGTTATTATGATAAATAGCTTTTTTAGCTACTATGTGGTTTTTATTGAGTTTGCCGGTGACATTATATAGATTCACTTTCCCACTAAATTTATAAGCTTTTTTAAATTTCAAAAATAGGCTATCTTTTGTAAAGTTTCCATCTTCATAGTAACTGTTTGCAAGAAAAAACTTTTCTCTGAAAAATAAAATTTCTATAGCATCTTTAGCATGAATTTTATCTATATACTTTTTTGCAGTTATTGTGTACTCTTTTTTTGCAGAGTGTATAAAAGTAGTTTGTGGGTTAGTTATCTCTATCTCTACACCGTAGAGGTGTAGAGTAGATATGGCAATTAAGAGAGTCTTAATTACTTTGTAGTTGCTGTGCATATTGAACTACTTTATTTTTTGCACTTTCATTAAACCAAATCTGTTTTTTGTATTTAACATTTCCATCTTGATTTACTTCTCTCATGTAGTACTCAGATCCTTTATCACCCGTTGCAAATTGTATAGACCATCCTAATTGTGTCGTAAAGTTATTTAAATCCGTACTGCTAAACTCTTTAATAAATTTAACCGTTATAGTAGGGTTATTAAAATCACCATCTCTTGATACGGAGATAATTTTTCCTGTAGAATCTATTTGATATGGTAGCATTTCATGTGCAGTTTGATTGCCATCTTTATATTCTGTTCTTGTTATATGAGCATCATCTTTTTCAAACTTTTCGACTACTATTTCATTATTATTTGCCCAAACACTAAATAGAGGAAATGCAGGAATATCTATAGCAGTATGGCTGCTATAGTGTTCAGCAGATATTCCCTCTTCTAGACTAATAATTGGAGTGTTTGTTCCACCATTTGTACCATTTTGGTCACCATTATCTCCACCTCCATTACCTTGCCCGCCACCATCTGTGCAGTTTTGGTCATCACTACAGCTACCTCCGCCGCCGTTTTGGTTTCCAAAATGGAAGGAACGGTAACCTTGGTGTTCATGTCCGTATTTATCTTTAATAACAATTTCGTAGTTTACACTACCTTCGGTAATATCAATAACAGATGGGTTAAAATTCAATTTACATTTATTTCCATCGACCATAGAAACAGTTAAGAAAGTATTGTCTATATTTTGATGTTCCCAGTTATTGTTATATAGTTCAACCCAATTTACTTCGCAGTGATAAGGAGCTGTGCTTCCTGTTGGTCCATCGTGTATTGTGTATGTTATATTAACATCGCTTAATGAAGCATAGTCTTTTATTACTTGAGTTCCTGATGCATATACTTTACCTAGCATTTTAGAGACAATTTCATTTCCTGTATATACAGTACCTCTTTCTTTTATTTTTGTGATTACTTTAGGTAAATTACTATTTGTTCCTGTTGGTACAGTAATTGCTCTAGTAGTTAGCTTTATTGGCATAGGTTGTCTTGCCCCATCTGAAAAATATATAAACCTATCTCTACATAATCCTGTTACTTTATTATTTAATTGAGATATAGTAGCATTATAATCAGCATGACAGTTGTGTGCATAATATTTTTGATTATGACCTATAGTTGTAGCCATTGTTAATGCACTGCTTGTGTTAAATAGTGCAGAAACATTAATATATGACTTAGTGTCTCCCTTTTCAATAATAAAGTCAGCCACACCATTTAGACTGTTATTTAAATCTGCTAACTTACCTTGAATATCATCTAGCTTACTTCTGAAGTCACTTTTGACTTTGCTTGTATCTACAGAAGCTAATTTATTGATTGCTCTTTGTAGTTCACTTTTAGAAGTATCAAAGTGGTTTTGTGCATTATCATTTAGAGATAGTGTTTCAGGGTCATTTAGTACTGTTTTAGGGTCTGCTTTATAGACTTGATACTCTACAGAAGTCCCATTTATAGTTGCTGTTTGAGTCTTTACATACTCTTTTTTAGTTGGTTTATATGCTGCCCCATACTCTAAAACAGCTGCTTTTAAATCTAAGGCACCACTTAGTGCTTTTAAGTCATCGCTACTTAGAGTGAAATCTTTATATCTAAACTCGTAGTTAGGGTTAGAAGCAAGAAGAGCATCTATCTTATCGGCAATGTTTTTTAATTTAGTAGCTAAATTATTTAGAGAAGTTTCTGTCTGTTCACTCAAAGTTCCTACAATTGCAAGTGCTACATTTGCTCCTTCATCTTTATTAAGTAGAGTATCTACTGAAGCAGTTGAACCATCTATCTCTATAAAGTTACCTATTTCTGTGTTTATAGCTTGAGCTAACTCTACTATAGCTAAACCTACTTGTGCATCGGTTTCATTTGCATCTGCATTTTCTAAAGTAGTCTGTAGGCTATTTAGTAAGTTATCGAAGTTACCGTTTTCTTTATCAAAATTGTTAACTTGATTGATTGCAGTTGTCATAGCTGTTACATATTGTGCTATATCTACTGTTACCGTTGCTGTAGCAGTAGCATTTTGGTCATCTTTTATAGTATAGTCAAATGTTACTGTTCCATTAAAGTCTGCTGGTGGAGTAAATTGTATTTTATTTCCAATAATAGCAGTTTGTCCATGAGATGGTTGAGTTACAGATGCAATAGTTGGAGTAGGGCTATCAATATCTGTATCGTTAGCCAATACATCTATAAGGGCAATTGCATTACTCGCTACAGAAGCAGTATCGTTAACAGCTACTGGTGCATCATTTAGAGGATTAATATGTAGTGTAACTGTTTTAGAGTCACTGCCACCGTTATGGTCTGTAACTGTAACTGTAATATTTACATCGCCATTTGCATTAAGTTGAGGAGTTATAGTTAATATGTTACCATTTATACTAACTTGAGCAATTGAAGTATCAGATGAAGTAGCACTGAATTCTAAATTGTCATGGTCTGCATCTGTTGCATTTAATTCAATATGTAATGGCTGAGCATCTTCATCTATAGTTGGATTATTAGGGATATTATTTAATACAGGAGCATCATTTACTGGTGTAATGTTTACTGCAAATGTTTTTTCTGCTGTTCCTCCGTTACCATCGCTAACAGTTACTGTAATTGTAGCTTGTCCATTAGTATTTGGTACAAAAGTTAAAGTCAATACATTGGCATTAACAGATACACTAACCATAGATTCATCACTAGATACTGCACTGTAGCTTAAGCTATCACCATCTACATCAGTTGCTTGTAAGTTAATTGTTAAGTTTGATGCATCTTCATTTACATTTACATTTTGAATATCACTTAATACAGGAGCATCATTAACAGGAGTAATATGTAGAGTTACTGTTTTACTATCGCTCGCACCATGACTATCAGTTGCTGTAACTGTAATATTTACATCTCCATTTGCATTTGGTTTAGGTGTTACTGTTAATTGGTCGCCACTTACGTTAACAGTTGCAATTGCAGGATTAGAAGATGTTGCACTATAAGTTATAGTGTCATTATCATCTGCATCTGTTGCATGTAGAGTTATTGTTGTTGCATTAGATTCTTCTGGTATAGAAGGTAGTGCTGGTAAATTAGCTAATACCGGAGCGTCATTTTTTGGTGTAACTGTAACTGTTACTGTTGCGTTAGATTCTGCTCCGTATGGGTCTAGCAATGAATAAGTTAAGGTATCTATCCCGTTAAAGTTTGCATTAGGTGTGTAAACAATTTTGCTGTTAGCTACAGTTGCAGTACCATTTGCTGGATCTGCAACAACTGTTACATTTAATTCGCTTTTATTATCGTCTGTGTCGTTTGCTAATATATCTATTGTTACATTGCTATCTTCTTCTACTGTCGCTGTATCTGGCAGAGCTACTGGTCTTTGACCTTTTGCTGGTACGGTAAAGAAGATAGGTTTAATTTGGCTTTTATCACCTTTGCTGACATTTGCATCTACAAAAGATAGATTATTATCGTAATTTGCTCTAGTTACTGCTCCAGTGTTTAAGTTAATGTTACTACTAGATTTAATCCATGCTATAGTCACATTATTCTCTTTACATTTACTTTTTGCTGTTAAATTTAAATCTGTAATTACACTGTTTGCATCACTATTGGTACCTTTGATTTTATCAAAAGTTAAACAGCTTGCTGCGTTTAGTACATCTTGAAAATTATTGTCTTCAATATTAACTTTTGCTTCACTTAGAACTTGTGTAACATTTTCGCCATTCTCTGCTGCTTCTTTGGCTTTATCTACAACATTAGTTTGCACAGCTTGCTCAATTGCACTGTTAGTGCTGTTTTCATCTTTTTGTAGATTATCTATTGCATCTTCTACAGTTTTTGCAGTATCCAATGCTGCTTTTGCCAAATTCTCATTATTTGAGCCAGCTGTTTCTTTAACAGCCTTTGTTAAATTGCTGTCAGTACTTAAATTAGTTGCAATATTTTCTACAATATCACTTACACTACTATTGCTATCTGTTTGAAGAACTTTAGCAATAGCTACTACTTTTTGAACTGCTTTAAGTGCATCACCATCGGTTACTGGGTCTGCTGTTACTTTGTCTGCTGGAATATTTAGAGCAGTTGCAACTTTTTCTTTGGCTTGAGCTGGAGTTATATTCTTATCTTGAACTAAAGCAGCTACCATTGTTGTAACTGGAGATAGTACTATAGAACTTTTTTGTCCATCAAAAACTCCTTTAAGTGTTCCATTAAAGTCTTTACCTGTAGATATTACTTTACCACCACTTGCATATATAAAAGTTCCGCTTGGTACTGTTACAGTTTGAGGAATATTAAAATTTCCACTTACATCAGTTGTTGTATTATAATCACCACTATCATATGAACCTTTTGTGGTAGTGTTAATATCAACCAATACATTAGCTCCAGTAATATATCCATCAGAAACTTTACCATTAGTTAATTTTTTGTTTTGTGTCGTTGAACCATTATTTCCACTATTTGTATTACCATTAGAGTTATTATTGGTTGGATTATGTCCACTACCTCCACAGCCTGCTATTACAAATGCTATTACACTTGTAGCAAGAATTCTTTTTAATAACATCTTCTCTCCTTGTATGTCTAAAGATATATATATTATATTAAAAGCAAGCTTAATTATTTATTATAAAAACAAATCTAAGTATTAAAGATAATTTATGGTTCGAAGCGATAGTATCTTGTTGAAAATTCACTTTTTAGCATTATAGCATTCAGTTTTATAGGCACTATCATTTTATTTAGTGGAATGTTATTTTGAGTATATATTTTTCTTGTTAATTTTTTTAAGTAAGTTCTAGTTTCGGAGTTTTTAATTCCCATTTTAGACAGTAGTGTGTAGGCATCTTTCTTGCTTTTGTTATATTTTACGGCTTCTGGTGTTAAAAATAGGGTATTACTTAATTCATTTTTATTTCTTGAGTTTACATAGTCCACCATATTGGCATTTTGCCTATTTATCTTTGCAAGCGTTAGCGTAACAATAGCAATAATTACTACAGAGACTATTATCTCTATTATAGTAAACCCTCTTTTCATCTTTTTTTCCTTTATCTGTAAACCATTAACCATAAACTATCAACCAACTAATACCACTCTCCACGACTTCTTATACTGTTTTGGCTATTTCTTACCCACCAATCTGCGGCATCATTTAATGAGTTTAAAAGTTTGCCTTGTCCGAAATATGATGGTACAAATAGGAATTTATCTCCTAAATCCAATATTACTTGAGAAATTGAACCATTTTTATAGTGTCTAAATCTTAGGCAAACTTTTTTATCGTTGTATCTTCCTAACTCCAATTTTTGCGGATTGCTATTCCTATCTAAGGTATATTCAGCTTTTACATTTAGCACTAGTGGCATTGGTGCATTTTGAGGTTTTGCTGAATTTGTTATATAATAGCAATTTTTGCATTTATTAATACAAACTACTTCTCCGTTACCATTTAAATTTTTTTGTAGATAATTCGGTAAATTGGAGGCATTTACTTCTATTCTTGATTTTTTAACAGGTGTTGGAGTAGCAAACACAAAGTAGGCAAATAGAGATACAATAAAAATTGCTAGCAGTAGTTCTACTAAGGTAAAAGCTTTTCTATATCCTTTTAAGGTGTGGTAAGGGTACCACATCTTACATTTAGTGTGCTTCAATCTATATACCTGCTTAGTGAACAACTGTTTATTTGTTACAGTTAGAGTATTTAATATCAGCGTTATCGCCAGTTCCACCCTCTTTTCTATCTGGTCCAAAACTGATTAAATCAAAGCCATTTTCTGTTTTTATATATTGAATTGGTTGATTCCAAGAATCTTTTGCCACTTTTTTCATATATGGTTTAGTAGAGTATGCAGGGTATTTATCACTATCTGGGTTTGAAACTAAAGCTTTTAAACCCTCTTCTGTATCTGGGTACATTCCGTTATCCATTTTAAACATATCTAACGCACTTGCTACTGAACCCATTTGAGAGCATACTAAATCTCTTTTTGCTTTATCTCCTGCCCCAATGATATTTGGAACAACAAAAGCTGCTAATAGTCCTAAAATTAAAATTACCACTAATAGCTCAAGTAGTGTAAATGCCTTTTTTACTCTTTTTCGACTCTTTTTTATAAAGTTATCCATAATCTTTATCCTTTTTAAAGTTTTGCTGTTATAATATTAGTTCATATGAACTTTATTTACTACCATATTATAGACTGTTTCTAAACTTGGTGGTAAAATTGTTGGAATATTTTACTTGAAAAGAGCTTGAAAATGGTTAAAAAGCGTCCTGCAATTACACTATTTATTACTTTAGCTGTTATTGTTGCACTTCTAGCTCTTGTTGGGATTACTTTTGGTTATTTAAGTGAAGCTAGAGCTAAAGCTCAAGATAAATCAGCATTGATTGAAGCAAATTTAATTTATGCCGATGTATCAAATGCTGTTAGCAGATATGTAGGTAAAAATCCAACAATAGGTACATTAAAAAATATTTACAGTATTCCTATTACAATTAAAGAGCGTAAAGGTCCTTTTAATCTATTAGCAGCTTGTACAGCGGCTAGAGCTGCTGTTCCTATAACTTGGTTAAAAAGTAATGGTGGTTCTAAAATGCAAAGTCGCTATAATATTGCATCTGCTATTATAGAAGACATTGGAGTGCAGAGTAGATTAAAAGATGCCGAAAGATTAAAAAATATGATATCTGATGCTCTTGATAGTAAATATGTTTATAATTTTGGTAAAGAGTCTCGATTGAAACGACGCAAAAATTATTTTGCATGGGTAGAGTTTAAAAAGATTTTAGATGACTATTACTTGAAAGAGGGTGATGCAAATGTTTATAAAGTTCCGTGGAAGAGTTACTTTAGTTGTGGAGAAGGTTATCAATCGATAGATGGCAACTTTCTAAGTGCTAAACTTATATCTATAATTTTTGGTATAGATGAAAAAATCGTAGAAGAGGATTTTAAAAGCGGTCATTTAAAGCAGTTTTTATATAATAATGGAGCAGATATGGGGCTTTACAACTCTGATATCTTTGCAAAGAGTGCTGTAGTAGCTATGGTATGTAGTGCAAGCTATTCATTTGGTAAGGGTAGTTACTCTTTAAAATTTAAATATATTAATGGAAAGGTAGAAGGTTTTGAGTTTAATCAATAGTAATGGCAGATTAATTCTTTTGCATAATGCCCTTAAAGAGGTTAAAAAAGCAAGCAAGTACGATTTAGTTCTATCTCCGCAATTTTATATTGTTAAAAGAGAGCAGTTGCCTGTAAAGTATGCATTTCAAGCTAAAAAGTTAGCAGCATCTGTCATGGAAGATTTATTACCAAATGAGTATGGCTATGAGTATATAGTTAAAAAAGATGCAGATGGCTGGCTATTTTTCGCATATAGACCTAAAGAGATAGAGAATTTCCTAAAGGGGTGTTGTAATATTGATTCTAGCAAAATTGGGAATATTTATTTTGCAGACCAGTTAAAGTCTGTATTAGAAAAGTTACCTATTGGTATAGACGAATATTATGCTTTATCGTTAATCGATGGTTATGCTACTATTGTGCCTAGAAAGATGCTATCGAGCGATAGATATGCTAAGTTTAGCTCTAAACTCAGACCTCATAAAGGGTTTAAGTTTAAATCTTCTAGTAAAGTTGAAAATAGTGGAAATATCAGTAAAAGTGCTATTGTAGCTTCGGTACTTTTAGGATTATTAGGGGTAGCATTTATAGCAGAAGGATATAGCTATAAAAAAGCTGGACTTAAAAAGATGGCATCGGTAGAAAATTTATATAGTCAATATCCGCAGTTACAAAGTAAGTTAACGCGAGATAGTATAAAGAGTAAATATAGTAAAATCGAGAAAAAACAGAGAGCAATAAGAGAAAATATAGATTTATTTAGTCAATTAAGTAGTAAAAAAACTATCTTAAATAGTCTAGAACTTAAAGATAATAGTATATCTTCTAGTTATAATGTAGATTCTAGCGAATTAAAAAGAGTTAAAAGTATTGCGAGTTCTGCAAAGTTAAAAGTTAATAACAAAGGCAATACATTAACAGTAGAGGGGACACTTAAATGAGTATAAACAAGAATATTATTGCTCTAGGTGTGGGTAGCTTATTTTTAATTGCTTCTATTGCTTATAGTGTTGCGATGAAAAAGAGTTATGAAGAAAATCTTAAAGAGACAAAAACTCAAATAAGTGCAATTAAAAGTGTAGCTGCTCTTCAGAAACTTTGGAGTGCAAAAGGCGAAATTAGAAAGCTAAATTCTATACTAAAAGTTATACCAAATAGTAAAAAAGTTGGAATAAATATTAAACGCTCTAAAGCAACACTAAATTTCGTAAATTTAACAGATAGAGAGTTAAATAAAATTTTAACAAAACTTGCAATGCAACCTCTACGCTTTAAAAAATTAAAAATTAGTAGAAATGGAGAAAAATATTCAATGGAGTGCCTATGCGTTTGGTAAAAAATATAGTTGTATTTATTATAGCACTCTATATAGGTGCTGTTTTATTTATGCCTAAGAATCAATTATACTATTTTGGAGAGAAGCAGTTAAAACAGTATGGTGTAGTAATTGGTAATGAAGAGTTAAATAATAAATTAGGCTCTTTAGAGATTTTGCATCCAGTGGTTTATTTGCAAGGTTTAGCCGTAGCAAGAGTATCTAAAGTAAAAATATTACCACTAATTTTTATGAATAAAATAGATGCAGATAGTGTAGAACTTTTAAATGAAGCAAAGAAATTTATTGATATTGATATTGCTACATTAAAAATTAATCAATCTATATTAAAGCCCTACAGGGTTAAAATAGACGCGACGGGAAACTTTGGTATTGCAAATGGGTATGCAGACTTAAAAAATAGAGTAGTACATATTGATATTACAAAACCAAAAGATATAAACTCTATAAAAAGATATCTTAAAAAAGGTGAGAAAGGCTGGTATTATGAGTCAAAATTCTAAAAAAAGCACTTATACCCTTTCAGCCTCAATAGTAGCTGGTTTACTTATTGCAAAAGCTCTATGGGTTGGTTTAGAGTTAAGTAAATTACCTAAAAGTGGTGAAAATATAGAGAGTAAAAGTGGATTAAAATCATTATATTACCATTACTCTTTAGCATCAAAAAAAGATTTACCAAAAGTTATCAAAAGACCAACAATACATAAGGTAAAGGTAAACATACAAAAGCCAAAACCAAAACCAGAGAAATTTAATAAATTTATCTTGACAGGTATTTATGATTCTAGTAGTAAAAAGATAATTGCACTTGATTATTTGGGTAAAAACTATGTACTTTCACTTGGAGAGAGTATAGAAGGTTATAAATTTACTAAACTTTATCCAACTTATGCTATCTTTACAAAAAATAAAAAAGAGTATAGGTTAGATTTGTATAAAAAACAGCCAAAAGATGTTAAAAAAGTAATTAATACATCTGCCGTAATAAGTAATGTAGTTAAAGAAAAAGCAAAGCCTAAAAAACAAGCTATTGAGAGAGCAGGAGATACAACTTTTATTCCTAAAAACCTCTTTAATAAATACAAAAGCAATATTGGGGCAATTCGAAAAAATATAGGTGTTGCACCATATACATCAGGTGGAAAGCTTAGTGGATTTAAAATTCAATATGTGAGAAGAGGTAGCGATTTCGATAAACTTGGAGTTAAGCGAGGTGACATTATTACAGCAATTAATGGTGAGCCACTTGATAACTTTAGAGTACCGATAGAGTTTTTTAATAATTTAGATTCAATTACAGCAGCAACATTAACAATAAAACGCGGAAACGAAATTAAGGAGTTAGAGTATGAAGTTCGTTAAAACTATAACAAAACTATTAGCAGTAGTACTGGTTTTGTCATCTACATCAATGGCAAAAGATGAGATGATAAATGTTAACTTTAAAAATATGGATCTTAATCAATTTGTAAAAATGATTGGTAAATATACGGGTAAAAATGTTCTTATAAATGGTAAATTAAATGGGAAAGTAGATTTTGTTACTAACAATAATAAGATTAAAAAGAGTTCACTTTTCTCTTTAGCTAACTCAATTTTAGGTAGTAAAGGCTATGCACTTGTTGACCATGGAGACTTTTTAGAAGTGGTTAAAGCTTCAGATGCCGCAGGAAGTGGACTAGATGTAAGTAGAAGCGTATCTGGAAATACAATGAAGACAGTTTTGTTTCCATTAAAATATTCTAACTCTGCTGTAATTCGTGCAAAAATAAGACCTTTACTTCATAGAAATGCTAAAGTAATTTCGTTTAAAGCTAATAATATGTTAGCTGTTACTGCTTATCCTAAAACTCTAAGAGCTGTAAAGAAATTAATAGAAGCGATAGAAACTAGTGGACGCCGGGGAACAACTATTATAAAACTTAAAAATGCTGCTGTAAAAGATGTTTATCAAAATGTTTTGAATATGTCTAAACTTCTTTTCCCTCAAACTATTCAGAGCGAAAAAGTTGGTGTACTTAAAGATGATGCTGCAAACACTTTAATTTTGGTTGGTAAAAAAACAAATGTTGATAAATTATTAAAATATGTTGAGAATTTGGATGTAAAAGGTGAATCTATTGAGCAAAAAATGTATGTAATTCCTCTTAAAAACTCTAATGTTGATGATATGGAAAAGATTATGTCTAAACTTGTTGCTCAAATGAATAATATGCCTACATCTCCTCTAAAGAAAGTAGCTGCCAAAAAATCTAAAGCCACAAAGGCAATGGTAGTTGCAGATAAGGAGAGAAATGCACTAATCGTACTTGCTACACCAGACCAAATTAAAAATATTCGTGCTGTAATAAAAAGAATAGATGTTGAAAAGCCACAAGTTTATGTAAAAGCTAAAATTATTGAGATAAATGTTGGAAAGGCAAGAAATGTTGGTCTTAAGTATGGATTTGAAGGTGGTAAAATTACAACAAAAGGTCTATTTAGTTTAGCTGGTAATATGGGTGCACCAACACTTATGGTTAGTAGAAGCCTACTTGGATTCTTAAGTTCACAAAGTACAGATAGTAATGGTAATACTATTACCAATAATCCATTTAGCTTTGGAAATAATATTAAAGAGTTGTTTGCACTTGGTATTAAGATGGATTTATTACAACAAAATGGTGCAGCACATACATTAAGCGAGCCTTCTGTTCTTTGTTCTAACAACCAAGATGCAGAAATTTATGTAGGTGAGACTCGCTCTATTTTGGTTAGTTCATCTGTAGGTGATACGAAAAATGCTGTTGTAAGAAATAAATATAGTCGTGAAGATATTGGTATATCTCTTAAAGTTAAGCCAAGATTATCTAGTAACTCTAAAGTTGCACTGCATGTAGAAGCAACTATCGAAGATGTTGTACCAGGTTCAGGAAGTACAGCTGATAGACCAACAACAATAAAGCGAAAAGTTACCACAAATGCTACTGTTAATAATGCTCAAACTATTATATTGGGTGGTTTGATGAAGAGTAGTGGTGGTAAAAGTGTAACTAAAATACCAATTTTAGGTGATATTCCAATTTTAGGTGCACTATTCACATCTACAAGTTATAGTGAGAGTAAAGTAAATGTTGTTATATATTTAACTCCATATATTGTTAGAAGAAGTAGTGATTTAACTAAGCTTAGAGAGTTTATAGGTGAATTAGACAGAATAGGTGCAAAATATAGTAAATATATTCGTCAAAGATTGGCAGAAAAAGCGGGAATTGATGAATATACGCCACCTAGTAGTAAATTTACAGTACCAGTAAGTAGTAAAGCTAAAAGCACACATAGAGACCCACTAGAAGTGCTAAGAACTCACCCTTAAGGAGTGTAGATGCAGTTACCTATATTAGAGCATGTAAATTTAGAACCACTAATTGAAGATGGTATAGACTACCGTCAAGCCCTTAAACATGGTTTACTTTTTGCAACTATAGGCAAAGAGAAGGCTGCTATTTTATCTAAAGATAATTTAGCAGGAGCGATGAACCATAAGGCAAGAATTGGCAATGAGTATAAAATGTATATGCTCGATGATGAAAGTTATGAGCGACTGCACAATAAATTTTTAGAGATTCAAACAAGTAGCGAATTTGAGCAGATGCAAAGTAATGCTTCTGATGAACTTATAGAAGCAGAAAGCGAACTTTTAGAGTTTATACAAAACTCACAAAACTTGCTTAGTAGCGAAGAGTCTGCTCCTATTATTAAACTTGTTAACTCTCTGTTTTTTCAAGCAATAAAGAAGGGTGCGAGTGATATCCATATCGAAATTCACGAAAAAAAGGGTGAAGTTCGTCTAAGAATAGATGGTGCATTAAAGAAGCATTTAGATTTAGAAAAAAGCGTCGCAAACTTAGTAATAAACCGTATTAAAGTTATCTCTAATTTGGATATTTCAGAGAAGAGAGTACCGCAAGATGGTAGAACGCAAGTAACAATATCTGGTAAAACGCTAGATGTTAGGGTTTCGGTACTACCAACATATTATGGCGAACGAGTAGTTATGCGTATTTTGATGCAGAGTGAGAGTATTCCAACACTAGAAGAGTTAGGATTTGCTAAAGATACAACAGAAGCTTTTTATAAATTGCTAAATCACTCACACGGAATGATACTAGTTACAGGACCAACAGGTTCTGGTAAATCAACAACTCTACACTCGTTTTTGCAATATATCGCTTCGCCAGATAAGAATATTATTACTGTAGAAGATCCAGTAGAGTATAATGCAGACCATGTTAATCAAATTCAAGTAAATGACAAAGTAGGGCTTACATTTGCAGCAGGACTCCGCTCTATTTTAAGACAAGATCCAGATGTTGTAATGGTTGGAGAGATTAGAGATAAAGAGACAGCCGAAATTGCTATGCAAGCTGCACTTACAGGACACTTGCTACTATCTACTTTGCATACGAATGATGCAACATCTTCGCTTACGCGTTTAATGGATATGGGTATTGAAGATTACCTTTTAAGTTCTACTCTAATTGGTGTACTTGCCCAAAGATTGGTAAGAAAATTATGTGACCATTGTAAAGTGCCAACATTGTTACCTGAGAATGTTATTAAAGAGTTAAATTTAGATAAAAAAAATCTATTTTATCAAGCAGTAGGATGTAGAAAGTGTGATTTTACAGGTTACCATGGCAGACAAGCTGTTGGTGAATTATTTATTATGAATGATGATGTAAAAGAGTATATGAAAAAGGGTTTAAACGACCATGAAATTCGTGAAATTCTTAAACAACAGGGAATGAAGACAATAGCAGATAAATTAAAAGAGATGATGGCAAGTGGACTTACAAGTTACGAAGAGGCTCTAAGAGTCGGTATTATGGATGGCTAATGGCTAAAAAACTCAAACCAGCTTTTACACTTATAGAGATTTTAATTTCAGTTTCTCTACTATCTATTGTTTTAATTGGACTTTATGGCGTACTAGATACACAAAGACGCTCTGTAGATAATATAAAGAAAAATTTAGATAGAAGTATAGACCATGACCGTGTAATAATGGTACTATACAATGATATATTAAGTAGTGATGGTAATATTACACTACAAAAAGGCGAGAGAGATACTCTTTGTATTGAATCAACTCGAAACTCTCTATATGAACTAGGTCTTGCTAAGGTTTGCTGGCTTGTACTTAAAGAAGATGATACTTTGGTTAGAATAGAGGGTAATAGCTATAAGTTACCTTTAGGTTTGGAAGATAATGTTGAAATAGATAAAGTTTTAAAAGGTGTTAGAGTATTTGATATAACAAGAAGCAAAAATAATGTTTTAGCAGTTATAAAAGAGGCAAATAAAGAGCCGTATAGCTTCTTATTGCAAGGAATAAAACCACCACCTAAACCAAAGCCTAAAAAGAAACCTAAAGTAAAGCATAGCAAAGCAAATAATAAAAATAAAACTACCCCTTCAAATATAAAAAATAAAATTGGAGTATTTTAATTATAGTATTGAAGCTTAATTCCTATTTTGATTTTTAAGAATTTAAGGTAACTGAAGTTATGCTCTGCTTCTATTACGATTTCTAGGTTTTGCTACTCTATTAGAGTTATTATCTCTTCTTTTGCTGTTAGATTTTTTAGGTTGATTTCGATTGCCTCTGCCACCCATATTTATAGGTTCGGCTTTAATACTTGGGTCTACTTCGAAGCCTTCGATTACTACTTTTTTAATCTTTTGTGAAGTTAGGCGTTCTATATTTCTTAGGAAATCTTTTTCATCTACACAGACTAAAGATACAGCTTCTCCTGCTCTACCAGCTCTTCCTGTTCTACCAATCCTGTGTACATAATCTTCGGGTACATTTGGTAACTCGAAGTTTACAACATGCGGTAGCATATCTATATCGAGCCCTCTAGCTGCAATATCTGTTGCTACAAGTACTTGAACTTGCTTAGCTTTAAAGTTTGCTAACGCCTTAGTTCTTGCACTTTGGCTCTTATTGCCATGAATTGCAGTTGCAGATATGCCTTGTTCTACTAAGTATTGACTAAGCTTGTTTGCACCATGTTTTGTGCGAGTAAATACCAAAACCTGACTCCAAGAGCCATCTTTAATAAGTTTACAAAGTAGGGCTCTTTTTTTTACTTTATCTACAGGGTGGACTACTTGTTCAACTCTTTCAGATGTTGTGTTTTGTGCAGCAACCTCTACTAAGCTTGGGTTTAGTTGAAAACCCGATGCTAATGCTTTTATCTCTTTAGAAAATGTTGCTGAAAAAAGTAGAGTTTGTCTATTTTTTGGAACAATTTTAATAATTTTTTTAATATCATTAATAAAACCCATATCTAGCATTCTATCGGCTTCGTCTAGTACTAAAATTTCGACTTTTGTTAAATCTACAACTTTTTGCGAAATTAAATCTAACAATCTACCAGGAGTTGCAATTAGAATATCTACGCCTCTTCTAATAGTTCCAATTTGTCGGTTTATGCTAACACCACCAAAAACAATGGCAGATTTATATGGCAAAAATTCAGAGTATGTAGCCACATTTTCTCCAACTTGTGCTGCTAGTTCTCGTGTCGGCGTTAATATAAGTGCACGAATATGTGGCTTTTTATTTCCACTGTTTTTAGCTTTGCTCATCTCTAAATTCTCTAATAGAGGTAGAGTAAATCCAGCCGTCTTTCCTGTACCTGTCTGAGCTGTTGCTAAAACATCTTTTCTCTGTAAAATTAGTGGAATAGCTCTCTCTTGGATAGGAGTTGGCGTTGTATAACCAGTTTTAGCGATAGCTTTTAAAATGGGTTCGCTAAGACCCAAAGTAGTAAATGACATGTATAACCTAATATTTAATTGAAGGAGAGCTGTTTTTAGAGCTCTCCTTAAGTTGCAAGTATAGCAGATATTTATATTTTGCAGGCTATATAACTAATTGATATATATATATTGTTGTTAAATTATATGTGATATTATTAACTGAAGTTATTAAAATACAAAAGGTAAGGAGAAATGAAACAAATTACTTTAAGGGTACTATTTATTAGCATGTGCATATTAGGCTTTGTTGCATGCAATATTATAAACAGTTCAAATGCTGACAGCCAAGAAGAGAATCATGTGATAGCAAGTATACCTGAGGCTTCGGGTATTTCATACTGCAATAATACAGATACTCTAATCGTAGTTAGTGATGAGGGTTCATTTTATGAAATTAACTCTGATGGAGATATTTTAGCTACTCATGAGCTTGGAGATTACGATTTTGAAGGTGTAGTATGCGAAGATAAGAAATTAATGCTAGCTGTAGAAGGCGAAGGATTGCTCCGTGTAGATAGAGAGAGTTTGCAAACAAAGTTTTTCGAGTTAAAAGGAGATGGCTATAAGATAAGTAAAAAACGCGGTATAGAAGGGCTTAGCAAAATTAAAAAGCGTTATTATCTATCTATCCAATCAAAAAATGAGGAAGATTCAAAACTATTAGCTGTCAAATTTAAAGGAGATTGTGCCAAAGTGAAAAAAGTAATTAATCATGGTATTATAGACTCTTCGGGGCTTACTTATAAAAATAAGAAGCTCTATATTATTTCAGATACCAATGATGCCCTGTATATATACAATATAAAGAAAAAGGAGATAGAAAAAGAGATAGAACTTCCAAAATTTGCCCAAGAGGGTGTGGCTTTTGGAAAAGATAATGATATCTTCTTTGCAGATGATGATGGAGCAGTTTTGAAGTATACACTAGATGAGTTGGGAATAAAATAGTATATTTTTAGATATGCTATTTTATTAAACTTTTTAAACAACACTGTTTATACTTTTTCCCACTGCCACAAATGCACTTGGTATTTCTTGCTATTTCAGCTTTTGTGTTAAATAGTTTACCACTTTTGTAAAGCCAATTGTCTCCTTGTTTTACAAAAGAGGAGAGCTCGTGTATTAACTCCTGCCTGCCTGCATAGATGTAGTAAGCTTTAAATTCAACTTCTGTTTCACTATATTTTATAATTTCTAAATGTTGCCAGAAGCTCTTTTCTGCCCAAATTTTAGCTTCGGCTAACTCTGCTTGACTCCACTTGTCAATTTGTGTCTTTAAAATATACTCTAAGTTTACAGTTTTGTACGCATAATATCTACTCTGCATAAGTTCTAGTGCACTTTTGGGCTTAATTTTTCCATTAACAATATCTTGACAATAACTGTTGTTTAATTTGTCATCTTGTAGACAGTTACTCATCTTAATATTAGCCCCAGCTTTTTTGCTCCGTGTGCCCCGATTACTAAGCTTTGTTCAATATCGGCTGTTTTTGAAGGTCCACTCATAAACATTGCAAAGTCATCAACTTTAACCAACTCCATAGCCTCTTTCATTGTCGCAACAATTTTTGTTTTTTCAAGCAATATGACAATACTCTCATAGTAGCTATAAACCTTTCTGTCAATCTCTCTGTTAAGAAAACAGGCTCCATTCTGGGCTACTGCAAATTCTGCATTAAGTACGACTTTAAAGCCATCTGTAGTATCTACAATCTCTCCACCAGCTCGTTTTAGAGAGTCAATAAATGTGTCAATCAAATTATCTATATTGTCAACAGTGTAATTTGTAAACTCTTTGTCAATTTTATTGTTAATATTTTCTCTTATACTTTTTAAAATTTTAGAGCGACTCATAGTAATCCTTAAAACTTTTTTTTGCTAATTTTGGTGCAACTCTACCTTTCCCCCAAGCCCCTTTGTAGAGCCAATGTGGTAGGTGTTTGGCAAAACTTATTAATTTTCGGTAGAGTTTTGGATTTGCTAAAATTTTGGCAGTAAGTTTGTAGTATCTGTCTTTACTCTCTTTAACCTGCGACTTGTAAACTCCTCTGTAAGCTACTAGCTGTTCATGTAAATTTATCTTTACAGGACATACTGCTGTACAACTGCCACAAAGTGTAGAAGCAAAGGCTAATTTTCCATACTTTTCTATATTACGACTTGAGCCAAGGTTACTGTCAATTGGACCTGGTATTACATAATTATATGCATGCCCGCCAACGCGTCTAAAGACAGGACAACTGTTCATACATGCACCACAACGAATGCACTTTAGAGCATTTTCAAACTTCTCATTTCCTAACATTTGGCTTCTCCCATTGTCAACTATTACTAAATGTATCTCTTTGCCACTGCTTGGCTTTTTAAATATAGAGCTATAAGTTGTAATATCCTGCCCTGTAGCACTGCGAGCCAATAAAGTTAAAAAAATGCCTAAATCTTGCATATTTGGTATGATTTTTTCTATTCCCATTACTGCAATATGTACATTTGCCAAACTGGTACCCAAATCGGCATTACCCTCGTTTGTACATACTACAAATGCACCTTCACTTGCAATTGCAAAATTTACACCGGTTATTGCAACGTCGGCATTTTCAAAATACTCTCTAAGTTGTACTCTTGCTATATTGGTTAGGTAGGTTGGGTTGCTGTTTTGCTCATTAAAAATTTTTGCTACTTGCTCTTTTTTTAAATGAATCGCTGGTAGTACAATATGTGAAGGTCGCTGTTTTGCCAGTTGTACTATTCTCTCACCCAAATCGGTGTCTATGACTTCATAGCCTCTGTTTTCCAGATATGGGTTTAGCTCGCACTCTTCTGTTAACATAGATTTGCTTTTGACTATTTTTTTAGCGTTGTGCTTTTTTAAGATAGACTCTACTATTTTATTATGCTCTTTTGCATCTATTGCCCAGTGAACCTTTATACCATTTGTAATGGCTTTTGCTTCAAACTCTTCTAAGTAGCTGTCTAAGTGAGTAATTGTATGGGCTTTAATGTTAGAAGCCAGCTCTCTTAAGTGCTCCCAATTATCCAATTTTTTGGAAGCTATATCCCGCTTTTGGCGAACAAAGCTGAGTGACTCGTTTAGCCATGCATCATCATTAAAAAGTTTCATTGGTAACTCCTGCTAAAATTTCGACAACATGCAGGCTTTTTAATTCTGGTTCAAGCGATGCTAAGTGCATTAGGCAAGAGTTGTCATACCCTACTAAATATTCTGCCTCACTTTCTCTAAAGTTTGCCAATTTATCGTAGCCCATTTTTTTAGATACTTCGCTCTCGTTTATGCTAAAAGTGCCACCAAAACCGCAACACTCTTGAGCATTAGATAGTGGTAAAATTTCCAAGTCATCTACAAGACGTAAAAGGTTTTCAATCTTGTTTTGGTATGGTAAATTAAGTTCACAAGGGGTTGCTAGTTCCAACTCTCTAAGTCCGTGGCAACTCTGGTGGAGGGCAATTGTATGATTAAAGGATACATTTAAACTTTTTGGCTTTGCAATATCGTGTAAAAATTCACAAATTTCGAAGCTTTTGCTACTAATTTCTCTAAATTTGTTCTTATCGAGTAAATCTTTATAGTGAACTTTAACCATAGAGATACAGCTGGCACTAGGTGCTACAATATAGTCATATTCTACAAAGTCGTTATAGAATTTATTGGCTAACTCTTTTGCCTCATTTACAAAGCCGGAGTTATACAGGGGTTGCCCACAACAGGTTTGATTTTTAGGGTAAATTACTTCATAGCCAAGTTTTTGTAATATTTTTAAGGTAGCAACTCCAACCCGTGGATAGATTGTGTCGACAAAACATGGAATAAAAAGTGCAACTGTTGCCATAAAATTTCTCTCATTTTAATTAGATTTTGTAAAATTATAACAGAAAAATTAGCTAAAATAGAAGTATGAAGAATGAAATAGAAAATAAATTAAGGCTAGCCTATAATAGGGATATAAGAAAGCAAATTGTTAAATCTATAATTCGTGAAGAGAAAAATAATTTAATGCCAAATTATCAAATTATAAATCAAATTTTCTCTTATGTGTTAAGTGAGCATAACTGGAACCTTAGCCTAAATGGTAAAGAATGGGATAGTGTGCCACTGGATATTATGAAAGATGTTTTCCCTAAAATAGAGAATACAAAATGGTATAAACAGCAAGTTCTAGTTGCAAAAAGTAAAAAAGCTTAAGTACTTAGTTCATAGAGCTAAAATTGTAGCTTCGATTTTTTAAGGCACAAAGGTGTTTCTATGTATCTATTTGGAATTGATTATTAACTGAAGTTACACACTATATGCAATATTTAACAAATCAAAAAAGTAACAGATATGAAAGAACAAATTTTCTCTCCTAGCAAGCTTGCGAGTGATAATTTTTCTTTTATAGGTGTTGCTTTTTTGTTTTGCCCTATGGGTAGTACAAGAGGGCACTTACTGCAAAGAGAATTTAGGGCAAGTTAGCTTTGGCTAGCTTTTATTAAAAACTATTCACATTAAGCACCCTCTTGTGCTATTAAATAATGTGTATAGTGCGTAACATTTATCGTTTGTCTCTTAATATAGCATAATTTTTGCTTCCGTAATGCTCGCTTCCTTTATAGCGGAAAATCTCGACACAAGTTGCATTGCCTTTTGCGGTTTTTTTAAAATATTTTTTTGCATGCTCTGCTTTAAAACTGCCTTTTTTCTCGCTCTGTATCAGTTTGCCGTTTACTATTTTTCCGTAAAGAAGCAAATCTTGATACATATCTTTTTGCGTAAAGCCTGCATCTTTGCAAGTGAAATTTGGGTTCTTGATAATCTTTACATCTTTTTGGGGATGCTGTGTCATAAACTGATACATAAATGTAAAATCTTTATCATCGTAATTGTGGTCTATTGTTATATCTTTATAATATTTTAAATCCGGCTTTTGTGAAGCATGTAAAAATACAACAGCCAAAACCGCAACTATGCTTAAAACCTTGTTCATTTTTTATCCTCGTATAATAAATTTATCAAAGTTACCACATCCCAAGGAGTGGAGGTTTTGATATTTATTTTAGTTTTTGATAAAGTAACTTTGTTTATCAAATACTAAAACAACTTACAGTTAAAGAGTTGAA